>Ga0180219_1000406_pt1 | contig 36672 bp, 31 predicted proteins | sample eDN3rd30CBELigMG_FD_151338 | JGI IMG/M metagenome (GOLD analysis project Ga0180219, IMG submission 151338) | Enriched Miracle-Growth compost microbial communities from Emeryville, California, USA - eDNA 3rd pass 30_C BE-Lig MG (version 2)... ... | reverse complement strand
CTCGGCGATGTGCGGCTGCTGCCGCCGGACCTGTCTAAGGAAGCCATCGTCAAGGAGCTCTACAAGCTCAAGACGGCGGCGCTGCTCGACGGCTACCGCGGCTCGCCGGCCGTCGATGTCGACGCCGTGGCGGAAGTGGCCGTGAAGATCGGCAACCTCATGCGCACCGTGCCGGAGATCACCGAGATCGACGTGAATCCCGTATTCGCGCATCCGCGGGGACAGGGCGTCACCGCGCTGGACGCGCTCATCGTGACGAAGGAATAATGCAACGCAAACCCTTCTCCTGCTCCGCGGGAGAAGGTGGCCCTTGCGCAGCAAGGGTCGGATGAGGGTGCTGCGTGAAACCCTGCATCCTCATGGACGTCATGCCCGCACTTGTTGCGGGCACCCACGCCGTCGTGCGCAATAGCGCGTCAGAAAGAACACACCTGCTATATTCTGGTGCAGGGTAGCAGCGTCACCGCGTGGATACCCGCGACAAGCGCGGGCATGACGGCGAGGTGGCGGTTTAACGATGACCATTGCAGCGGAGCGATGAATGCCCCATGAGACATTCGTTACGCTCGCCCTCATTTGCCAATCACGTCGGCTCGATGCCGGCGCGCTTGATGTGCTCGCCCCAGTTCTTGATCTCCTGCCGCAGGTAGGAGTTGGTCTCTTCCGGCGTGCTGATGAAAACATCGGTGCCGATGTTGGCCAGAAAATCCTCCGTCTCCTTCATGCGCAGCATCTGGTTGAACCAGACGGTCAGTTTGTCCTTCACTGGCTGTGGCGTGCCGGCTGGAACGGCGATCGTCCACCACACCATCAGGTCGATGCCCGGAACGCCGCCTTCCGCCATGGTCGGAATGTCGGGCACCGATTTCATCCGCTCTGCGGTGCTGATCGCCAGCACGCGCACCCGGCCGGCATTGACCTGGCCCAGCATGAAGGCCGCATCCGCCAGCATGAAATCGATATTGCCGCTGAGCAGATCGTTGAGGGAATCGCCGATCGTCTTGTATTGGACCTGCACCGCTTCGAGCCCGGCGATCTGCTTGTACATTTTGCCCATGACATTGGCGATCGTGGTCGCTGTCGAGAACGAAGCCTTGTCCTTCTTCTGCTTCAGGAAGGCTGTCAGCTCGGGCAGGGTTTTGATCGGGCTCTTGGCGTCGACGACGACGAACCAGCCCTGTTTGATGAGCGTGCCGATATATTCGAAATCCTTCAGCGGATCGACCGGCGGTTTCTTGAAGATATAAAGGCTCGCCGCCAGGGTGCTGCCGCCGACCGGATACACCACATATCCATCAGCCCGCGCCCGCGCCGCATAGCTATGGGCGAGGTTGCCGGCCACGCCCGGCTGATTGTCGACGATGAATGTCTTGCCCGTCAACGCCTGCAATTGCTTGGCGAAATAGCGATGCATGACGTCGGCGCCGCTGCCGGCGACAAAGCCGCAGACCAGCCTGACTTCACGTGTGGGAAATTCCTGGGCAACAGCCGGTGTTGCAATCGCACCAATGCCAGCAGCCAGTGCGACCATGAGGCCGCTGAGCCAGTTCTTCATTTCGCACCCCTCCGTGACGAAAGGGGCAGCATGTCGTTTCATGCCCTTAAACGCAATACGCCGGCCGCAGGAGCGGCCGGCGCAAAATAATGCCTTTAAGGTCGAGCTTTAGCGGCGAGCCTTCTTGGCTACTTTCTTCTTTGCAGCGATCTTCTTCGCCACGGCCTTCTTGGCAACCTTCTTCTTCGCCGGAGCCGCAGCCTTGGCGCGCACCGCCGCTACCTTCTTGGCGCGGGTCGCGGGTTTCGCCTTGCCCCTGACGGTCGCAGCCTTCTTGGCGCGCGGCGCTGAGCGGTTTTCAAGAATGATGTTGCCGACGGCGGTGTTCGAAGCGGGCACGGTGTAGAAGCGATAGACCTCTTCCACATTCGGGTTCAGCGCGCCGCGCATCACCAGCCACATCACCATTTCCACGCCCTCGGCGCCGGCCTCGCGCATGTATTCCACATGCTTCATCTCGGTCAGCTTCTTGGGGTTGGCGGTGAGGTTGTCGAGAAAGGCCTTATCGAACTTGCTGTTGATCAGGCCGGCGCGCTGGCCGGAGATCTGGTGCGACATGCCGCCGGTGCCGAAGATCACGACCTTCAGGTCTTCCGGATAGGACTCGACCGCCTTGCGGATGGATTCGCCGAGCGTGAAGCAGCGATGGCCGGTCGGCGGCGGGAACAGCACGACGTTGACGGCAAGCGGGATGATCTTGCACGGCCATTCTTCCGGCTGGCCGAACATCAGGCTCAGCGGCACGGTGAGGCCGTGATCGACTTCCATCTTGTTGACGACGGTGAGGTCGAACTCGTCGAGAATGACCGACTGGGCGATATGGGCGGCGAGCGCCGAGTGGCCCTTGACCACAGGCACCGGGCGCGGACCCCAGCCCTCGTCGGCAGGGATGAATTCATCGGCGCAGCCGAGCGCGAAGGTCGGGACAACATCGACCGAGAAGGCCGTCGCATGATCGTTGAAGACGACGATGCAGACATCCGGCTTGATCTCAGCGATCCAGCGCTTGGATTCTTCATAGCCGGAGAAGACGCGCGTCCAATACGGCTCCTGCGTTTTGCCGTTGTCGAGCGCCGCGCCGATGGCCGGGACGTGAGAGGTGCCAACACCTGCGATAATTTTGGCCATTACTTCTTTTCCCATTCAGATTTTCTGCGATTGCCCTTCACCGAACGGCCGCCAGCCAGCATCATGTCGGCATATTCCTGCTGGGTCGAACCGGTCATCTTGGCGGCGACCTGCTGGAAGGACAGCCCGTCCGTGGCGCCGAGCTTCGACGTGAAATAGATGTTGCCGCCCAATTCGAGCATGCGGATCCACTGCCGCTTCAGGATCGATTCGCGCTGTTCCGGCGTCAGCTTGTACTGATCCAGATATTTCTCTTCGTCGGCCTTGAAGGCCTCGCGGTTCTCAGCCTTCAGCAGCGACATGCAGAACATGTTGATGCCGTACCCCATACGCGACTGGTCGGCATCGAAAACGATCGTGCCGGGGATGTCGTCGTATTCCTTCTTTTTGGCTTTCATGGCCTGTGCTCCATGCCGTTCCGCCACAACGTCGGCGGTGGCGCTCACTCCTGCATAATTTGTATGAAACGCGACGGAAATAGCAAATGTCCGATAGCGGCTATCTAATTTCCCGAACCCTTTGATCCACGTCAATTCCAGCCGTGCGGCCAATTCCCTTGGGCTGCCGCCCTTCCGGCCTTGAACCTTGCCGTCAAGCTCCATAGACTCGGCGGAAACGGGAGGAAATAATGAAACACGTGGCCCTTGGTCTGGCGGCGATGCTTGCCAGCTTTCCTGTCATTGCTCCCGCAGCCGCTGCGGACAGCGCGGCGGATTTCTTCAAAAGCAAGCAGATGCAGATTATCGTCGGCTATGGCGCCGGCGGCGGCTACGACGTCTACGCCCGTCTGGTCGCCAAGCATCTGTCCAACCATCTGCCCGGCCAGCCGTCCATCATCGTCCAGAACATGCCGGGCGCGGGCAGCCTGCGCGCCGCCAATTACATCTACAACGCCGCCCCGAAAGATGGGTCGTTCCTCGCCACGTTCGCCCGCAGCATGGTCATGATGGGCATGCTCGGCGGCAATTCCAATGTGCAGTTCGATGCGCGCAAGTTCACCTGGCTCGGCTCACCCTCCAGCGCCCAGGACGAGGCCTATATGCTTTGGGTCCGCAAGGACGCCAAGGCGAAGACCCTGGACGACGCCCGCCGCCCGGGCGGGCCGGAAATCCTGCTCGGCGGCTCTTCGGAAGGCTCGACCGATACGGACATCGCCGTGCTGATTCGCAATACCGCCGGCGTCCGCCTCAAGGTCATCGGCGGCTATCCCGACAGCAACGCCATGTATCTTGCCGTCGAGCGTGGCGAGGTCGAGGGCCGTTTCGTCGGCACCTCGGCGCTGTCCTCGACGCGGCCCGACTGGCTCAAGCCGGACGGTCCGATGATCCCGCTGTTGCAATTCGCCCGCGCTACACGCCTGGCTGAATTCTCCAACGTGCCGACGGCGCGCGAGGTCGCCAAGGACGACCGCGCCCGAGAGCTGATCGAAATGGCGGAAATCCCCTACATGCTGTCGCGGCCCTACGTCGGCCCGCCCGACATTCCCGCCGACCGGGCGCATATCCTGCAGGACGCCTTCCTCGACATGGGCAAGGACCCGGCTTTTCTGGCCGACGCCAAGAAAATGCGCGTCGACGTCAGCCCCGTCGGCGCCAAGGAGGCGACACGGATGCTGGACATGCTCGCCAAAGCGCCCGAAGACGTGAAAAATGAACTACGTAAAATGCAGGGCGGCGGCTAGGCCGCAGTCAATGTCATTCCCGACGCGCCGGAGGCGCGAGCGGGAAACCAGGCGTTGCAGCGCGGTGACGCCGGGCGCTGCCTGAAGACCGGGCTGCGAAGCGCTGAACCGTCAGGTCTGGATTCCCGCTCGCCCGCTACGCGGTCGTCGGGAATGACAGTGTGGGCGATACATGTATGAAAACTTAGGGAGATAACCATGCAATATCGTCGACTGGGCGCAACGGACGTCAACATTTCCGAGATCGGCTTCGGCTGCGGCGGCAATGCCGGTTTGATGCTGCGCGGTTCGCCGCGGGAGCAGACCGCCGTGGTTGCCCGCGCGCTTGAACTGGGCATCAATTATTTCGACAACGCGCCCGATTACGGCAATGGCGTGGCCGAAGAGAACCTCGGCCGCGTCCTGCGCGAACTCAAACACCGGCCGCTGCTCAATTCCAAGGTCGAGGTGCGGGCTGAAAATCTCGGTGACATCGCCGATCACGTGGTGCGCTCCACCGAAGCCAGTCTCAAACGCCTGGGCGTCGACACGCTCGACGTCCTGCAGATCCACAATGGCCCGGCGGCCGAACGGCCCAATCTCGAAGGGCCGGTCTATACGCAATTGTGGATCGAGGATTATCTGCGGCCGGGCGGGGCGATCGAGGGTCTGCAGCGGTTGTTGAAGGATGGCAAGACGCGGCATGTTGGCTTCATCTGCCGCGGCGAGGATGGGGCCGAGGTGCGGCGACTGCTGGACACCAGGCTGTTTTCCATCATCAACACGCCCTACACCTTGCTCAACCCGACAGCCGGGATGGCCAAGCCGCAGGGGCTCGAGGCCGGGCGCGATTTCGGCGATGTCCTCACTGCCGCGAAGGAGCGCGGCGCCGGCGCCGCCATCTACAGCCCGCTGGCCGGCGGCTTCCTCACCGATGCCGCGATTGCCGGCGAAGAGCGCCATGCGTTGGCCCGCAAGCAGGACCCGCAGGCGGAGGCTGCCCGGCGCAACCGCGAGCGGGCGCGCAAGCTGCGGTTCCTCGCTGATGCCATGGGCATGAGCCTTGCCCAGACGGCGATCCGTTTCGTCCTCATGCATGACGGTGTCACCATGGCGCTGGGCGGATTTTCCGACATGGATCAGCTCGAGGAAATCGCCGCGGTGTCGGGCAAGCCACCGTTCACCGCCGATGACATGGCGCGGCTCGATGCGCTGTGGCGGAGCAATTTTGGTGGCTGATCCGGGAAGCGATATCCGTATTTTCGTCGATGCCGATGCCTGCCCGGTGAAGGACGAGGTCTACCGCGTCGCGGCGCGTTATGGGTTGAAGACCTTCATCGTCGCCAATTCCTTCATGCAGGTACCGAAGGATCCGATGATCGAGCGCGTCATCGTTGGCGCCGGCATGGACGTGGCGGACAACTGGATCGCCGAGCATGCGACGCCGCGCGATGTGGTGATCACTGCCGATATTCCGCTGGCGGCGCGCTGCGTCAAGGCCGGCGCCAGCGTCATCGCGCCGAACGGCCGCGTGTTCAACGAGAATTCCATCGGCATGGCGCTGGCGACCCGCAACCTGATGCAGGACCTGCGCGATTCCGGCGAGACCATGCGCGGCCCAAAGCCATTCTCGCCACGTGACCGCTCGACCTTTCTGTCGGCGCTCGATCAGGCCATCGTGAAGTTGAAAAGATAGAACCCTCATCCGACCTCTGCTACGCAGAGGCCACCTTCTCCCGTTAAAGAAACGGGAGAAGGATTCAGCTGCGGCCCTTCTCCCGCAGGGCGGGAGAAGGTGGCCCTTGCGCAGCAAGGGTCGGATGAGGGTGGGGCGTTGATTACTCCCGCGCCAGCAGCCGGCTACTGCCCTTGATCGGCGCCGGCTCCCCCAACAGGTTCTGGATATCCCAGACCTGCGCCGTCTGATTGCAGATCACATACTTGCCGGTTTCCTGCTCCAGCAGGCGTGTCACCGGCTCCGACAGCCAGGTACCGCCACCCAGATAGATGCCGTCGCAATCGGGGTTTTCGGCAAACGCCTGCTTGCCGAGTTCGTAGGCCATCTGGATGTGATCATCGGCCTTGATCTTCACGAAATCGGCCGGATGCATTTCCTTCGTCGATGCACCACAGACGGCAATGCCTTCGCGGGCGTAGAAATCGCCCAGCACCTTGTTCATCGGCACCGACCATTTGTTGACCAGCGCAATCTTCTTCAGGCCGAGATGTCTCGCCGCGCGCACCACCGATTGCGTCGTCGAGGACGCCGGCTTACCGGTATAGTCCTCGATATGCGCCATCATCCGGTCGTGCTTCTCGATCCCCATCAGCACGGCGAGCGGCGTGCCGGCCTGCAGGGTGAGATCGATGTGGCGGCCCATCAACTGGTCGAGATAGCTGTCGAGCGGTGCGAAGATGCGGTCCATCTCCTTGCCGGAGAATTCCGTCGTGCCAACCGACAGGAACAGCGCCATCCAGCCGCGCGGCGCCAGCCGATACCATTCATAGGCCGCATTATCGATGACCGCGAGCGGCGACAGATAGCCGATCTTGCGGGTGGGGAGGATTTCGTCGAGCATGTTCAATCCTTATCGATGGCTTTGATGGATATTCCCATTTGCTTCAATCGTGGTGTGTCATTCCCGCCAAGCGAAGCGCAGAGCGGGAATCTAGGGGCAACGTGACGGCTCAATGTGCGGCCCTTGACTCCTGGTTTCCCGCACGCGCCTTCGGCGCGTCGGGAATGACAACCATTCGTTTGCTCCTTAAGGCGCAATCACCGCACGCAAGCGGTCGATGATCGGCTGCGGCGTGGCGTTGAGGTCAGCGATCATCTTCGTCATCGTCTCGCCGTCGATCGGTTTGATGTCGATGCTGAGCTTCTTCGCGTCGGCGATGAAAGCCGGGTCCTTCATCAAGGCGTCGAAAGCAGCGCGCAACGCTTTCACTCTATCGGCCGGCACGTCCGGCGGCAGCACGAAGGGGCGCGCCAGCGCGAACTTGGTGCCGATGAAATGCAGCATGTCCTTCGCTTCGGCATTCGGCGCCTGTTCCAACGCTGTCGGCAGATCCGGAAGTTCCGGCACACGCACAAGACCGAACTGCATGAGCAGCACCACCTTGTTGTCGCGCAGCCAGTCTCCCTTGTTGACCAGGAAGGTGGAAAGCGCGGCGCTCACAGCATCGACCTCGCCGCGTTCGACCGCGAGAAAAATATCGTTGGGTGATTTATAGCCGGCGACAATTTCGTTCTTGGTGCCCCAGATGCGATTGACGACATTCGGCAGCGTATAGTTGTCGGCGCCGATGGCGGCCGAGCCGAAGCGCAGTTTCGTCGTCTTCATTTGTTCGAGACTCTGCGCTGGGGCGCCGCGCCACACCATCATCACCTGCGGTTCCTGCACCGGCGTGCCGAGCCAGGTGAATTTGTTGAGATCGAACTGGATGTTGCCGCCGTCGCGCGACAACAGCTTCAGCGTCGGCTCGAAGATGATGTTGGTATTCGGCATACCGATCACGCTGCCGTCTCGCTTGGAGCGATTGTACAGGTAATTGGTCATGATCAGGCTTGAGGCGCCCGGCATGTTCTCGACGATGAACGTCGGCTCGCCGGGGATGTACTTCGGCATATGCTGCGCGGCGAGGCGGCCGACGAAATCATAGGAGACGCCGGGCGCGCCGCCGATCAGCATCTGCACCGTCTTGCCGCGATAGAAATCCGCGACCGGATCTGCCTGCGCGCCACCGCCCAGCAGGACAGCCGACAGCGCCAGCGCTGTCGGACGAAGACGCTTTGTGAGGCCCGGCACAGGCATGGCGCTCAAGCCTCTTCAAGCGCCTTGGTTTCGGCCTCCTCGATGCGGCGATGCAGGTCCTGCACCAGCGGCACCGCTGGGCCATAGCGATCGACATCGTCGATAGCGAAGCCCTTGTGGTATTTCTGCCGGTAGTTCTGACCGATGCTGAGCCGGCGCTTGGCCCAGTCGGGCGCCGTCCAGTCTTCCGGCGGTTTGCCGCTGCCGTAGACGATATCGGGCGAGCCCTCTGGGAAGAAATTCATCGGCGCCTTGCCCTGTTCGACGAGCGTGATCTGCTCGTCGAGCTGGCGGCGCAGCAGGACGATCGGCACGTCGGTACGTCCGAGCTTTTCCTGCGAGCGGTCGACGATGGGGCCTTGCGCCACCCAGACGATGGCGTCCTGCGCCAGCACATAATCGAGGATCGGCCTGCCGTTGGCGTCCACTGTCGGCGGCGCATACCACGGCACGACATCCTGCTTCGGCGCTTCGACGCCCGGCGGGCCGGCATAAACCTGGTAGCAGATGTGCAAGGTGTGCGTGTCATCCATCGGTACGCGGATCTGATATTCGCTGCGCGGCGCGCCGGGCGAACCCGTCTGCGTGTAGAACGGGAAGATCACAGTGGAATGCTTACGCACGCGGTCTTCCTTGGCGCCAAGCGCCTTGGAATAGACGATGCCTTTCTCCATGCCGTACTGCGTCTGCTTGGCGTAAAGCTCCTTGATGCCGACGCCCATTTCAAGCCGGGTGTGAATGGTGTGGGTGGCATCTTCGGAACGGCCGCCCACGCCCTTCTTGTCGAGCTCGTACTGGAACATATGGCCATGCGCCCAGACGCTGTGCGTCGGGTCGCCGGTGTTCTCCTGGCATTGCAGCCAGTTGCAATCGAGTACATTGATGGCGATCTGGCGCACCGCATTCGGCCAGACGAAGAGATCCCAGCGCGGCAGGGCCGGCGCGGGCAGGGGGCCGAGATAGGCAAACACAAGCCCGCCGAGTTCCTCGACCGGATAGCCCTTCAGCTTCTCGTTGAACTGCGCATTGGCCAGCTCCATCGGCCGCTCAAGGCAGGCGCCCGTCTTTCCATACAGCCAGCCGTGATAGGGGCAGCGCAGGCCGTTCTCATCGGGAATGCCGTATTTCATGTCGACGCGACGGTGCAGGCAGCGATCGCCGATGAGCCCCAGGCCGCCCTTCGTATTGCGATAGAGCACCAGGTCTTCGCCGAGCACACGCACCTTCTGGACGGGATCTTCGAACAATTGCGCGAACGGCGCGATCGGGATCCAGTAGCGACGCATCAGCTCGCCGCAGGGCGTGCCCGGGCCGACGCGGGTGAGTCTCTCATTCTGTTCCACGGTCAACATGGACATTCCTCCTGAAAATATTGTTCTTGTTCGGCTTTCACTGGCCGACGAACTTCGCCGCCCGCTCGATCACCCGTGGCGGAAAACTGTACACCCGGTCGAGAAAGGCATCAATTTTCTCCGGCGGCGAATAGTCCACGCCTTGTGGCGTGGTCGCCTCCGTATCGTGCCGGAATTCCGGATCTTCCATCGTTTTCGCGAAGGCCGCCCGCAGCTCCGCCAGCCGGGCCTCCGGCACGCCGGCAGGCACCGAATAATTGCGCAGGAACTGACCGGCGCCGAACACCACTTCCATGATCTGGCGGTCTTCCTCGCTCTTGGCGAGGTTGATCGCCAGCGGCACATTCGGCAGTTCCGGGTTTGGCTTCATCCCCAGCTGGACGATCACATTGACCATCTTGTTGGCGAGCCAGTCGGGTTGATAATGCTTGAGGCTTTCATAGTCCCAGCTCACCCGGCCATGGACCTCGCCGCGTGCGATGGCGAGATTCATTTCCGATGAACCGCCACGATAGCCCATCACCAGTTGCAGCTTCATGCCGAGCAATTCGTTGACCAGCAGGGCATAGGACGATGTGGCGTCAGGCCCTGTCGCAGCGATGAGCGCGGGCTTACGTTGTGCTTCCTCGAACGTCGTCACGCCGGAGTCCGCGCGCAGGAAGATCACCGTCGTGCCGCGCGATCCGCTGGAGCCGAGCCAGCCGATCTTACGCGCATCGAACATGGCCCCTTCCGTCTTCAGCAAAGGCGCGATCAGCATCTGATCATTGAGCACGGCGATCACGGTGCCGTCGCGTGGCGCTGTGTTGTTGACATAGTTGGCGGCAACGAGACTGCCGGCGCCGGGCATGTTGCGCACGATGATGGATGGATTGCCGGGGATCGCGCGCCCAAAGCTCTTGGCGAGAATGCGTGCCGCCTGATCGAAGCCGCCGCCGGGCGAATAGCCGACGACGAGCGAGATCGTCTTGCCGCGAAAAAACTCCGCTGAATCGCCGGCGTTCTGTTGTGCCGCAGCAGGAGCAAGCGCGCACACGCCCGATAGCATCAGCGCCGAAGCGAAGAGCCTGAACACAGCCGATTATCCTTATCCCGATCCGCTTTGCGGATTCATTGGTTCAGGACAGAACGTCCTCCCCCGCGAACATTGTCCGCGAAACTCAAGCTTAGACCCTGCGAGACAAGCCTGCAACCGCCGGCGGGAGTTCTCTTGACAACATCAGGATGCAGGCAGATGATCAGATCATCCGTACACGGATGAATTAGATATTTCGATGCAAGACGGCCGGGGAGGGCGTCATGGAATTCGGACTTCAGTTTTTCCCGAGCATCGGGCCGGATGAGAAAAGCGCGCAGGATTATTTCGCCGAGTCCCTGCGGCTCGTCGATGAAGCCGACGACCTCGGCTACAAGTCGCTTCGCATCGTCGAGCATTATTTTAGACCCTATGGCGGCTACAGTCCCAACCCGATCGTGTTTCTGGCGGCGGCCGCCATGCGCTCGCGCAAGGCGCGGTTGCTGACGGGCGCGGTGCTGCCGGTCTTCAACAATCCGATGAAGCTTGCCGGCGAGATCGGCATGCTTGACGCCATATCGGGCGGCCGTCTGGAAGTCGGCTTCGCGCGTGCCTTCCTGCCGCACGAATTCGCCAAGTTCGGCATCAACGTCAACGAAAGCCGAGCGCGCTTCGATGAAGGCATCGAGCAGATCAGGCTGTTGCTGGAGAATGAAACGGTCAGCCACGCGGGCCGTTTCCACACCATCGACAAGGTCTCGTCGCTGCCAAGGCCGACGCAGACGCCGCGGCCGCCGTTCTGGGTCGCAGCGCTCGCCACCGCCGAGACGTTCGAATTCGCCGGCCGCATGGGCTATGGCATCATGGGCATTCCGCTCGGCGGCGCGCAACTTCGCTCCCTGATGGAAACCTATCGCGAAGCCTGGCGCGCGGCAGGCCATCCCGGCAAGGGCAGGGTGATGCTCGCCTTCCACATGTATTGCCATGAATCGCGCGAGGCGGCGGCGGAGATCGCCCGTGAGCCCATCAACAAATATCTGAAGTCGGTCGTCGATTCCGCGAGCGAATGGGAAGGCGAGCTCAGCTCGAAGGATTATCCCAACTACGACAAGATCATCGCGGCGCTGCGCGCCGAGACGTTCGAAACGCAGTTGACCAAGGGATGTATCTGGGTCGGCACTCCGAAGGACATCCGCGAACAGATCTCCGACTATGTCGGCATGGTCGGCGACTTCGAGATCGCCTCGCTGCAGGCGAATTTCCACAACCTGCCGTATGATCTCGCCTCGGCCTCGGCGCGATTGTTCAGCAGGGAAGTCATGCCGCATTTTTCCTGATGCGGTCCGTAGTTTTGGAGTAGGATGCAGGCAGTCAAACAGGGAGCAGAGCATGCCGCTGGATGATCTTTCTTCAGTCAGAACCATAGATGAATTGGCAACGGCCGCCGCCAGCCATGATCTGACGCCGGGCTGGGTCAATCGGCCCGTTCCCATCCTCTGGAAGGAGCCGAAAAGCGACTTCCGCGTCCATCAGTGGAAATGGAGCGAAGCCAAGGCGGGGCTCGACAGCGCCGGGCGACTCATCGGCACCGATCTCGCCGAGCGGCGCAATCTCATCATGCGTAACCCCATCGCCGGTAATGATCTTGCCACCCTGCGCACCCTGATCTGCGCCTATCAGACGATCCTTCCCGGCGAAACGGCGCGTTCGCATCGCCATACGCCGCACGCCTTCCGCGCCATCCTGGAGTCGCAGGGCGCATGGTCCATCGTCAACGGCGAAAAGCATCCGATGGAGACCGGCGATGTGGTGTTGACGCCGGGCTGGAGCTGGCACGGCCACGGCCATGACGGCGATGCCCAGGCCTATTGGTTCGATGGGCTCGATGTGCCGCTGACGCATCTGCTCGAGCCGATGTTCTTCGAGGAGCATCCGGCCGGTGTGGAACCGGTACGCGCCGTGACGCCGGATTCGCCGTTCCGCTTCACTTGGGGCGCAACGCAGAAAGCGCTCGATGAAACGAAGCCTGACGATGGCGGCTTCTTCGGACGCCGCATCGAGCTCGATACGCAAACCATGCCGACGATCGGCATCCATATGCAACGCTGGCAATCCGGTTTCCGGACGCGTCCCTATCGCTGCACGGCCAATCAGATTTTCGTGGTCATGCAGGGCAATGGCACGTCGCGGATCGGCGGCGAGACCATCGACTGGAGCTTCGGCGACACGATTGCCGTACCAGGCTGGACCTCCATCGAGCATCAGGCCAAAGACGACGCCGTGCTGGTCAGCATGACCGATGAATTTCTGCAACGCTGGACAAAATACTGGCGCTTCGAGGCCCTGGCATGATTTGATCCAGGTTCAACCTAGAACCGGAGCAGGCCATGTCGTCTTCAAAGCCCGTCGCAATCATCACCGGTGCAAGCGGCAATCTTGGACGCGCCGTGGCCCATAAACTGCTGGCCGATGGTTTCGAGATCGTGCGCATCGGCAGCTCGCCGCCGAAATCCGCATCGGGGCACCAGGCTTATGACGAGAGCCTGTTTGTGCAAACTGACGCCACCAATCAGACTTCCATGGTGAAGGCGGTCGAAGATATCCTGTCCCATCACGGCAGGGTTGATGCGCTGGTTCACACCGTCGGCGGTTTCACCATGGGCAAGATGGTGCATGAGACCCTGGAGAACGACTTCGAGACGATGATCGAGGTCAACGTCCGCTCCCTGCTGGCCACGTCCCATGCGGTGGTGCCCGCCATGATCGCCAAGGGCAGGGGCAGTGTGGTGTTCGTTTCGTCATCGACAGCGGCGAGAGGCCTTGCCGGCATGGGCATCTATGTCGCGGCCAAGAGCGCGGTGGCGCGGCTGACCGAAGCGATGTCAGACGAATTGCGCCACAAGGGCATCAACGTGAACTGCATCATGCCCGCGACCATGGCGACTCCGCAGAACCGCGCCGCCATGGGCGATGCGGTGATGGTGCCTCTGGAGGAGGTCGCCAGCGTCTGCGCCTTTCTCGTGTCGGACGGCGCGCGCGCCATTCACGGTGCCTCAATCCCCGTGCGTGGTCTGACGTAAGCGAAGCGACTAAATTCACGCTGTCTTGCAATTGCCTCGACGTCATTGCCCGGCACAAGGCCGGGCATGACGGTGAGGCTGTAACAAAAACCCCGGAAGCATGCTTCCGGGGTTTCCTTAATCTTGAAAAACCTATCTCAAGCCGATTTCAGTTCCGCTTCGGCGAACTCGTAGTTGGCGAGCTTGTCGAGGAAGTTCGCGGTATAATCGGGGCGACGATTGCGGAAGTCGAGATAGTAGCTGTGTTCCCAGACGTCGAGGCCCAGCAGAACCTTGCCTTCGCCGGTGGCTAGCGGGTTGGAGCCGTTCGGCGTCTTCGTCACCTTCAGCTTGCCGTCCTTGCCGACAACCAGCCAGGCCCAGCCCGAACCGAACTGGCCGACAGCGGCTGCCTTGAAGGCGTCCTTGAATGCATCGACGCTGCCGAGATCGGCAACGATCTTCTTTTCCAGCGCGCCCGGAATGGAACCGCCCTTCGGCGACAGGTTCTTCCAGAACAGGATGTGGTTCCAATGCTGGCCGGCATTGTTGAACACCGGCGCCATGTCGTCCTTGCCGTAGGAGAGCTTGACGATCTCTTCGAGAGACTTGCCCTTCAGCGCGTCATTCTTCTCAACGAAGCCGTTGAGCGCGGTGACATAGGCCTGATGATGCTTGCCGTGATGGAGTTCCAGCGTTTCCTGGCACATGCCTTTTTCGGCCAGCGCATTCTGGGCAAACGGCAGGGTGGGGAGTTCAAAAGCCATTATGCGTCTCCATTCTTTGGAACATGTTTGGGGGCTTGGGGCTTAACGTGAATGCTGCCGCTCAAGGTCGGGGCATCCAACGGTGTTACTACCTTGCTGTCAGACTAAAACCGCTCTATTTTCCAAGGCACATCTTGTTAAAAAAGGAGGGGTTCGATGTCAAGTGAAAGCTTGAACGCTATAGAACTGGATCCTCTTCGCGCGCCAACCGAGCGCGTTCTTTTGATTCTCAAGATGCGGGGGCCGCAGACCGCCACATCCATCGGCGAGGCGCTGAACGTCACCGGTGAGGCAGCCCGTCAGCGTCTGGTTCGCCTTGCCGAGGCAGGGCTGGTTTCTGCGAAGAGTATTCCGGCGGGTGTCGGAAGGCCATCGCAATACTGGGAACTAACGCCAAGCGGTTATGCAAGGTTCCCCGACACCCATGCCGACCTCACCGTTCGCATTCTCGATATCGTGCGCGAGAAACTCGGCCCCCGCGCGCTGGAAGTCATTGTTGACACCCGGGAGGTGGAGACGAAGCGCACCTATGCCGCGGCCATGGCAGGCCTGGCAGGACTGCGTGAGCGCGTCGAACGTCTGGCACACTTACGTTCGCGCGAGGGCTATATGGCGAGCTGGCGACAGGACGATGACGGCTCGTTCGTCCTGATGGAGGATCACTGTCCGATCTGCGCGGCGGCGACCACATGTCAGGCGCTGTGCCGAGCCGAATTGAATGTGTTTCGCGCCATTCTCGGCAAAGACGCCATTGTCGAGCGTTCCGAACATCTGCTCGCCGGCGCGCGGCGCTGCGTCTATACCATCCGTCCGGCGTCCTGATGTCATCCCCGGCGCCCGCGTAGCGGGTGAGCGGGAATCCAGGAGTCGAGCCGCAACATTAGGGCTGGCACATTGCCCTGGATTCCCGCTCCGCGCTTCGCTTGGCGGGAATGACACCGAGGCTACTTGCCCTTGTCGTCGCCAAACCCGTAGGTTGCCGCCAGGCGCTCCTTGAGATAATCGCCGGCGAGAATCGGCGGATAGCGCGCCGGCCGCTCCGCACTGACGCAACTGGGCACGGCGGTGACCGGGGCATCCGCATTGGCGTCGAGAAAGAAGGCGATGGAATAGCGGTCGCGTCCGGGCGGATTGACCACGCGATGCGGCGTCGAGCGGTAGACGTCGTTGGTCCAGCGCATCAGGCAGTCGCCGATATTGCAGACGAAGGCGCCGGGAATATAGGGCGCTGCGATCCAGGCGCCGTCGAGACCGCGGATTTCCAGCCCGCCGGCATCGTCGGTCAACAGCAAGGTGACATTGCCATAATCGGTATGTTCGCCGGCGCCATACTGTCCGTCGGCGCGCACCGACGCCGGCGGATAGTGCAGAAGCCGCAGGGTCGCCATCGGGCGGTCAAGCTTGTCATCGAAGAAATGACGATCGAGACCGAGGTCCTTTGCGATCGGCTGGTGCAAGGCGACGCCAAGGGCCAGCACCTTGTCGAAGTAGTCGAGAACCGTCGCACGGAAACCCGAGAGTTCGGGCCAGACATTGGGTGCTGGTCCTGCACCTTCGACGCCGACGTTGAAGGCTTCCTTGTCGTCGACGTTCTTGCCGGGATCGAGCGTTTCCGTGCGCAGGCCGACATAGCCGCGATTGGCGGAGGTAGCCGAGATCGCCAGCCGCGTCTTCTCGTCAGTCGGAAGCGCGAAAAATTTCTGCGCCATCCCAAAAAGATGGGCGATATCCGTCGGCGCAATGCCGTGCCCGGTCAGATAGAAGAAGCCGACTTCGCGGCAGGCGCAGCCGATCTCCCCCGCGATTTTCTCAAGCAGGGCTTGATCTGCGGCGGCAAGACCGCTCGCGTCGATGATAGGAATTTCACTCATGATCTGCGTGCCCGAATATGAAAGACCCTGTCATGCATGTCCAGCCATATGCATGCCGATGGTGGCGCGATCGGTCTCCTGCACCGGCGCAACATAAGTGATCCTGCCTTCCGACATCACCGCCACGCGGTCGGCGAGTTCCAGCACCTCGTCGAGATCTTCCGAGATCAGCAGGACCGCCGCGCCCTTGTTGCGCTGCTCCATGATCTGCGAGCGAATCTCCGCCACCGAGGCGAAATCCAGCCCGAAACACGGATTGGCGACGATCAGCACGTCTACATCGCCCGACAGTTCGCGCGCCAGCACCGCGCGCTGTACATTGCCGCCGGAGAGATCGCCGATCGGCGAGTCCGGCGATTGCGTCTTGACCTGGTAGCGGGCGATGAGCTCGCGCGCCTTGGCGCGCATCGGCCCCGGCGACAGCCACCAGCCGAGCTTGGCATTCGGCGGCCTGTCGAAATTGCGGAACGCCATGTTTTCAGCGACGCTCATGCGGGGCACCGTGGCGTTCTTCAACGGTTCCTCCGGCAGTCCGAAGACCTTCATGCGATAATAGGCGTCGCGCGTCGGCTCGAACGGCGCGTCGCGAATGAAGATGCGCCCATCCTTGAGCGGGCGCTGCCCCGACAGCACCTCGACGAGTTGCGATTGCCCATTGCCGGAGACGCCGGCGATGCCGACGATCTCGCCCGCCGAGACTTTCAGGTTGACCGCGGCGAGAACCGGCAGGCCCTCGTCATCGTCTGCCATCAGTCCGGCGAGATCGAGCGTCGTCTTGCCGGCCGGGCGTTCGGCGCGCCTGGCGCGGTCACGCACCTGCGTATCGCCGATCATCATCCGCGCCATCTCGTCCGTGCTCAGCTCCGCAACCTTGCCGCCGCCGACTTTGCGCCCGCGCCGCAGCACCGTCAGGCTGTCAGCGAATGCCGTCACTTCGCGGAACTTGTGGGTGATCATCACCACCGAAATCTCCTTGCGGTCGGTCATGCCCTTCAGCATGCCGAGAATCTCGTCCGCTTCCTGTGGCGTCAGCACAGATGTCGGCTCATCGAGGATCAGCAGGCGCTGATCGAGATAAAGCAGCTTCAGGATTTCCAGCTTCTGTTTTTCGCCGGCGGCGAGCGAGGCGACCGGCACATTCAGCGGTGCGCGAAACGGCATGCGGTCCAGAAACGCATCGAGCGTCTTCTTTTCTTTGCTCCAGTCGATCACCCCCGGCGCGTCGGCGCGGCTGATGACAAGGTTTTCCGCGCCCGTCAGGCAAGGCACCAGGGTGAAATGCTGATAGACCATGCCGAGCCCATGGGCGCGGGCATCGCGTGGATTGCGGACTTGCGCTTCCTGTCCGTCGAGCAGCAGCGATCCGCGATCGGCGTGATAATAGCCCATGATCGATTTCACCAGGGTCGACTTGCCGGCGCCGTTCTCGCCCAAGAGCGCATGAAACGAGCCGGCTTCCACCTTCATCGATACATCGCCGAGCGCCGTGAAAGACCCGAAAATCTTCGTCATGCCGATGGTCTCAAGCGCCATCGCGCGGACTGGATCGTTTGCTGACATGGCTTCCACCTTTCAACCGTCATGCCCGCGCTTGTCGCGGGTATCCACGCGGTGACGCTGCGTTGCTATTCCAGAACGCGGGGAGTGTTTTTCTGAAGTGCGACCGCGCACCACGGCGTGGGTGCCCGCGACAAGCGCGGGCATGACGTCGAGGAAGAGGCACGATGGCCGCTCACGACGTTGACGGTTGAGAGGTGCGTGATTCAAGATCATCAGGACGTCACGGCAGATTCGAAATGAACGTGTCTGAGTTCGACACCGCGCCAAATACGCCGCCCTGCATCTTCACCATCTTCACGGCGGCGGCATGGTTGCCCGCATCGGTCGCCGCGCAGCAGTCTTCCAGCAGGATGCATTCGAAGCCGCGATCATTGCCTTCGCGCATGGTCGTATGAACGCAGACGTCCGTGGTGATGCCGGTCAGCACCAGGTTGCGGATGCCGCGTGCCCGCAGCAGCAGTTCGAGGTCGGTGGCGTAGAACGAGCCCTTGCCCGGCTTGTCGATGATCGGCTCGCCCGGCAACGGCTTGAGCTCGGGGATGATGTCCCAGCCGGGTTCGCCGCGCACCAGGACGAGGCCGCAGGGGCCCGGATCGCCGATGCCGGCGCCGATCTGGCGCGAGCGCCAGCGCTTGTTGTCGGGCAGGTCGGTGAGGTCCGGCCGATGGCCTTCGCGTGTATGAAAAATGTAATAGCCCTTCGCCCGCATGGCTTCGAGCAATCGCTGTAGCGGTTCGATCGGAGCGCGCGTCAGGGCGATATCATAACCCATGGCGTCGACATAGCCACCCTTGCCGCAGAAATCCGTCTGCATGTCGATGACGATCAACGCCGTATTGGCAGGCGAGAGAGCGCCGTCGAAAGGCCAGTTGTAGGGGTCAGCCGGGATCATTTCTCTCGCCTACTTGGTGATGGAAAGTTCGCCGGGCACATCGCGCGAGGCGCGTTTCGACCCGGCGGAAGCGATCATGATGAACAGGGTGAGGATGTAGGGAGCTGCATTGAAGAAATAATAGCCCTGGGTGACGCCGACCGATTGCAGCGCCGGACCGATGGCGCCGGTGGCGCCGAAGAGAAACGCGGCGGCGACGCAGCGCAGCGGATCCCAGCGCGCGAAGATCACCAGCGCGACCGCCATCAGTCCTTGTCCCGACGAAAGCCCCTGGTTCCACGAGCCTGGATAATAGAGCGACAGGAAGGCGCCGCCGACGCCGGCGAGAAATCCACCGGCCGTCGTCGCCAGAGCGCGCACCAGATCGACCGAGACGCCCATCGCCATGGCGGCCGGCGCGCTGTCGCCGGTCATCCGGATGATGAGGCCCCATTTCGTATTGGCGAACGCCCAGGACATGGCAATTGCGACAAGAACGCCGATGATCAGCAGCGTGTTGATCTGCAGCGCCGTGGCCAGTTGCACATTGCCCGTCCAGTCGCCGAGTGGGATGGAGCCGAGGCGCGGTGCGGTCGGCTGGATGTAGGCCTTGCCGAAGAAGAAGGCGAGGCCGGTGCCAAACAACATCATGGCGATGCCGATGGCGACATCGTTGACCTTGGGCAGCTTGCAGATAGTGCCGTGCATGGCGCCGAGCGCCGAGCCGGCGCAGCCCGCGGCCAGCACGCCGAGCCAGGGCGAGCCGGTGTGATAGGAGATCGCATAAGCCGTCATGGCGCCGAGTACGAGCGTGCCCTCGAGGCCGAGATTGACCCGCCCGGATTTCTCCGTGAGGCATTCGCCCAGCGCTACGAACATGAACGGCGTCGAGACGCGCAGCGCGCCGCCGAGAATGGCGGTGAAAACGATGAACAGCGTGTTGTCGCTCATGTGCGGTCGCTCGCCGTTGCGGCTTTGAAGATGGCGAAGCGCCCGTACAGCGTCTCCGAGACGAGCAGCACCACGAACGTCAGTCCCTGCAGCACCAGCACGGTGGCGTCCGGAAGGTCCATGCGGCGCTGGATGAGGCCGCCCGAGGCGACGATGCCGCCGAACATGATCGCGACGAAGATGATCGCGATCGGATTATGGCGTGCCAGGAACGAGACGAGAATGCCGGTAAAGCCATAGCCCGCCGCAAGCGAGGCATTGGCGCGGCCCTGGATGGCGGCGACTTCGAAAAAGCCGGCGAGCCCGGCGCAGGCACCGGCAATCGCCGTGCAGCAGACGATCAGTCGGCCGACAGGAAGGCCTTGGGCCAATGCTGCCCGCGCGTTGCCGCCGGTGATCCGCGCGGCGAAGCCGAAGGTCGTGCGCGTCATCAGGATATGGAGCGCGATGGCGATGATGATGCCCGCTGCCAGGCCCCAATGCACATCGGTGCCTGGAATCTTGCCGATCATGTAAGCGTCGCCGAGCGGCTTGGTCGACGGCTTGTTCGGATTGGTGAGATCGCGTAGCGCGCCTTCGACGAAGAAGTTCATGATCGCTATGCCGATATAGGTCAGCAGCAGCGACGAGATCGTTTCATTGACGCCGCGATAGTGGCGCAGCGCGCCGGCGAGTCCCACCCAGGCTCCACCGACAAGCGCACCCGCCATCGCCATGATCAGCAAGGTCGGCAACGGTGGTACTCGGTCGAGCATGGGAATGGCGATGGCGGCTGAGGCGAAGCCTCCCAGCACCAGCGCGCCTTCGCCGCCGATCATGATCAGGCCGATGCGCGCGGGGATGGCGACCGCGAGCGCGGTGAGAATGAGCGGCGCGGCGCGCTGCAGCGTGTTCTGGACGGAGAAGGCTGTACCGAACCCGCCGCGCCAGACGAGTTCAAAGAAGTCGATCGGTGATTTTCCGATCGCCGCCAGGAACAGCGAGAACAGCAGAGCCGACACCACCAGCGCGAACACCGGTATGGCGATATACTCGGCGCTGGCGCGCAGGCGGACGATGAAGTCGCGCCTGGCGTTTGATGTATCCACGGGAGCTGCGGTGTAGGTTCCGGAAGCCTCAGTCACGATTTACCTCGAAGGATGTGCCGCAGCCAACCCACCGCGTCATGCCCGGCCTTGTGCCGGGTATCCACGCCGGGACATTGTCGGATGTTGCAGAAAACGCATGCTTCATCCGGGTATCATTTCGGCGCGTTACTCGCAGGCACCGCGTGGATGCCCGGGACAAGCCCGGGCATGACGGAGGTTGTCAGGTGATAGAGCCCACGACGCCTTCGAGCAGATAGTCCATCTGGTCGAGATAGGGATCGTAGTTGTCGTAGGATTTGTCGATGACGAGCTTGCCCTTGTTGTCCTTGAGCGGACCGGCGTAGATCGGCTTCTTCGCCTTGAGATCAGCGATGGCCTCGGTCGCCGCCTTGCGGGCTTCTTCTGTCGCGCCAGCACCAAAAGCCGTGTTCTGCACCATGTCGGTGTCGTAGCCGCCGGCCACCATGTTCGGCAGCGTCTCGCCCTTGGCGAGCTTCTCGGCATAGCCCTTGTAGATCGTCTGCCACTTGTATTCGGCGCCGGTGATGAAACCCTTCGGCGCCAGCGGCGCCTGCGAGGCATTGTGGCCGCACGTCTTGACGCCGCGCTTCTCCGCCGTCTCGATGACGACCTTCGGGCCATCGACATGACAGGTGATGACATCGCAGCCCGCGTCGACCAGCGCGTTCACCGCTTCGGCCTCGCGCACCGGCATCGACCAGTCGCCGGTGAAGATGACCTGCACAACGGCATTCGGATTGGTCTTCCTGGCGCCAAGCATGAATGAGTTGATGTTGCTCAGCACCGAAGCGATGGGCTTGGCGGCAACGAAGCCGAGCTTGTTGGATTTCGTCGACAGGCCGGCGGCGACACCATCGACATAATGGCCCTGGTTGAGATAGCCGAAATAGCTGCCGAGGTTCTTTGGATGTTTGCTCGCCTCCCATAGGGGCGCTGCGTGGCGAAATTGGACCTTCGGATATTTCTTTGCCAGATCGACCATGAAAGGCGAGAAATAGCCGAACGATGTTCCCAGTATAATGTCGGCGCCGTCGAGGTTGACCATCGACTCCATGGACTTCGCGCAGGCATCGGTTTCGGGCACATTCTCCTCTTCGACCGCCTTGACGCCGGCAACGCCTTTCAGCGCCTTGATGGCGACCGCATGTGCCTGGTTCCAGCCGAAGTCGTCACGTGGGCCGACATAGACGATGCCGATGGTGACGCTCGCCGCGCGGGCACTCCGTGTCGTCGCTGCCAGAAGACCGGCCGCACCCGCGGCGCCGGCCGAATGGAGAAAGTGACGCCTGGAAATCTGAAACTGCGCTACGGACACCCTGGACACTGGCAAACCGGACATGGATTGACTCCTTGCTGAATCAGCCTTTGCCCGCCGGCAATCGGTGCAAGACATCAGCAAGGACTATGCCAGCAACGTCCCTGAGTTTTGTTCGTCAGGCGACAGGTGCTTCGCCTCTAACTCAATAGGGAACCTTGTCTTCTTTCAGTGTCCATTCCCTGAAGACGGCCTCTGCGTCCGGCAGCGGCAGGTGCAATGTGGGGATCGAACGATCAGCGATGGATTTGCTGACTTCCTCATAGATGGCGGCGTCGTCGAAGCCGATGGCTGCCGCCTGGTCGCGCGAATTGGCAAAGACAAGCCGGTCGAGCCGCGCCCAATAGACGGAGGCGAGACACATGGGGCAGGGCTCGCAGCTTGAATAGATCGTTGCGCCTTTCAGGGAAAAATCGCCGACCGCGGCGCAGGCGCGCCGAATGGCGGAGACCTCGGCGTGGGCGGTCGGATCATTGGCGGTGGTGACTTCGTTCCAGCCTTCCGCCAGGACTTTCCCGTCCCGCACGATGACCGCGCCGAAGGGGCCGCCGGTTCCTTCATGCATCTTCTTGCGGGAGAGCTCGACCGCCAAAGCAAGAAACTTGGCGTCGAGAAACTCCGCGTCATCCCGGCTTGTGTTCACGCTCACGGCAATCCTCTTGAATATGTGTCGAACCTCAAACACCGGCCGCCGCTTTCATAGGCGATAACCGGCAAGCCATTTGCAGACATTTCGTTATGATGCCTGATTTGGCAAGACTATGGGACGTGTCGGGAGCAAAACGCATTCCAGTCCAAAAAGACGTCATTTGTTTAAGCTGTCTGCTTAAATATAAGGCGAAACAGACACGGTGAAAGGTTCGATATGCGACTGTGGATCAAGGCGCCGCTGGCCATTCTGGCGAAAGAGGCCGCCGGCGGACTGGTGATCGAGGGTGGTCGCATTGCCGAGCTTTTGCCGGCGGGCGCGGCACCCACGGCAGCGGTGGACGAGACGTTCGACGCCTCGGAACACGTGGTTCTGCCGGGGCTCGTCAATACCCATCATCACATGTTCCAGACACTGACCCGGGCGCACCCGCGGGCGATCAACAAGGAGCTGTTTCCCTGGCTGCAGGCGCTGTTTCCAATCTGGTCGCGACACGTCAATCCGGACAACTTCCGCCTGGCGACAAGGCTTGCCTTGACTGAATTGCTGATGTCCGGCTGCACGACGGTCTCCGATCATCAATATCTCTATCCGGCCGGTCTGGAAGCGGCGATGGACATCCAGGCGGAAGAGGCGGCGCGGCTCGGCATGCGCATGACTTTGACGCGCGGATCTCTCAATCTGACGGAAGAGGAGGAAGGCAATGCCCCCCGCGAGGCCGTGCAGGATATCGATGCCATCCTGGCCGACTGCGAACGAGTGCTGACGCGTTATCACGACAACGCTGAGGGGGCCATGCTGCGCGTCGCCCTGGCCCCCTGCGCGCCTTTCAACGTGTCGAAGCGCCTGATGATCGAGACGGCGCAAATGGCCGAGAAATACGATTGCCGGCTGCACACCCATCTTGCCGAGACATTGGACGAGGTGGATTACTGCATGGAGAAATTCGCCTGCCGTCCCGTCGACTATCTCGAGGAGGTCGGCTGGATGAACAGCCGCGTCTGGCTGGCCCACGGCGTCCATTTCAATGATGACGAGATCAAACGTCTCGGCCATGCCTGCGTCGGCGTCTGCCATTGCCCGACGTCCAACATGGTGCTCGCATCGGGAAAATGTCGGACGCTTGAACTGGAGGCTGCCGGCTCGCCGATCGGGCTCGGTGTCGATGGTTCCGCGTCGAACGACAATTCCAACCTGATGGAGGGCGTCCGTCATGCGCTGATGATCAACCGGCTGCAATACAAAGCGTCAGAGATCACCCATTTCGATGCCTTTCGCTGGGCGACCGAAGGCTCGGCTCGCCTGCTGGGCCGCAGCGACATCGGAACACTGACGGTCGGCAAACAGGCGGATCTGGCGCTTTACCGGCTCGATGAACTGCGCTTCTCGGGCGCCGGCGATCCGCTGGCGGCCCTGGTACTCTGTGGCGCGCATGCCGCTGATCGGGTCATGATCAAAGGCGAATGGAAAGTCATCGACGCCATGCCGGTCGGCATCGATGTCGCTAGGCTGCGCCGCGAGCACGGCGCGGCAGCCAGGGCATTTGTTGAAGGGCTCTAAGCCTTCTCCCGCAAGGCGGGTGAAGGTGGCCTTTGCGCAGCAAGGGTCGGATGAGGGTGGGCCGTATATTACGGATTATATCTGCGCTGCAGGCGATTCTATGCCACCATCATCGCAGTGATCGTTCAATCTAAAGACATGGGGATTAAGCCCTCATCCGACCCTCGCGATGCGAGGCCACCTTCTCCCGTAAACGGGAGAAGGATAAAAGACACCCTCCTACAACGCGTGCCAGGATAGGCCGAACACGATCTGGTTTTCGATCGAGCCGCCGTTGGCGGGAATGCGATGGTCATTGCCGAACTTGTTGTACCAGTACTGCCAGCCGACGAAGGCATCGACGAAATTGGGCTTGCCCATCAACAACTGGCCGACATCGAGGACCAGACGGTTCTGGGTCAGGAATTCCTGCTTCGTCTTGCAGCACGGCGAGCCCGGGATCATGCCGAAGCCATCGAGACCCTTGGGCCAGACGAAATTGGCGAAGCCGCTGAACTTCAGCGGCAGGCCGGTGAAGGTAAGGGGCTGCATGTAGACGGCCTCGATCTTCGGCACACCGTTGAACGAGACGTTGGGCTGGCAGATCAGCGGACCAATGCCGCAATGGTTCCATTCCTTGTAGTAATAGGCGGAGACATTGAATACGCCGGGTACATCGAAGGAGATGGTCGGGCCGATGACGACGTCGCGTTTCTGCGGCGCGAAGGTCGTGTTCTTCGTATTGGCGTCAAAGCCGAAGCCAAGCGACACGTCCTTGATAATGCCCGGAACGGTGAACACCTTCGTGCCGCTGAGCGAATTCAGGCTCAGGGTGCCGCGATAAAGGCCATAGACTTCGAACGCACCATCGCCGGTGCCGATGGCGCTGCCGGCGGACGGATCCTTATTGCTCGATTTGAGAAAGTCGATGTTCACGAAGTTCGTGCCGTACTGCCAGACGTCGAAATGCGTGATGCTCACCACGCCTTTGGTGATCGGCACACCGTTCGGATTGGCGGCATTGAACACGCCCGGTTCGCGTGCGTTTGTCTCATACCACAGGCTGATCTGCGTATCGTTGACGAAGAAGAAGGGCGGTGGCGCCGTCGATTTGACCGCGGCAACATCGGCCGCAATGGCTGGCCCTATGCCCAGCGCAAACGCGGCCCCCAACAAGAATGACTTAGCGGACATCGTATACCCCCAGCAGACGCGATGCGGGAGAACGCACGATACGCCTCGCCCGCAGTCGCTCCGCGAGTCATAGATCGAGTCTCGCAAACAGCCGTGGTCAAAAAAGGCACACGACGCCAGGCATCTGCCGCCGGCGAATGCAGCGCGCCTTATGTTTTGTCATCTTTCAAATAATCCTGGCGACCGTCACAAAAAAGCAACAAGCGCGTATCGTACGGCGTTAGCTGACCGTACGCATGCGTTCGCGCGCAATCAGCAATTGCGCGACGGTCGAGGCCGCGATGATCGCGGGCAACTTGCCTTCGATCGCATCGATGCCGATCGGGCAGACGAGCCTGCCGATCATCTCCTGGGTCAGTCCGATGTCGCGCATGCGATGCTCGAAGCGCGCCCGCTTCGTGTCCGATCCGATCAGTCCGACATAGGGAAACCGCTGCGCCGCAATGGCCTTTACGACGATCTCGAAATCAAGCGCGTGCGAATGCGTCATCACCAGAATAAATGCATCGTGTTCCGCCGCATCGATCTCCGCCATCGGATTTTCGCTGGCGACCGGCGTGACGTTCTGCGGCATGGCTTTCGGAAACATGTCGGCGCGCGGATCGATCCATCGAACGGCGAAGGGCAGGGGCGCGAGAGCAAGAACCAGCGCACGTCCCACATGGCCGGCGCCGAACAACAGCACGGTCGTCGGCCTCTCGTCGAACGTCTCGATATATTCATCCTCGGCGATCGTATTCGGGTCTTCGCCGACCGGCGCGATGCGCCGCGCGATGCGGCCATCGGCTCCGGTGCGCGCGACGATATAGTGGCGCGGTGTCGCCTGTGCCAGGGCACGCAATTCATCGGCGTGGCGCTGATCGAATGTCTCGATGCGCACCCAGACTCTGCCGCCGCAGCACTGGCCGAGGCCGGGCCCCAGCGCATGCGAGCGCTCGGCGAAGGCAAGCTGCGCCTTTTTCAGTGCCTCCTGCGCGTGGCGGATCGCCTCCCATTCCAGCGCGCCGCCGCCGATCGTACCGTTGAAGCGTCCCGACGGCCGTACTACCATCCAGGCGTCGCTGTCGCGCGGGCTGGAGCCGGCGGTGCGCGGCAGGGTGACAAGCGCCCCGCTGCCTTCGCTGGCGATGGCGTCCAGCAAAGGTGCGAAGGGCATCATGTGCGTTTCGAAAGTGCATCCGCCGCCATCAGGATGCGCTCGGGCGTCGCCGGTGCATCGAGCGGCACCTGATGTCCCGGCGCAATCGAATGCAGCGCGTCGAGAATGGCGGAGTAGACGGAGATGGCGAGCATCAGCGGCGGCTCGCCGACGGCCTTGGACCGATAGATCGTCGCCTCGCGGCTCGGCTCGTCGAGCAGGTCAACGCGGAAATCCTCCGGCACATCGGAGGCGACGGGGATCTTATAGGTCGACGGCGCATGGGTGCGCAGCACGCCTTTGCCGTCGAATACCAGTTCTTCCGTGGTCAGCCAGCCCATGCCCTGCACGAAGCCGCCTTCGATCTGGCCCTTGTCGAGCGCCGGATTGATCGAACGGCCGACGTCGTGAAGGATATCGACGCGCGTCACCTTCATCTCGCCGGTCAGCGTGTCGACCGCCACTTCGGAACAGGCCGCGCCATAGGCGAAATAGAGGAATGGCCGGCCCTTGCGGGCTTCGCGGTTCCATTCGATCTTCGGCGTCTTGTAATAACCCGCATGGGAAAGCTGCACACGGTTCTGGCGGCATTTCTTCGCCAGCTCCGGGAAGGGAACCGTCGTATTGCCGATATAGACGATGCCGTCGCGGAAGCTGATGCGATCGGCAGGCACGCCGTACTCTTCCACCGCGAAGGCGATCATCCGTTCCTTGATCGCGCCGGCGGCGATCCGCGCCGCCATGCCGTTGAGGTCGGAGCCGGAGCTTGCGGCCGTCGGCGAGGCGTTCGGCACTTTCGCCGTGTTGGTCGCCGTGATGCGCACCCAGTCGAGCGGAATGCCGAACTCTTCCGCCACCACCTGCGCCACCTTGGTGAACAGGCCCTGGCCCATCTCGGTGCCGCCGTGATTCAGATGTACGGAGCCGTCCTGATAGACATGCACGAGCGCGCCGGCCTGGTTCATATGCACCAGGGTGAAGGATATGCCGAACTGGATCGGCGTCAGCGCCAGGCCTTTCCGGATGATCGGCGATTGCGCATTGTGCCTGGCGATAGCGGCGCGGCGCGCGCGATAATCGCTGCTCGTCTCCAGCCGGTTGATCAGCAGGGCGAGCACGTCGGCATCTTCCGTCTTCATGCCGTAAGGCGTCGTGTCGGCGCCTTCGCGATGCAGATTGGCTTTGCGCACGTCGAGCGGATCGAGACCCGTCTCATGCGCGATCGCGTCCATGACTCTCTCGATCGCCAGCATGCCCTGCGGTCCGCCGAAGCCGCGAAATGCCGTGGCAGACACCGTATTGGTCCGCAGCCGCTTCGAGCGGATGGCGGCGGATGGCAGGTAATAGCAATTGGCCGCATGGAACATGGCGCGGTCGACGACGCCGGGCGACAGATCGACCGAGAAGCCGCAGCGCGCGTTCAGCGACACGTCGTAGACGCTGACATTGCCCTTGGCGTCGAAGCCGACAGCCCAGTCGGCACGAAAATCATGCCGCTTGCCGGTCATGTAGAAATCGTCATCGCGGTCGAGCCGCAGTTTGCAGGGCTGGCCGGTCTTGTGCGCGCCCAGCGCGGCGATGACGGCCGTCTGCGCGGCCTGGGTCTCCTTGCCGCCGAAAGCGCCGCCCATGCGCCGCGTCTCGACGGTGACGAAGGCGTCGGGACGCGCCAGCACCCGCGCCACCACATGCTGCAGCTCGGTCGGGTCCTGCGTCGAGGAATGCACCTGCATCTCGCCGGCTTCGCCCGGAATGGCGAGCGCCGCCTGTCCTTCGAGATAGAAATGCTCCTGACCGCCGATGCGCAGCATGCCTTCCAGCTTCTTTTCGGCGGCACTCAGCGCCGCCTTCGCATCGCCCTTGGCGAAATCATAGTCAGGCAGAACGAGAGCATTTTCGGTCAGCGCGTCCTCAATGGTCAACAGCGGCTTGCCGGGTTCGATCTCGGCATGCGCCAGCTTCGCCGCGCGCCGCGCTTCATCGCGCGTGTGCGCCACGACCGCGAACAGCGCTTGGCCGGCGAAGGAAATATCCTTGTCGGCAAACACCGGGTCATCGCCAAGGCCATGCGAGACATCGTTGGCGCCGGGAATATCGGCAGCCGTCAGCACGCAGACGACGCCAGGCGCCTTCAACACCTTGTCGAGATCGAGACTCAGCAGCTTGCCGCAGGCCACGGTCGAAAGGCCGGGTGTGATATGCAATGTGCCGGCCGGCTCGAGGATATCGTCGATATAGGATGCGGCGCCGCGCACGTGCAGGCGGGCGGAATCGTGCGGCGAGGATTTGCGGACGATCGAGAGCGTCTCTTCAGCGGGGAAGTGCTCATTCGGCGGCATGGGACCATCCCTGCATCTGCAGCCGCGTCTCCGACAGGCTGGTGCCGCGCGCTTCCATCAGCGCCTTGCGCATGAGATTGCGGGCGACAAGCCGGCGATAGCCGGCGCTGGCGCGCATGTCGTCGATCGGCGTGAAATCCTGGGCGAGCATATCCAGCGCCGCGCCCCAGCTCGCTTCGTTGCCGAGGTCGAGGTTCGCGCAGGCGGCTTCCGTTTTGCGCGCGCGGGCCGGCACGCCGGCGACGCCGCCGAAGCCGATGCGGGCAGAGACGACGCGGCCGCTTTGATCAGTGAAGCGGAACGCGGCCAGCACGGCCGAAATATCTTCGTCGAAACGTTTGCTGATCTTGAAGATGTGCAGGCTGTGTTCGGGCAGGGGCCGCGGTACGGCGATGCGGCGCAGATATTCGCCTGCCTGCCGGTCCTGCTGTTTGTAGGCGAGGAAGAAATCCTCCAGTGCGAGCTGCCGCGTGTCGTTACCGCGCCGCAGCTCGATGCTGGCGCCGAGCGCGATGAGGCAGGGCGCCAGATCGCCGATCGGCGAGGCATTGGCGATATTGCCGCCGACCGTGCCCGAGGCGCGTACCTGCGCCGAGCCGAAGCGGCGCATGACTTCGCCAAGATCGGGATGCAATCCGGCCAGCAGGGGCGCGGCATCCACAAGGCGCACGCCGGCGCCAAGCGAGAGTTCGGATGATGAGGCAGTCACTTCGTCCAGCCCGCGCACGCGTCCGAGCCAGATGATCTTGCGTGGCTCGTCGAGCCCCTTGGTGATCGACAGTCCGAAATCGGTCGCGCCGCCGACGAGGTTGGCATCGGGATGACGCAGATAAAGCTCGGCGAGCGCATCTTCGCTCGAAGGCGCGGCGAAGAAGCCCTGATCGTTACCAGCGAAGACATCGCCGCCGTCGTCGAGCCCGCTGATGGCGGCGATACGCGCGGCGCTGTTGGAATAATGATCGAGCGCCGGCGTCGCGCACACTTCCAGCGCCGCGTCGAGGATCGGGCGATAGCCGGTGCAGCGGCAGAGATTGCCGGCCAGCGCGTCGCAGACGGCACTGCGGCTCGCCGGTCGCTGTCCCTCGTGATGGAGCGCGAACAGGCTCATCACGATTCCGGGCGTACAGAACCCGCATTGCGAGCCGTGATGCGCCACCATCGCCTCCTGCATCGGGTGCAGCACGCCGTCCTTGGCAAGATCCTCCACCGTGACGATTTCTGCGCCGTCGCATTGGCCGAGCAGCAGGATGCAGGCATTCACCGGCAGGAACGCAGCCTTGCCGTTCTGCACTCGCGCCACGGCCACGGTGCAGGCGCCGCAATCGCCTTCGGCGCACCCCTCCTTCGTGCCGGTGGCGCGGGCCTGCAGCCGCAGCCAGTCCAGCAAGGTCGTGTGGGGCGCAAAACCGGAGACTTCGACGGGCGCTCCGCGAAACATAAAACGGATCACGCTGCGCATTCTGGCTCCCGTTTCCAAATGGTCCGCCAATTCATCATTTTCCGTTCTGCCCCCGATAATCTGTCACGAAAGCCACGGCTGCGCCATCGCAGCCTGAAGGGCTCCGGCAAACGGGAAGCAAGCGTCATTCCAGATGGTTGCGCGCTGCCTCCTTCTCCCGTTTCTTCAACGGGAGAAGGTGCCCCTCGCAGAGCGAGGGGCGGATGAGGGCTAAACTCAGATCAACTCAGCTTAAAGCGGAACAGCCGTCGCGTCGTAGCGGAACAGCCAGTCGTAGCGTTCGTTGATCTTGTCTTCCTGCCATTCGCGGTTGACATAGGCCTCGGCCTCGGCGGCGTTGGACAGGATATTGTTGTGGAAACGCTTGCCGTTTTCCGCCGAGCCGCGCACGACCTTGGCTGTGCGTTCCATGCGGGCGCGTTCATAGCGCTGCAGGGCGGTTTCCACGTTGTCGAATTCTTCGAGCGCGCGGGCGAGGATATAGCCATCCTCGACCGCCATGCCGGCGCCCTGGGCGAGGAACGGCAGGGTGGGGTGACAGGCATCGCCAAGAAGGCTGATGCGGCCCTTCGACCATTGATCCATGGGCTCGCGGCCGAACAGCGCCCATTTGAACGGCGTGTCGAGCTTGCGCACAACGGTCTGGATGTCCTCATGCCAGCCCGCGAAATCGGCGGCACATTCCTCGACGGAGCCGCGCGACGTCCAGGATTCGATCTGCCAGTCGTCACGCACGACGGCGCCGACGAAATTGAAGATCTCGCCGCGGCGCAGCAGGTAATGCACGATATGGCCGCCGGGTCCGACCCAGTTGACGCCGACCGGGCGGCGCAGATGTTCGGGCAGGGAGCGCGCATCGACAAGCCCGCGCCAGGCGACGAAACCGGTGAAGACGGGCTTGCTCTCGCCGAACGTCGCCTGCCGGATCGCCGAATGCACGCCATCGGCGCCGATGAGGGCGGAGCCTTTGGCGCTGGTACCGTCGGCGAAATGCAGGGTCACGCCGTCTGACGTCTGCTCGCAGCCGACGCCCTTGTGATTGAGATGGATGGCGTCGGGCTTCTGGGCGCGGACGGCCTTGACGAGGATCTCGTGCAGGTCGGCGCGATGGATCATGAAATAGGGGAAGCCGTAGCGCGCCACGGATGTCGTGCCGAGGTCGAACAGCTTCCACGTCTCGCCCGTGTTCCACAACCGCACTTCCTTGGCGGAAGCCTCGAGGAACACTTTGCGAAGCTCGTCTTCCAGGCCAAGCGCGAACAGCACCCGCGCCGAATTGGCGCCGACCTGAAGTCCCGCGCCGATTTCGCCCAGTTGCGGGGCCTGTTCATAGACCTCGACGTCGATTCCACGCTTCAGGAGCGCCAGGGCGGCGGTCAGGCCGCCGATTCCGGCGCCGGAGATAAGAATGGGAGAGGTTGAGGCCACGGTTGCGTTCCTTTGTGTTCTTGCCGCACCGATAGTCCTTTCTATTGAATTATGCAATGTACAATAAAATTATATATTGCATAATCTGAGCGGGCGGTGTTTAGAGGTGGAGAAGCGTCGGCGGGCGGACCGGGAGGACGGTTGAGCTTTGACCCTGTCCCCGCCGCCATCTAGGGTCCACGGCCAGCAGATGTTCGCAGAGGGAAGTTCAATCGTGGCGATCGACAGGGCGGTCCGGACGAAGAAGCGGGCGCGGCAGGCGCAGGTATCGCCAGCGGCCGGCGAGCCGGTGGCGGCCATCGCACGGCGCGATGAGCCGCAGCGCTCCATCCAGTCCGTCGAACACGGCTTCCGTCTCATCCGCTGTCTTGAAGAGGCCGCCGAGCCGCTGACATTGAAGGACCTGTCGGCGCGCGCCGACATGGCTTCGAGCCGCGCCCATCTCTATCTGGTGAGTTTTCGGAGAGTCGGCCTGGTTCTGCAGGAGGAGACGAGCGGCCGTTACATGCTCGGGCCTTACGCCTTGCAATTGGGTCTGTCCGCGCTGCGCAAGCTCGACGTCGCGCAATTGTCCCGCGGCTGCCTGGAGGATCTCAGCGGCAACACCGGTGAAGCTAGCTATCTCGCGGTCTGGGGCAATCGCGGACCTTATATCGTGTTGCGCGCCGATGGGCCGCGTCCCGCGCCGGTATCATTGCAGATCGGCTATGTCCTGCCGACCTTGTCGAGCGCGACCGGCCGCATCTTCATTTCCTATCTGCCGCGCCATATCACCGAGCCCGTGCTCGCCAGCGAAGACGGCGCCGGCAGCGCCCAGGCGCTTGAGAATGCCGAAGCAAGCCTCGCCACCATCATCGCGGAAACGCGTGCGCGCCGCCTGTCGCGCACTGACAGCCTGCTCAATATGGGCTTCACCGGTCTTTCGGCGCCGGTCTTCGGCCACGACCGCAAGCTTGCGGCGGCCTTGACCTTGATCGGCCCGACCCGAGGCATGGATGCGAGCCTCAACGGAACCAACGCGCAAATGCTTCGCAAGGCGGCCGAAGATCTGACGACACGCATGGGCGGCCAAAGCCCCGACTGACATCAACACCGAAACAGAAAGCAACGACCCGTGACAACGTCTTCGACCAAATACGAATGGTCCCGCATTCCCCTGATCATCCAGTTCACCGAACAGGTGAAGATGACGGAGACCTATGGTTTCAACGGCAGCCAGGGCAAGACCTCGCTCGAGGGGCAGTTGTTCGTGCCGAAGGACCGCCCGTCGCAGACGGTCTATCTGTTCATGCATCCGACCTCGACCTTGCAGCTTCTGCCGATGCCGACAGCGCTCGCCGATGCCGGCCTGCATGTGATGTGCGCCGGCAGCCGTTACGCCAAGAACGACAGCGCGCTGATCATGGAGAAGGTCGCCTATGATCTCGGCGCTTACGTGCGTTATGCCCGCGAGGAACTCGGCTACCGCAAGGTCATCCTCGTCGGCTGGTCGGGCGGCGGCTCGCTGTCGCTGTTCTATCAGGCGCAGGCCGAGAATCCCTCGATCACCCAGACGGCCGCCGGCGACCCCTATGATCTGAAAGGCGCGAACCTGCCGCAGGCCGACGGCATCATCTTCATTGCCGCCCATCTGAGCCGCGCCGAGACCCTGACCGAATGGATCGATCCGTCGGTGCTCGACGAACTCAATCCCGATCGCCGCGATCTGGAACTCGATATCAACAATCCGCTCTGCCCGAACAAGCCGCCCTATACGGCGGACTTCGTCGCAAAGTTCCGCGCGGCGCAGCGCGCCCGCAACGCCAAGATCACTTCCTGGGCGCTGGAACTGCTCAACGATTTGAAGAAGCGCGACGACGGCGAGATCGAGCGCGCCTTCGTCACCCATCGCACCATGTGCGACGTGCGCTGGTACGACAAGGCGATCGAGCCCAACGGCCGCAAGCTCAACTGGTGCTATCTCGGCGATCCGCGCACCGTCAACGTGGGCCCGGTCGGCCTCGGCCGCTTCTCGACCTTGCGCTCATGGCTGTCGCAATGGTCGCTGGAGTATTCCAATGCCAAGGGACCGATGAACGCCGCCAAGATCCGCAACGTGCCGGTGCTGCAGATCGAGAACGAGGCCGACGATGCTGTGCCCGCCAGCCACAACCCGATCATCCATGCGGCGCTGGCGACGAAGGACAAGGAGATGGTCAGCATCGAAGGTGCGACGCATTACTATCTCGGCCAGCCGAAGCAGCTCGCCATCTGCATCGACGCCGTCCTCGACTGGAGCCGTCGCAAGGGGCTGCTGGACTGAGCAGGCGGGGCGCAGCCGGCATCGCTATTGGACGAATAGAATTATACAATGTAAAATCGCCGCGGCAGGGAACCGGCGAAGGAAACGGCAAGGAAGACGACATGTCGGAGAAACAGATCGGCGAACCCAAGCGCCGCAAGGAAGATGACCGGCTGATTACGGGCCGGGGCGAATTCGCCGACGATCTCTCTTTTCCGAAATCGGCCTATGCGAGCGTGCTGCGGTCTCCCCATGCGCACGCGAAGATCAAGGGCTTCGACGTTTCAGCCGCGCGCGACATGCCGGGCGTGCTTGCGGTGCTGACGGGCGCCGACGTCGCGGCCGCCGGCCTCAAGCCCATTCCCCATGGCACCGGCAGTGCGAGAACCGGTTCCGACGTGCCGCTTGCCAATCTCGACGGCTCAGAGCGCAAGGTCACGCCGCAGCTCATCCTGCCGCCGGAGCGTGTCCGTTTCGTTGGCGAGGCCGTCGCCATGGTCGTCGCCGAGACATTGCTTCAGGCACGCGACGCGGTCGAGGCGATCGTCGTCGACTATGAGGCGCTGCCCTCCGTCACGCGCGGAACGGAAGCCGTTGTCGCCGGCGCACCGCAGCTCTGGGACAGCGTGCCGGACAACATGCCGCTCGATGCCGAGATCGGCGACAAGGCGGCGACGGATGCCGCCTTTGCAAGTGCCGCCCATCGCGTGTCTTTCCGCTCGGCGATCCAGCGCGTCACCGGCGTGCACATGGAGCCGCGCGCCTGCATCGGCCTGTGGGACAGGAAGACCGAGGGCTACACGCTCTATGCCTCCCACGGCATCGGCGTGGTGCAGATGAAGACCGAGATTGCCCATATCCTTGGCGTCGAACTCGACAAGGTGCGCGTCATCGCGCCGGGCGACGTCGGCGGTAATTTCGGCACCCGTAACGCGACCTATCCGGAATTCGCCCTCGTCGTCTGGGCTGCCAAGCTGATCCAGCGGCCGGTCAAATATGTCGCCGAGCGTCAGGACGCGCTGCTGTCGGACTTCCAGGGCCGCGACCTGCATGTGGATTTCGAGCTCGCGCTCGATGAGAAGGGCCGTTTTCTCGCCTTCCGCTCGACGAACACGAGCAATGTCGGCGCCCACACCGCCTCGTTCGTGCCGCTCAACAAGGGCGCGCAATTGATGACGAGCCTCTATCAGGTGCCGGCCGCCTACGTGCGCTGCCGCGCCGCCATGACCAATACGCCCTCGACCATTCCCTATCGCAGCGCCGGCCGCCCCGAGGCGATGTATTCGGTCGAACGCATCATCGATATCGCCGCCCGGCAATGCAATTTCGACCGGGTCGAGCTTCGCCGCCGCAACATGATCCCGCCCAAGGCGCAGCCCTATCGCAACCCCTTCGGCGTCACCTATGACAATGGCGATTACACCGGCGTCATGCAGTCGGCGCTCGATCTCGCTGACTGGAAGGGCTTCGAGAAGCGCCGCAAGGAATCGCGCCGCAAGGGCAAGTACCGGGGCATCTCCATCTGCAATTACATCGAGACGACCAGCGGCAATCCGCGCGAACGCGCCGAAGTCACCGTGCTCGACGACGGCGGTATCGATCTCATCATCGGCACCCAGGCCTCGGGGCAGGGGCACGAAACCAGCTTCAGCCAGATCGCCGCTGAATGGCTCGGCGTCGGCTTCGACAAGATCCGCGTGCGGGCTGGCGACACCAACTTCGTCCTCGCCGGCGGCGGCTCCCACTCGGGCCGGTCGATGCGCTTCGCCAGCATCGTCATCAAGGAATCGACCCTGCAGATCATCGATAAGGCCAAGCGGATCGCCGCCGTCATGTTCGAGACGCAGGTGGGCGACGTTGAGTTTGCCGATGGAACCTGCCGTGTCAGCGGCACCGATCGCGTCCTGAGCCTTGTCGAGATCTCGCGCTATGCCATTTCAAACAAACAGCTTCCCGAGGATCTGAGCGGGCCCCTGAAGGGCGCCTGCGACCGCGTCACCCATGGGCTTGCTTATCCCTATGGCGCAGCGGTTTGCGAAGTCGAGGTCGATGCGGACACCGGAGCGGTGGAGATCGTTCGTTATACGTCGGTTGACGATGTTGGCCGCGCCGTCAATCCGATGATCCTGCATGGGCAGACCCACGGCGGCATTGTCATGGGCGTCGGTCAGGCATTGCTTGAGCAGTGCTGGTACGATCATGACAGTGGGCAGAACCTGTCGGCCTCGTTCATGGACTATGCCATGCCACGCGCCTCTGACGTTCCAAGCTTCATCACTGGTCTGAGCGAAGTGCCGGCCACAAGCCATCCGCTTGGCTTCCGGCCCGGCGGTGAAGGCGGCACCACACCGGCGCTGGGTACGACCATCAACGCCATCGTCGATGCGCTGAGCGAGTTGGGCGTAACCCATGTGGAGATGCCGGCAACACCGTTCCGCGTCTGGCAGGCCATCCAGGCAGCCAAACACGCTTAACCCTTCTCCCGCAGGGCGGGAGAAGCAACTATCATCTTCGGCTAGGATAACCTGATTTCCCACGGCTGATTTCTAGCCAAGACGGTGTTTGCGTAGATGATCAGTTTGCGGGCACAAGCGACAGTGGCGACGTTGTGGTGTTT
>Ga0180219_1000402_pt1 | contig 36978 bp, 30 predicted proteins | sample eDN3rd30CBELigMG_FD_151338 | JGI IMG/M metagenome (GOLD analysis project Ga0180219, IMG submission 151338) | Enriched Miracle-Growth compost microbial communities from Emeryville, California, USA - eDNA 3rd pass 30_C BE-Lig MG (version 2)... ... | reverse complement strand
CCGACCATGAGTACCTGCTCGCCGGCGGCGTCTTCACCCAGGACCTCATCGAGACCTGGATCGAGTACAAGCGGGAGAAGGAGCTGCTCGCCTTCGCGCAGCGCCCGCACCCCTACGAGTACGAGCTCTACTTCGGGGTCTGATTCCGGGAGGCCCTCAGAGCCACACTTCCGGTTCTTGAGACCAGCAATTCACTGAGCCCCAGGCGGCAGTTGCCGTCTGGGGCTCAGTGTACCTCTGGACGTTTACGGACGGCTACGGGGAGTAAACGGACAGGTTTTCGGACAGGTCGCGGGGCCGCTCTTGGCGATCCCGATGCGTCCGGGTCAGAGTCGCGTCGCGGTGAGAACGGGAAAGGTCGTCGCCCGCCGCGTAAGCCGCCGAATCGCGCTCAACGAGTCGGCGGTCACGCCGCTCGGCGAGGCGAGTCCGGATCAGGACGACGAGCGTGATCGGCCCATTGACGAGGAACTTCAGCGCGTTCCAGATGAAGAGCAGCACGAGCAGGTTCAGCCAGCCCGGCCCGCCGTCAGCGATCCAGACGGTCAGGAGCCACGCGCCGAGCAGGTACGGCGCGGCGATGAGCATGGCGGGCACGCCCCACATCAGTCCGCGGCGCGTCCGCAGCGCGTTGAGCAGGATGTTCGTCGGCATGTACGTCCGCAGGAACAGCCGAACGCGGATGCTGAGATTCCAGAGCAGTCGGAGCATGATGTCCGCCTCCTGAGAGGGTGCGTAGCTCCGCCGAGGAGGTAGATCATGTGGTGAGCGTCCCGAGAGGACCGTCGCAAGCGACCTAGAAATCGTGGCTACTACCTCGACACCAGGGTACGCCCGACCTCGGACACACGGAAGGGCAGCTACAGGCGCGGCGCGGATACCCCGACTGCGTTGATCGTGGACTCCGGTTCTGCTCCGCGTGCCGCGAGCCGCTGTGCGCGCAGGATCGCGGCGCGTGCTCGTGCCGCGTCCGCGCGCTGCCGGGCGTCGTCGCCGATGAGTCCGAGCGCGCTGGTCTCGGTGATGCCGTAGGTGTCGCGGTAGGCCGCGACGGTGCGCGCCTCGCGTCGCCAGATCGCGGCAAGCTGCGGATCGGCGGGCTCTGAGCCGAGTTCCGCGGCCCATGCCCCGGACGCCTCGACCGCTTCGGCGACGAGTGTGTCGGCTCGCTGCTCGATGAGTACGGCGCGTTCGCGGAGTGCGGCGCGCATGTCGTCGTCCATCGTGCCGAGCGCTGGGGCGATGAGTCCGGCGATGGGTGTGGCAGGCTGGCGCACGCGCCCGGCACCGTTCGCGCGAGCGAGGGCTCGAATCACCCGTTCGCGGAGCACCGCGGCCACGTCGCCCGCGTCATCGAGCGGACGCGAAGCGACGAGCGCGCGCAGTAGGCGCTCCGTGTCGTACCCGTCCGCCTCGGCGCGGCGCAGCTCGGCACCGAGCACACCGAACGCGGTCGATCCAATGGCGGCGTCGGCTTCGGCCTCGGTGAGTCGGGTGGCGCGCACGAGGGCTTCCCAACGTGGTTGCTGTGCGGCGGCGGCGATGGTCTCGTACTCGGCGGCGAGCTGGCCGACCGAGCACCAGGCGTCCTGCTCGGCGGCGATCATCTGACGGGCGGAGAGTTCCGCTCCAACGTGCTGGAGCACCCCGGCGAGAACCTTGCGCGCCGCGACTGTCTTGGTGTCCTGGGTAGGCGGATGGATGTGGTCGTCGTCGGGACGATTGATCGAGACGTAGGCGGTGTTCCCGAGCCTTCCGCGGGTCATGGCGACGTAGAAGTTCTCGCGCGTCGCGCCGGGCTCGATGAGCGTGTGTCCGGTGTCGACGGTGACGCCTTGCGCCCGGTACGCGGTGACGGCGTAGCCGAGTTCGACGTGCTCGGCGACGTACTCGGCGGGAAGCCGCACGGCCGCGCCCCAGCGCCGTCCGGCGGGACGCACCCGCAGCGATCCGTCGGCACCGATGGCGGTGATCGTCCATCGACTGCCGTTGCGTACCCAGCCGCGGCCGACGCGCAGCTCGCGGTCGTTGCGGCGGGTGATGATCGCGTCCCCGACGGATGCCTCGGTATGGTCATGCAGCCGCACCTCGGCGCGCGCGTCGACCTGCCCGGCGAGGACGAGATCGGCGCGGGCGCGCTGGTTCAGGGTGGTGACCATCGCACTCGACTCGGCGATGAGGATGCTCGCCAGTCCAGCGGCGCGGTCGCGCTGCCACGCAGCGTAGGCGGCATCAGCCATGCGCTCGGCCTCCCCTGCGTGGATGCGCCCGTGGGCCTGGTAGGTGTCGATGGCTTCGATGCGCCCGTGGCGCAGTTCGAGGGTGGCTTCCTTCTCCCAGGCTGCGGCGATGCGGCGCACGTCCGTCAGCTCGGGCACATCGGCGCGGTCGGCGACGAGCATCCCGAACGCTCCCCCGGCGTCGACGGACTGGAGTTGCGCGGGGTCGCCTACGAGCAGCACCTTCGCTCCGGCGTCGGCCGCGACGCGCACGAGCCGGTCGAGCGCGAGCGTCCCGGCAAGGGATGCCTCGTCCACGATCAGGAGCTGCCCAGCGGTGAACCCGGTGCCGTGGTCGCGGTAGGTCTGCCACCACTTCGCAGTGTTCTCCGTCGGGATACCGAGGTCACTGGCCAGCACTTCGGCCGCGACCGCGGACGGTGCCAGGCCGACGACCGAGCCGTGCCCGTGCTCGGCCTCCCACGCGCGCCGCAATGCGCGCAGCGCGGTGGTCTTGCCCGACCCAGCGGGGCCGACGAGCAGGTCGAGCATCCGGCGCGACGACGCAAGCGCTGCGAGTGCGGCGCGCTGGTCGTCGCCGAGCGTGCGCCCACGGTGGGGTTGCAGCGCGTGCGCGATGGTTGCGTCGGCCAGGCGCGGTGCAACCTGCTCACGGGAGTGCGCAAGCAGCCGGTCCTCGGCGGCGAGCACCGCGGCACCGCTGTAGCGGGCGGCGTTGCGGGGGCGGAACACGCTCGTCCCGTCTGCGCGCTGGAAAGCGGCGGGACTGGAGGCAAGCTCGGGCGGGGTGAGCCGGATGGACGCCTGCTCCGCAGCATCGACGATCATGCCAGTGATCGCCTCGCGGTCCTCCGTGCCGGTGAAGCGCCAGCCCATCGTCTGCCGTGCGGCCTCGGCGTACAGGTTCCAGAGGCTCCACGTCGTGCGCTTCTCGGCAACCGCGGCGACCACCGACGCGCCGAGCCTGGCGATCCGCTCCAGCGGCACATCCTCCGCGCGCAGGAGCTTCGCGGGCTCGACCGCGACGGCTTCTCGCGCCCATTCGGTTGCGTCCCGGCCCAGCAGTCGGCTCGCGCGGGTGCGCCACTCCTGGGCGAGGTCGGCGAGCGGGCGGACTTCCTTGTCGGGCCGGGTTGCCAGCGTCGCCTGCTGCCGCAGCCGGATGATGGTCTCCCGCGACGGCGCGTGCCCGTGCGCCATCTCGTACTCGGCGATCAGTCGGTCCTTCTCGATGTCGATGTGCCGGGACCGGGACGAGAACTCCGCGACCAGTTCCTCCGGCACCGTGGCGATCGCCCACACCGGGTTGCGGTCGGCTCCCCGCTCGCGCTGCTCCCAGCCGACGCCGAGCGCGCGGTTGAGGTGGTCGGCGAAGACCGCGTTGTGCAGCTCGCTCAGCGCCACGGTCGCCGCGTGCAGCGGCCGGCTGTCCAGCGACCGCCACTTGCCGTCGAACACGGTGCGCACCTTGTTGCTCACCACTACATGCGTGTGCAACTGCGGATCGCCCGCCCGCGAATCGAAATGATCAAACGCCGTGGCGATCAGCCCCGTCACTTCGACCTGCGCAACCGCGCCGTCGCGGGTGGTTGCGCCCGAGCGCGTCGCCGCAACCTCCCGCTCCATGAACGCAACGACCTCTGCAACGGCCGCATGGTGCGCCTCTGCGATCTGCGCCTGAGTCGCTGCGTCCGCAAGACCCCACAGCACCGACGCGGACTTCGGCAGTGAGAACGTGAAGTCAAACCCCGCGACCGCCCGCCGCGACCTGCGCGCCGATTCCTCGGCCTCGATCACCGCGACTGCCTCGGCGCGCTCCGCGGCGCGCAGCGCCGGATCGAGCCGGGAGAGCCGCGTGGCGATCCGATCCTCGACGGCCGGGAACACCGGGTACGCCTTCCCCAGCGGATCGCCCGTCACCGGGTCAAGGCCCATACCCAGCAGGAGCTGGAGCTGCGCCTCGGACACCTGCGCACCTTCGTGGATCTCGCCGTTCCCGAGCGCGGCAAGGCCGTCACCCATCCAGCAGCCGGGTGGAGTGCCCTGCTCTGCGTAGTAACGGGTCAGCGGGGTCGAGAGCGCCCGCTCGCCGTCGGCGGATGCCACGGTGCGCAGCAGGTACTTGTAGCCGTCCCCCGCACCCATGACCCGCATCGAAACCGACACCCGGCACCGCCTCTCTCGTCAAAGAGGTGAGCCGCTGAGCCCGCCGTCAGGCGGGGTCAGCCTCGATGTGCCAGACGTGTACTGGTCTCTGGAGGGTTTCCGAGGTCAGACGAGGCGGGCGCGGACGACGGCGATGTCGCGCTCATGATCGCGCACGATCCTGTCGGTCTTGGTCGTGAACTCCGACTTGTGGATCACGACGAGCCGGATACCCTGCTGCGGCAGCATCTCCGCCTTTCGCTGGTCGTAGAGTCGCCGCTGCTCGCCACGGGGTACACCGGAGACGGTCGCGCGACGGTCGAACAGCGGGACGGCCACGGTGTGCTGCTTCTCCTGGAACTCGACGACGAGCCCCAGCGCAGGCCAATATCCGTCGACGGGGAGCCTGCGAGCCCGTCCGGTCGTCGGCGACACGTCACCGACAAGCCACAGGAACGTCGCCTGTCGCTCCCCGCGGACCCCGATCACCTCGTCGCAGAGGTCGAGAACGTAGTGCTCATCACTGTCGGCGCGCTTGCCCACGATGCCTACAGGTACTCGATGACGGCCACTACGCGGATGACGCCGTTGAACTCGTCGCCGCCTGCGATGGTGGATAGGGCGACGATGCGGTGCTCCGGCCGGGCGGCGAGCTCCTGCGTGAGTGCGTCCTTGATCGAACCGCACATGAAGTTGTCGAGGCGCACCTCCACGATCTCTTGGTTGCTGGTCAGTCCCTGAGCCATGTCCATTCCCCTCGATGCGCTCGACCGCGTGCTCGCCACGATACGGCGCATCGGCGACATCGGTCGGTGCCGATAACGTGAGTGTGCCCGAGAGGAACACCAACCACATGCCCCTGAGCCGTGACGAGGCGCAGCGTCTGCGCCCGGTGATCGAGGAGGTCGCCGCGTGGTCGAAGCACGCCGCAGACCTCGCCGCCCACCGTGCCCGCGTCGCCGCTGATGCGGATACCGCCTTCGGCGCGCTTCGCGCGCGCATGGTCGATGTGGCGATCCGCAACGGGAGCCGCTGGAGCGTCCTGCCGCTGCGGGATGGTGACAGCGGGCAGCTTGGGCTCCTCGCCCGGTTCGCCGCCCTGCCGGAGATCCAGGCGAGTGAGGCGACATGGCTAGGTCAGCTTACGAACGAGGTGCCGCGGGCGCTGAGCGATGCGAGGTCGAACTTCGGACTCCGCAAGCTGTTCAGCGGTGGGCAGTCGCGCGACGCTGCCGAGCGTGCGGGCCGGTATCTGCTCGACTACCAGGGCTGGGGTGTTGCGGCGAGCGTGGCGACGGCGCTGACGCGCCTCGATGATCGCGGGCGCACGGCACAACCCGTCGATACCGCACACACACTCGTGCCCGCCGTCGGCTTCGCTCCGAGGCTCGCGTCGCTCGGCGCGGGCCAGCTCCTACCGGGCGCGACTGTGGCTGGGCTTCCTGCTGCGGTCAGGACGATCCAGGACGCGCTGAGCAGAGAGGCGCACTATCGGCAGCAGGCGCTCGATGCGGGCGTTGCCTTGCGCAAGGCAGAAGCGCAGAAGGTCATCGCGGAGATGCCGGTCGGCCGGCTGAAGGACGCGACCCGTGAGCGCATCCGCATCAGCCCGCTGTCGGATGCAGGCATTGCCACAGTGCAGGACGTCTTCACCTACGCGAACCGTCTCGCGTCGATCCCTGGCATCGGGGCGACCTCCGCACATCGGATTCGCGGTGCTGCGCAGACTCTCTGGCAGACGACCTACGAGGAGATGCCGGTACGCATCGATATCGCCAAGCCCACGCCGCAGACCTTCGATCTCGTCCGGCACCTGGCGACCTGGGACGCGACGCGGAAGACGAAGAATGCGACCCGTGACCTCGCGCGCGCCGAGGCGCTCACGCCCCTGGCGCAGACGCTGGACCCTCGCGTGATGCACCTGGCGATCTTCGGCGATAGCACGGACGAGTTCACCTCCGCCGTCGAAGCGGTCGCGCTCCGTGCGCAGAGCATCTCGGGCACCGCAGCAGGCTCGGCTCCGCCCGATCCCTGGCAGGACTTCCTCGCCAGGCCGGCCGACTACTTCGCCATGTTGCAGGAGCTGGGCTTCCTGACGGAGGACGAGGATGCAGTGCTCGGCGGGCTCCCCGATGAGGTCGTCGCCGTGGTCCGGGAGTTCGAGCTGGAGACGGAGCACCTCTCGGTGTCCTTGCGCGGGTATCAGGGCTTCGCCGCGCGTTTCGCGCTCGTGCAGCGCAAGGTCATCATCGGCGACGAGATGGGGCTGGGGAAAACCATCGAGGCACTTGCGGTGCTGACGCACCTGCGCTCGAAGGGCTCACACCATTCGCTGGTGGTCTGCCCGGCTGCGGTCGTCACCAACTGGATTCGAGAGGTGCAGGCCAAGTCCGCGCTGAACGCTCACCGGCTGCACGGGCCGGGCCGGGATGCGGCGCTGCGGAGCTGGCGTCGCAACGGAGGCGTCGCCGTTACGACCTACGAGTCGCTGGGGTGGCTGGAGCCGCACCTGGGGCTCGTGGAAGAACTCGCATGCGTCGTGCTCGACGAAGCGCACTACATCAAGAATCCGGGCGCGCTCCGCGCCCAGCGCAGCGCCCGCGTGATTGACCGTGCCGACCGCGCGGTGCTGCTCAGCGGCACCCCGCTGGAGAACCGCGTCGAGGAGTTCCGCACCCTGGTCGGCTACATCCGACCCGACCTCATCGTCGACGCCAGCGAGCTGCGTCCGCGATTGTTCCGCCAGCAGGTCGCGCCGGTCTACCTCCGGCGCAACCAGGAGGACGTGCTGACGGAGCTTCCTGAACTCGTCGAGGTCGAGGAATGGCTGCCCCTCTCCCGCGCCGATGCGCACGCCTACCGCGAAGCGGTGATGGCCGGGAACTTCCAAGCAATGCGCCAGGCAGCGATGCTCCAGGGCGGTGAGTCCGAGAAGCTTCAGCGCCTGGTGGAGGTTGTCGAGGAAGCGGAGGACAACGGCCGCAAGGTCATCGTGTTCTCCAACTACCTGAGCGTCCTCGATGAGGTCACCGCGGCGCTGCCGGGCGTGGTCTTCGGGCCGCTTACCGGCGCAGTCCCAGCGCCCAAGCGTCAGGCGATGGTGGACGACTTCACCGCGGCCGAAGCGGGCGCGGTGCTCGTGTCGCAGATCGTCGCCGGAGGCGTCGGTCTGAACATCCAGGCCGCGTCGGTCGTCGTGATCTGCGAGCCCCAGCTCAAGCCGACGACCGAATGGCAGGCCATCGCCCGCGCCCGCCGGATGGGTCAGTTGCAATCCGTCCAGGTGCATCGGCTGCTGTCCGAGGAAGGCGTGGACGTGCGCATCATGCAGATCCTCGCCAGGAAGCGAGAGCTGTTCGCCGACTTCGCGGCAATCAGCGAGACCGCGGAAGCCGCCCCGGAAGCGTTCGACGTGTCTGAAGCCGAACTTGTGCGCGAGGTCATCGCGTCCGAGCGGCAGCGCCTGTTCTCCGGCGCGCGGGCGACCGAGCCCGCCGACGAGCAAGCGAGCTGACCTCGCTGCGCTACTCCGCCTCGAACTCGTTGGTGGTGAACTTCAGGGTTGTGGCGTTCTCGCGGATGGTGCGGAGCTGCTGCTCGGTGAAGCCGTCGGGGTGGATGGCGTCGATGGAGAGCGAGATGGTGAGCTTCGCGCCGGATGCGGCGAGGTTGGTCAGCACCTCGGTGGCAATCTTGGCGAAGTCCGCGGAGTAGCGTTCGGCGCTGATCGGCGCGCTGCCGACGTACCGCGTCGCCGCGGGCTTCTTCGCGGGCGCTGACGCGGGAGCGGAGGTCGTAGTGCCTCCCGTCGTGCCCGCGGCTGCTGCCGCCGCAGTCGCCGGGGAGTCCGCCTCCGGCGCGGGCGTACTGCTGGCCACGGTCGCTGCCAGGTCTGCGGCGCGCTGTGCTTCGGCTGGTGCGGGCTTGACGATCAGGGTGGCGTCGGTGACGGGCGCCCGCCCGGTGTCGCCGGGCAGCCAGAGTCCGCTGTAGCGATCGGTCGTCTCGTCGTAGCCGTCGGCGAGGCCGAAGCTCTCGCTCTGCCAGAGCAGCGGCTGGTTGTCGATGGCGTCGATCAGCACCTCGCGGGAGCGGAGCCGCGGCATGTACGGGTACTGCGCGTACAGGCTCCAGAGGTCGCCGACGGCGATGTGCCCCGCCGACCATGCGGCGGGCACCTTCGTGTCGAGCGCGAGCCGGATCGAACGTGCCGCGTGCTGAGTGGAGTACGCGCCCGCGCTGCCGAGCTTCTTGGCGACGCGCTCGGCGAGCGAGCCCGCCTGCCCGTCGGCCTTGACCTCCTCCAGCTCGAACGGCGAGCCGGGGTCGGGCGCGACCGGGTTGAGCACCCACTGGTAGGTCAGCGCGAGCCGGTCGTCGACCGTGCGGCCGAACTGGTCGCGCTTGTCGGTGGCCTGCGCAAGCTGCTGCGGCGTGAGGTTCAGCTCGTTCGCCTTCTCCGCGATCTCCTTCCACGCCAGGTACGAGCGCGCGGCCTGGTCGAGTTCGGCCAGGCGCTCCTCGTCGGGCGCGAGGAAGACGATCATGTTGCGATTGGCGCGGTTCGCGGTGCCGCGCCGCTCGGTCGCGGCCCTGGCGAAGTCATGCGCGGGCGAGTCGCCCTTCTTGCGGCGGTGCGGGTACTTCGGGTGAAGAATGACGAGCCGGGCCTGATCGGTGTCGGGGATGTCGCCCGAATCGGCAGGACCGACATGGACACCAGCGAAGTCCGACCGTGCGCGTTCCTCGCCGCGGAGCCGCTTCACGATCTCGGCCCACACGTCCTCAGGGTGCAGCGCGTCGGCGGCGTCCTTCGCACGGCGGGTTATGTTCGCCTGGGTGTCATACCAGTGCTTGCCCGCCGACGAGTAGTAGTAGGTCGTGCGGTCGCCTAATTGGGTGAGCGCGGAGTGGAAGTTGCCGACGACATCGCCGGGCACCGCCGTCCCGATGAACACCCGCTGGGTGTCGATGCCCTTGTGGGCGGTGCCGATAGTCGGGGCCGCGCCGAAGAACACTGTGCGGGCCAGGCGCTTGGTCACCGACCGCTGCCCGAGCACGGGCTTGTCGCTGTCGATGCGTGCGGGCTCGGAGTTCGTCCCGTCCACGTCGGCGTCGATGACGGCCTTCCAGGAGTCCTGGAGGTACTGCGTCAGCTCCGCGTTCACGGAGGCGACCGACAGCGGGATCGAGCCGGGAAGGATGAGCGGCCCCTGGTCTTCGCCGACCCACAGTGCATGGATGACGGCGTTCATCAGCCGCAGCACGCCGCGGGTGCGCTGGAACCGCTCCAGCGAAGACCAGTCCTCGTAGAGCCGATCGAACAACTCGGGATGGAGCGGGTAGGTCTGCTGGATGCGCCGCCCGTACTGCGGGTCGCGCGCCTCCTTCGGGAACTCCCCCGCATTGGCCTGGTAGAAGTCGCTAAACGACTTCGCGGTCGCCGCGATCTGTGCCAGCGCCTGCGCATCCTCCGACTCGAACAGGCGCTGCTTCACGATTCGATACGCCTCATCGCTGGAGGCAGGCCGCCACTGGTCCGCCACCCGGCGCACGACGTTCTGGAGCCGCTTCAGCGCCTCCATGCCGTTCGACCCGCCAACCTCCTCGGCCGCGCCCGCGACCTCCCCGCGGTCGTCGCCGTCGTGCGAGGCCGGGATCGAGATCGCCAGCAGCACGCCGGGGATCGACTTCGCCGCCTCGGTCAGCGACTGCGCGAACGTGAACTGCGTGTCGAACGTGCCGCCCGCCAGATCCTCCCGCCCGTAGAGCTGCCGGGCATAGGCGACCCACTCGTCGATCAGGATCACCGCGGGCGCGTACTTCGCCAGCAGGACGTGCAGATCGCCGCCGGGGTTGGTGCGCTTCTCGTCGTGCTCGCGCACGATCTCATACGCCTCACGCCCGCCGAGCTGCCACGCCAGCTCGCCCCACAGGGTGTTCACGCGGGTGCCGTCGTCCTTCGTCTCGCCCTGCGGCGCGAAGTGGTTGCCGACCAGCGCAACCCGGCCCGCGGTGATGCCCTCCGCGGGGTAGCCGTTCGCCGTCAACAGCTCCTGCGCCTCCTGCGGGAACTGGCTCAGCGGCAGGCCGCCGGCCAGGTGCCACAGCGCGAGCATCGAGTGCGACTTGCCGCCACCGAAGTTGGTCTGGAGGTTCACCACCGGCGAAGCGTTCGTGTCTCCCGCCAGGCGCTTCACCGCGCGGCCGATCAGGTCACGCAGACCCTCGGTGAGGTAGGTGCGGGCGAAGAACTGCGCCGGGTCGGAATACTCCCCGCTCGTCGCCGAGGGATCGCGGGCGACCTTGTAGAGGTCGGCGGCGAACTCGCTGGACTGGAAGTTGCCCGTCGCCACCTCATCGCGCGGCTTCAGTACCTGCCGCCACGGGGCCAGCCCCGACGCGCCGGGAACCACCGTCGACGACTTCAGCGCCCGCGTGTCCTGCTTGCCCGTGGCGATCCGTCGAAGATCGAGCCGGATCGTGTCCACCTTGTCGGCCGCATACGCCTGCCCCACCGCAGCGAGCAGCAACCGGGCGTAATCGAGCGCCCGCAGCGCCGCGTCGTCGTCGAAGGTGGCGTTGTGCGCCCACTGGTTCCGCGTCTCGCGCAGCAGGCTGGCATACGCCTCGTGCTCGCGCGTGACCGTGCCCTTGAACGGGTACCAGCCCTTCTTCACCCGACCAGTAAGCCCCTCGGTCAGCATCCGAAGCTGCACGGCAGGGTCTTCCCGGCTGTATGCCTTGCCGGTGATGCCCTTCTCCTCGTCGGCGAGCTTGACCACCAGCGCCCAATCGGAGTCCCCGATCTGCGGCTCCAGCACCTCCGCGATGAACGGATCGAGCGCCTCCGCAAGGATCTCGAACATCCGCCCGATGCGGTCACGATTTGATGTCGCCACTAGAAATCCTCCTGGTTTCCCAGGCTACCGGGAGGCTGCGACAGTCGAGATGTCACGCCTTCAGCGCCACGAGCGGCTTACGGGCGTGGATCAAGAAGTGAACAGAGGCACGCGACCAGCCGAAAGACATCATCACGGTACTGCTGCACCTGCGTCATGCCGACCCCGCTGTCACCACCGTGGGAGATGTTGTCCCGTAGCTTGCCGACGCTGTGGAGGGACTCAATCTCCTGTGGGAACTTGGCCTCAAGATCCACCCACCACTGTGGGTCGAAGGCGTCCAGCGTCTCCTTCAGCTTCACCTGGTTGATCCCCCACAGCTTGCCCATCCGGCCCTCAACGAAGCGATGCACGGTAGGAGCAGATTGTCGGCGCGCATGCTCGGTGACAAGATCCTTGAGCGCCTGCTCCGCAAACCCGGCGAGCCGGATACAGAGGTAGCGGGCATAGTGGGCGCGTGCTTCGCTGCTCAGTTCGGTTCCGTCGATGAGAGTGAAGACCGACTCCAGACGCCGCTGCTGGCTTCGAACCTCGTCCGAGCCGTACAGTCGTGGCATCGCTTACCCGGCGAAGGCGGCAGTGGCCTTGCTGAGCCGCAGGATCACGTTGTCCTCGTCCGATGTGCGAACGTTGGTCGCGGAGACAAACTCGTTGTCGCCCGCGAGCGTCTCGTAGGCATCGCTCAACTGCTCCGAATCGATGGCTGTTCCGCTGCTGAGCCGTCGCATCAGCCCAACCACGATGGAGTCAACGAAGGCCACGTTGAGTGCGCGTTCGGGGCGGAATGCCGCCTTGCCTATCGCTTGGTCAACTGCATGAATCGCATCGACAAATAGCTTCCCGATTCCGTCCGACACACCCAACGCGACGTCTCTGTGAGCGCTCAAATAGTCGTTGAGGAAGGTCTTGAGCGGCTTCCGGTAGCGGTCCTGCCACTCGTAGAGCGCGAGCACTCGAAGGATCAGTTCGTGATCCCGAAACCTCGCAGAACGAGGGCCATAGAGATTCCGCCAGGACTCGTCATCATTGATGACGCTAATCCCGCGCAAGAACTCGCCTTCGAACAAGGCAATACGAATCTCCTGCGGTTGGAGCGGGCTACCGCCAGTGTTCAGTCGCTCGTATATGGAGTAGACCGCGTTCTGCGAGCCATTAGCGGACTCATCACGGAGGACGGTTGCGTGAATGATGCTGTCGTCGAGCCGTCTCCTGTCCTCGGGGCGGAGCTCCTCGTAGGTCTTCCCCAGGAATGGCTCCTGCACACCGATAAGACGGAACACGCGATCACCGATGCGGCCGTCGTAGAACTTCTGAAGTGTCCGCAGGCGCTGCTGGCCGTCCAACACCAGAAGACGGTTGTCGCGGTCGCGCACCAAGAAAATGCCGGGCACAGGAAGTCCAAGCAGGAGACTCTCAATGAACCGGCTCATCTGGCTCGGGCGCCAGACAAAGCTGCGCTGGAAAGCGCCGACGTCGGTGCCCGGGTTCGCTGGATCAAACGACGGGACAACGACATCGCCCTTACCCATACGCCTTACGAGTCCCTCAACGTCATAGTCGGCACCGTATGAGGCGATGTCATACGTCGTCGTGACGACCTCGGAGTCGGGATCGATATCGAACAGCTCGACCTCGCCGTCCTGAACTGAAGTCGGCGAAACCTCGCTGGGTACCCCGGCGTCGTCTTCGGGCCACTCGGTCGAGGTCATGATGCCAGCCTATCGATCGCCTGCCATAGGCGGTCGTTGAAGGGGTCGCCCACCGTCGTGTTGCCCGCTAGTCAAGCGCGTCGAAATCGAGCGTCGCTGCCGTGCTGACTGGCGCAGCCGTCCGCCCGGAGTCGAGCAACTCCGACCAGGACGTGGCGATGCCGTTGAACGAGATGGCGTCCTTCGTCCAGCCGTTCTTCTCGGCTACCTGGAACAACAGGTAGGCAAGCTCCTTCACGAGGTCGAGGTCAACCGCACCGTCCGAGCGTCGACTCGCGTCGTGCAGGAACGCGCCCGCTGCAGGGATGCCCTTCGTCTCCTGGATGCGGATCGCGTGCTGGAGCGCCTCCCATGCTGAAGTGTGCTGATCGGTCGTCACGTCGTAGTAGTCGGGCAAGTCGGACGGACGGTATAGCTGAACCTTGCCCCCGCGGGCGCTCAGAATGCCGCCGCGTTCCATAGCCGAAACTGCCGTAGCTCGGGCTCGGGCCAGGTTCTCGGCGTCGCCGAACGCCCCGGCGTCATAGCCGTTGCTGCGATACCAGGCGATAGCGAACCGAGTCGTCGGGTCGAAGTCACCTTCCTGCTCGGTCAGCAGCTCATCCAGTACTTCGTTGATGCGCGCAAGCGCGGAGCGCACCGTCATCTCCGAGCCATCCGACTCGATGACCTTCGCGTACCGCGAGAACACCGCCATGCCAGGCCCGATGGCCGACTGCGGAAGATCAACCGGCGCGATCCCACCCTGCTGCAACTCCCGCAACGCCGGGCCAAGCTCACGCTTCATCGCGGCGATGAAACCGCGACGATCGGTCACGGGAGCGTCCTCGGGACGCGGGCGAAGCGCCAACACAACCGATGAGGCAAGTGCATTTGTACCGACACCGATCATCCGCCCGGCGCGCTCCGAGCGCACGGGCCAGGTAGCAGTTACGCGCCACCCAGCGCGAACCATCGAGCCGAGGATCGTCTCCCAGCCCGTGGATGCTTCACCCCCGCCGTCTGACTCCGACTGCTTGAAGGCGTAGTAGACCGCTATCGGGTACTCCGGCGAAGCGGAAGCCCGTGCATGGGCGAACACATGCTCGAACCCCGACTCGAAGAACTGCTTCGCGCCCGCAGCTCCGCCGTGTCGATATGGATTTGCGACAAGCTCCTCTGACTTCGGCACGACCAACGTGCCGAGAACGGTCGGGTGCACATCCCGGAGCGCCCGGCGGAGCCAGACATAGAAGAAGTCCGAAAGGTCGGAGTACCCAATGTTGTCGTAATAAGGCGGGTCAGTTGAGATTAGAACCCCGGCCACATCACGCGCCGCAGCGTCAGCCTGCTCGACAACCGGGCTCGGCCCGGTGGGCAAGGCATCGATGGCCCGGGAGACTGCCCGAATCATGATGTCCAGACCGCCCGACGACCCCGCAAACGGGTTCCCCTCCGCGAAGTCCCAGGCCATCGGGATGGCTTGGCGCGCAAAGACGTTGCGGAGGATCTCCATTTGGGGGTTACTCGCCCACGTTGTTATCGACGATTGATAGTCGGTAAGTCGAGATACCACGAAGCCGAGGTATGTAGCCACCGCGTCCGCGTAAGCAGCCGAATCAGAGCCTCCGGCTTCGAGCCGACTTCCCTCCGGCATGCCCGATGCGAGCGCATCGGAGAGAACCCGCTCACGCGCTTCTCCGACAAGATCGCTAAACGTGGTGAGAGCCGCAAGCTGCCTCGCTGTGAAGGCGTCGGACCAGCGCGGCATGCCGTACATCGGGAGCCGGTCAACATCGTGATTCGGCGTCGTGACGAGCTGGTCCGGTGCATCCGACGGACGAGAAACGCTGAGCGCCAGCTCCTCATGCAGAGCGGTTGGGTCGATGTAGTTCCGTTGCCGCGCACCTTCTCCGACGATTGCCAAGAGTCTTGCACCGAGGCCGGTTGAGGTCGCGCGTTCCCGAAGGTACTTGTTCGGCACCGCGACTCCGCACCCCACGCAGACGGCGTTTCCCCCGCTGATAGTGCCGCTCGTGGGAGCTAGTTCCGGATCATGCCCAATCTCGTAATGCACGCGCCCATCGACAACCCGCGGCACGACGTAGGCTTCCTTGCCCTTCTTCTTGCCGAGCCACCACGAGCGCACGAGCGGCATCTCGATGCCGCACGCCGGGTTTGGGCAGGTCACTGTGCGAGCCCATATCCACGCGATCACAGTTGCCTCGCCGCCACCGGGGAGCTTCGCCTTCGGGTAGAGGTGGCCGATGCGCTTCTGCGCCTCGTCGCGCATCCACTCGCCGTAGCGTCGCACGTCCTCCGCAAGGCCCGTTACCTTCGGCCAGTCGGTGCGAGTGCCCGCTGCACCGGGAAACACTGGCTCACGCCCGGCGAACTTCGGCGGGATCTCGATGAGTGCCTTGTTGATGAGCACGGCGACGGGGTTGAGGTCGCTGGCGTGGGCCTCCAGCCCGAGGCGCTGTGCCTCCAGCGGGATGGTGCCGCCACCTGCGAAGGGGTCGAGGATCGCGGGTGGGTTGCCGTTCGTGGACTTCATAATCTCGGCGCGCACGGCGTCGAACAGGGCTTCGTCGCCCAGGTTGTCCCAATCGACCATGCGTGTGATGAGGTCGAACAGTCGCTCGCGCTCCTGCTTGATGCGGTGGACGGCCCAGCCTTCGGGGTCTTCGTAGCCCTTCTGCCGGGCCTCGGCGATGAACTCGTCTTCTCGCACCGAGGGGTCGTCCACGAGCTGCGCGAACAGCACCGCTCGCGCCGTCGCCAGAGGTCGCCGAGCCCACCACAGGTGCAGCGTGCTCGGGTGGCCGTGACGGATCGACTTCTCGCGCGCCGACTGCTTGTTGATTTCGTCGAGCGGGATCGAGACCTCGATCAGCTTGCGCTTAATTGCCACTGGGTTCCTCTCGGATGCGCTCTCGCGCCTGGTATTACTGCGACTTTCGAGACTACCGGCGGGCGTAAACGGTTCCGGGAGCCCCGGTGCGTGGCGTGCTCACGGGTGAGACTTCATCGCCGCGAGGACCACCGCGCGCGCGGCGTCGGCACGAGGATGCGAGTACGGCACTACGAGTGGTACGTCACTGTCCCGCCGCGTGGGGCGCGCCTTCCATGCCGCGCTCATCTGCGGACCTGCCTCCGCCTTTGCTGCGGCTACCAGTTCGACGTAGGCGTCAAGCACCTTGGGTGCGATGAGCGCGAGGTGCGCGGTGTAGAAGTCGAGGCGCGACTGGATCTCGCTGACGTGCGCCGTGAGCGCGAACCGATCCGCGGCGACTCCCGACCGTCGGCGGACACGATACGGCGCTTCGAGGTAATCGCTGACGGCCTGGAGCGCACCCGCGTATGCCTCGGCGCGGCGCGAGCGTGCGTGCTGGCGACGCTCGTGGAGGAATCCGAGCGCGACGATGGCTGCCGCGAGGATCGCCGCTACGACGGTGGCGATCCCGTCCCAGGTGATCGGCGCGGGCGGAAGGAACGAGAGGAGCCAGCTCATGCGGCACGCTTCGCTTCCTCGGTGAAGCCGTGCTCCGCCTGGGGTGCGAGCCACTCGCCGGTCTCGGCGTAGGTGTCTTCCAAGAACAGGTGGTCCTGCACGAGGACGATCAGTTCGGCGAGGTTCTTGTCAGCTGTCCATCGCTGCTCGGCGGGGTCGTCCGGGTAGTAGAGGCACAGCGCGCCGTCCTCGTAGCGATGCGGAGAGTCCTGCATCTCTCCGGCGAACACGACGGGGAAATCGCGGCCGTCTCGTACCCCGCCGCCCGGGAAGTACCGATGCGGACGGAACTCGATGACGACCGGGACGCGCTCCACCCGTCCCACGACATCGACACCATCCAGGTGGTAGCGCCGTCTCGGTACCGCCTCGACTCGCGGTGGCCCGAAGCCGACACCGATCCAGCTCCCACAACTCAGCGCGACGGCGCACGGGTTCGCGTGCCGCAGCACCTCCCAGGCGTACTCGACTCGGAGACGGCGACCAAACAGGCGGAAGGCGTCACGCTCGAACGGGACGAACCAGGCGACGTCCGCGCCGTACCACGCCGGGTCGGGCATCAGCACGCCCACGAGCGAACGGGGAGGCGATCCCCGTAGGCGGACGTGGACACGGTGGCGGCGGGCGCGTGCAAGAGCGACGGGTTCTTCTCGCGCCAGCGTTCGCGCGAGACGCGCTTCACTTCGTCCTGATCGGGCTTGGGCATCACGGCCTCGTCGCCGAAGAAGATGGCGAGCTGGTTGAGCGCGAGGATCGGGTAGCCCTCCCGCTCGTACTGGAGTGCGAGGTCGAAGTCGGCCTTCGCCTGCCGGAACGCGGCGACGACCTGGAGCCGGGTGAACTTCTCGTTGATCTTGATCGGCCCGGCGACGCCCGCAGGATCGGGGGTCTCGCCGATGCTGAGCTGCTCGATGGCGTGGTTCAGCCAGGTACTGATGTAGTCCGTCATCGTCACCGGCCCGGTGATGCAGCCGAGCGCGAGGGCCTTGATGTTCCAGGAGCAAATCGGCCGGTCGTGCTCGCGGTTCCAGTGCTTCATGAGCCGGGTGCCGCGCGCGAACGTCGAGCGGCTGACCGCGTTCGCCTCCTTCACCATCTCGGTGTGGCGCTCGGGGTGGCTGCGGTCCCAGGTGCGGTAGTTCGGGATGTAGAGCCCGGCTCCCGTGCGGTTGTCGATCGCGGTGATGACATCGGCGGTGAAGTCGGCCTGGCCGGAGGTCACCGGGTCGCCGAACCGCACCAGGATCGAGCGGCGGCGGTTGAGGTGCTCCACCCGAAGCTTCGGGTACTCATCCTTCAGCTCGCGTCGGATCGCGTCGGCCGCGCGCTCCTGGAGTGCGCCGGGGCCGCGCAGGCCCGGCCCGTACAGACCATCGGGGTCGGGGATCACGATGCCGACGTCGACATCGGTCAGAGGGTTGAGCGCGTCGCCGTGGGCGATGCTGCCGTTGACGTAGGTGCGCCCGCCGAACTCGCGCTCGAGGGCTGCGGCGAGCGCGTCGCGCCGTCGCCGCGCCTCGGCGAGTTCCTCCGGGGTGACCTGGATGCGCGAGCGCGCTTCGTTGAGCGCATGCTCCACGGTGCTGGTGCGGGTCGGGATGTCCAAGAGCGTCATCGTCGGCTCCTTTCTGCCGGATTCGGGTCCGACGGTCAGGGGGCCTCACTGCTCGACATTCGGCGTGTCCGTTTGGGCACCTTGCCGCTTGTGTCGCTAGAGTCGGGTGAACTTTCCAGGTTCCGCCCTCATCCACGAGGCCCGAGAACGCCGCCGGTTGCACCCGGCGGCGTTTTGGGTAGTAGATCAACGTATTGCTGGCCTACGACACCGGGCAGCACGACACGCGGGTGTTCGAAAGAATCTTCGCTTCGGATCGAAGCGGGCGGGCTCACCGCCTCAGAACGGCTTGCCGCCGCGTGCCCACCAGTCGTTCCAGGAGAGGTTCTGCGAGACGACATCGAAGTCGGTGAGCCAGGCGGGTTCGACGCCCTCGAAGGCGTTGCCGATGTAGCACACCTCGTCGTGCTGCGGCCCGCTCGCGCTGACCCGCACGAGGGCGAGTCGGTGGTCGGGTGCGGCGTTGAGCGCGGTGAGCACCTCGGTGCGGGTGATCGTGAAGGTGTCCGAGCCCTCGATGCGGGCCTTGACCTCGATGCGGATGCCCGCGCCCTCGGCGGGCCGGGAGAGCACGTCGAAGCCGGGGTTGTTGTGCGCCTGCTCCTCGGGCGTGCGGCCGAGTGCGCGCTCGGCGGCGAGCACGGCGTCGACGCCACGGCGCTCGACCTCGGCGCGCGCAAGGGCGCTCGCGGCCACGTCGCCGGGCGCGCCGGAATCGGGGACTGCGGGCATGACGAGCGCGATGGCGGTGATGCGCGGGGTGACGGGCGACATGGAGAGCTGCCGGTCGATGAGCGCGAGGCGAGTCTCACGGCGCTGCTCCAGCTCCTCGGCGCGGCGGCGCAGCGTCTCGGCGGAGTAACGGACCTTCTTGCCCGCAGCGGCATTCGCGTCTGTCTTCAGCGCCTCGGTGTAGAGGCGGTTGACTTCGCGGGTCAGCCGGGTGGCGACGCGCTCGCGGACGCGCTGATATTCGTGCGTGCGGTGAGTCGTTACGTCGGCGGCGAACACGGGGAGCTGCTCGGCGATCACCCAGGAAACGGCGTCCTTCTCTCGCTGAGTGAGCCAGGAAAGGCTCGTGCCCGCGGTGCGCTGCTGCTCGTCGGCGGGCGCGTAGTCGAGGTACGGCGCGGGGCCGGCCTCGCGCACGATGCCGTCGGCACCGACGACGGAGTACCCGAACCGCTTGCTGACGGTCTGCCCGGTGGAGTCGCGGACCTCGTTGAGCACGCCGACGAGCAGGGTCGGTTCGGTCACCGCGTCGGAGGTGAGCACGGTGCCGCGGTCGAGCACCGGGCCGTACTGGTCGATGACGAGCTGGAGTGCGGCGTCGTGCAGCGGATGGCCGGGTGCGAGCAGTTCGGCGCGGGGCGTGCCCTGCACGTCGATGGTGGCGGCGTCGAAGGTGATGCGCTCGTAGCGGCGGGCGACGGGTGCGCGCCCGGCGCGTTCGCGGATGCTCGCGGGGACGTGGGTGATCTCGTAGCGGCCCTTCTCGCGCCGCTCGATGCGCCCGCCCGCGCGGTCGAAGGCTTCCAGGAAGGCATCGCGGATGAAGTGCGGCTGCAGGCGCTTGGCCTTCGCGTCCTCCATCTGGCGGCGCAACTCCTCCAAGTCGGTGGGCGCGAGGGCTTCACTGGCGAGGGCCTCGTCGTCGAGCAGTTCCTGGAGCCCGGCGGAGACACCCTCGTCGATGACCTCCCACATCTTCGCCTTCACGTCGGGCTGCTCGCCGTAGCGGATCGCGTCGCGCAGCACGCGGCTCAGTGACAGGTCGCCGAGGGAGGTGCCGAGCACGTTGAAGATCTCGCCGTCGTAGGCGGCGCGCTGCTCTTCGATCTTGTCGAGCAGGCGGATGAACACCTCGCCTTCGCGGGTGTCCTCGGCGACGAGGTTCCACAGCCAGCACACCTCCTGCTGGCCGATGCGGTGGATGCGACCGAACCGTTGCTCGATGCGGTTCGGATTCCACGGCAGGTCATAGTTCACCATCAGGTGCGCGGCCTGCAGATTCAGTCCCTCCCCCGCAGCATCGGTGGCGATCAGAATCTGTACCTCGGGGTTCGAGGTGAACTCGGCCGTGACCCGGCGGCGCTCATACCGGGGCACACCGCCATGAATGGTGACCACAGCCTCCCGCTTGCCTAGTAGCTGCGTGACGCGCCGCTCCAGATAGTTCAGGGTGTCGCGGTGCTCGGTGAACACGATGAGCTTGCGCGGCTTGCCGCCCGGCGTCGTGAGCACCCGGCTCTCGATCACGCCGCGCAGCTCGCGCCACTTCACATCCTGCTGCGAGTCCAGCAGCCTGCGGGCGTGCTCGGTCAGCCGGTGCAGGTCGGCGATCTCGGTCTCCAGCTCGGCCGCGGTGCGGGCCGCGGTCGCCGCGTCGACCAGCTCCTCCTCGGCCTCCTCCAACTCGGCCGCATCGAGTTCATCGGTGTCGTAAATGTCGTCGGGGTCGTCGCCGAGCAGCGAGGCGGGGGCTTCGCGCGGCGGGGCGTCGAGGATGCCGTCGAGCAGGTCGGCGCGGGTGCGCTCCAGCCGGTCGGTGCGGCGGCGCAGCGACTGGAAGATCGCCTCCGGGCTGGACGCGAGACGCCGCTGGAGCACCGTGAGCGCGAAGCCGACCGTGTTCTTCCGCTTGCCCTCCAGCCGGTCGGCGAGGTTCATCCCGTTGCGGACGTACTCGGTGACCTCCTCGTAGAGGTACTGCTCGTCGGGCGACAGTCGGTAGGAGGCGGTCTCGGCGATCCGCTCCGGGAACAGCGGACGCCCCTCGAAGGTGACCAGCTTCTCCTTCACCATGCGCCGCATCAGCCCGTCGGCGGTGCCGGTCTGCGCATGCCGGTCACCGGGACCGGCGAAGCGGTCGCGGTCGAGCAGCGAGAGGAAGGTCTGGAAGTCCTCCTCCTTGCCGTTGTGCGGCGTCGCCGTCATCAGCAGGAAGTGCCGGGCGCGCTCGCTCAGCAGCTCGCCGAGCTGGAACCGCTTGGACGCCTTCAGCTCGCCACTGAACCAGGACGCGCTCATCCGGTGCGCCTCGTCCACGACCACAAGGTCGAACTCCGCCTGCTCGATCTGTTCCAGCAGCACTTCATTCCGGGCGAGCTGATCCATTCGCGCGATGAGCAGCCGCTTCTGCTCGAACACGCTCTTGCCCGGTGCGGTGTCCTCCGCGCCGGGCGCAAGAATCTCGAACTCCAAGCCGAACTTCAGCGCCAACTCGTCCTGCCACTGCTCCACCAGCCCGCCAGGGGCCACCACCAGACAGGTGCGCACGTCATCCCGGAGGATTAACTCCTTGATGTAGAGCCCGGCCATGATCGTCTTACCCGCGCCGGGGTCATCGGCCAGCAGGAATCGCAGCGGCGTGCGCGGCAGCAGCTCCCCGTAAACCGCACGGATCTGATGCGGCAACGGCTGCACGTCGCTCGTCGCCACCGCCAGCATCGGATCGTGCAGCCCCGCCAGCATGATGCGCTGCGCCTCAGCAGCCAGTCGGAAGTTCCGCGGATCGGCATCGAAGGGACGGCCGGACTCCAGGTGCGGCGCGATCTTCGCCTCGTCCTCACGGAACAGCACGACCTGTCCGAGCGCCCCGTTGTCGTCCTGGTAGGTCACCTCGACCGCGTTCGCGCCGTGCATCTGCGCCGCCAGCACTGTCACCGCGCGCCCCGGCACGATGCCCGCCAGCCGCGCGGTCGCGGCGATGTCCTCTAGCCGCACGGCGACCCTTCCGACTCGAAACCCGACTTCGAGACTACCGACGAGTACCGACGTTCAGGATGGGACGTGCGCGGCGAGCCAGGCGATCACCGTGCTCTGCCATCGGTCGGAGTCAGAGTTCCACGAAAGCGTATGTCCGGCCTCGAAGGTCTCCAGCGAGGCAAGGCCAGGCCGAGCATCTCGGAGTGCTTGTGAGAGCCGTATCGGTACGGAGTCGTCGTGGGTGCCGTGAAGGATGAGCGTGGGCGCGGTGAGTTCCTCGGCACGAACCGTCCAGTTGAAGGATCGGAGCGGGATGCGCTCGGGCAGGCCGACCATGTGGGCTAGCGGGCGGAGCGTCAGCCACGGGATCGCGAAGTTGCCCGCGGCTGCGGGGAGTCCGCTGCGGGTGCAGTTCGCTTTGATGACTTCCGTCCAGTCGAGCACAGGCGAGTCGAGCACGAGACCTGCGATGCTGCGCCGATACGACGGGTGGTGAGCGAGCCGGAGCGCGATGGCCGCACCCATCGACCATCCGAACAGCACGACCTGTCGCGCTCCGTGCCGCATTGCGTACTCGATGGCGGCCGCCGCGTCGTCGGCCTCGGCGTAGCCGAGTGTTGAGCGCCCGTTGCCAACTTCCGGGCCTTCGCCGTCGGCTCGGTAGCTGATGACGAGCGAGGTGTAGCCGCGCTCGTTCGCGGCGAGCACGCCGCGAAGTGTTCCGGCTCGGACGCTGCCGAGGCCATGTAGGTGGATCGCCCACGTCGACCTCGCACCGTCGCCGTCGATCCGCCAGGCGGGTGCAGGCCCCGCGGGGGTGTCGATGGTGATGTCGTGTGCGTGAAGGCTGGCGTCGTGCGGTGTTGCATAGTAGATGCCGCTCCAGGAGACATGATCGCCAGCCCTGAGAGTGAGCCCCGATGCCGTGCTCGTCACCCGTCGCGCGATCAGAGTCGGTCCACGGTCGAGCACGTCTTCGGAGAGTTGCGCCCAGCCTCCGTTCTCGAACCAGAGGTTGTACGCGCCTTCGGCTGCGGTCTGGCGAGTTCGGTCGAGCACGATGAGAGGGGCGTCGCCGTCGCGCTCAACCTCGCGGACGGTCAGGTCGTATCGCCGCGTGCTGGGGGCTGTCAGCCGCCGCGCGATCGCCCATCCGACACCCAGCGCGCCTGCCGCAACGAGTCCGGCACCTAGCGCGACCCGGCGCATCACGAACTGCCCCACTGGTCGACCCGCCCTCCTGGCGAAGCGGTGGTCCGTGTCGCTCTCGTGTCGAGTCCGAGGAGGTGGCTCTCGGCGCGATTCAGTAGGGCGCGCTCGGCTGCGCTGATGTCGAAGGTGACGCGCGGGTCGATCATCGCGTCGCGGATCTCAACGATCTCTCGGTGTAGACGGCTCTCCGGGTCATCCGCGCTCGCAGCGAGCGGGTCTGCTTGGCTCAGCCCAGGCCGCACGAGGGACGCCCGCTTCCAGAGAGGCTCCAACTGTGTCGCGAGGCCGACGGTGCGCTTCCGGCGCGTGTCGTGCTGTGCGCGGCGGACGGCAGGCTGCGCGGCGAAGCCCGCGCATAGGAACAGGAACGCGAGTAGAGAGAGCGGTTCGTAGGCGGGTTGGACGGCGCGCATGAGATCGAGATGTCCTGTGACGTGTGCGACGTCCATGATGAGCACGGCCAGGCACAGTGCGCCGCCGAACGCCGATCCCAGGCTCAGCAGAGCCGCGGGGAGACGCTGGATGCCGGAGCTGCGCAGATATTGCCGCGCGGCGAGGATCATCATCGTCGTGATGACGAGGAAGAAGTAGCTGAAGTTGATGATCGAGTAGGCCGCTGCTGCGGGTTGCGCGCCGAGGTCGATCATGAACCGAGTCGTGGTTGTGCCTCGGTCGATGAACACGAACGTCGTGGTGATCGCAAGAAGCGAGGTGAGGAGCACCGGGATGCCCACAGCGACCCGCACGAGCCTGGGGCGGTACTCGTCGGCCTTCATGACGCCTCGACCGAGAAAGAAGATCCCGGTCATCAGCAACCCATCCGAAACGAGGGTCGTGACGTTCGTCCCGCCAAGAAGCGGATCGGTGGCGAGGTAGATGGCGTCGACGTTCAGGGTCATCGCGACGGCAATCGTGAAGGAAGCGTAGGTGATGCTTCGATCCGCCCGTTTGCGGCGGAAGATGAGCAGGCTCGCCACGAGCGCCCACATGAGCGTCGCGACGAGCGCCTGGATCACCCGAAAATCTCCGAATAGCGGGACTCGGCGAACACCGACCCTCGGATGCCCGCGGCCAGCCGATCTGCGAGCGACTCGGCGGCGATCTCCGTCTCACTGTCAATGTCCTGTCGCTTGAGCAGACGTCCGCGCGTGTGAGGAGGGATGTTGGGCAGCAAGACGTCCCCGGCTGTGCAATCGTCGCCCTCCGTGTGACCGAGGATCATGTGGGCCAGCTCGTGAAGGACGAACTGCTGGCGGTGCAGTGCAGAGTCGCTGCGTGCGTGGAGCACGAAGTCCTCGGTGTCGGTGACCAGCCAGAGCGCACAGATGCCGTCGCGGGTGTCGAGGTCGGCGAGTTCGACGACGCGGAGCCTACGATGGCGCCGTTCCTGTATGGCCTGGAGAAGGTGCGCAAGCGTGAATCTGCTGCCGAGCCGCAGATCGGAGACGGCGGCCGTTACGGTCTCTTCGGTGTTCACGTTTACCCCCTCTCGGCCGAGCAGCTACTGGTCTCGGCTCCGTGGTGCGCGACACCCGTCAGTGCTCGGGTGTTCGCATCATTTCCTCGTCCAGGAACTTGCTGATGGCTTGGAGCGCCTTCGGCGAGATGTCGCCGAGTGTGCGTGCAGCGTAGGACTTCACCTTCGCTGCACGCATCGAACGCACGAGGTCGAGCTGGGCGGAGACCTTCTCCGGGGTAGCCACGCCGCTCTCCCCCGCAAGAAAGGCAGCATCAACGTCGAAGAAGTCCGCGAGTCCCTCGAAGACTGCGGTGTCTTGAACGTATCGGTGGCCGTTGACCATGTACGTCCATCGTGATCGAGACAGGCTGATGCCACGTTGTCTCAGATACTCCGCGATCTGCGAGTAGGTCGGTTCGGAGCCGGACTCGGCGACAGCGACATCCATCAGAAGTCGCAGGCGTTTGGCGAGGTCGTCAGCCGCAGCCTGACTTTCGTCTTCAGTCATCGTCGCTGACCCCCCTTCCCTTCGGGAGGGCCAAGGCATCGACGTAGCCCAGGCCCAAGGGTAGTTGTGCATGCTCAATCTACCCGTTGAGCATGCCCAAATCAACCGTTGCGCATGCTCAACGTGCGGTGTTAGAACGGAATCTCGGGAGAGTTTTGAGCATGCTCAACGCGGCTTCCCGGTGAGCGGAGGAAGACGATTCCATGAGCGCAGGGCGACCCCGCAGCCTGACTGCGTTGCCCGTCGGACGGCGACCGTCTCTAGGGAACCCCGGCGCACCTGATCGACAAGAGCCCCACGGTTCACGACCAGGCCAGAGGAGGTGCCGAGATGACGATGCCGGAAGCCTCGCGCGGAGAGCGCCAGCCGATGGATGCCGCCGCCCTGCTCGCCTCGCTCACCGGGCTGTCGCCGAGCGCCGCAGCATGTCGCTACGCCGAGGCAGGCATCCCGGTCTTTCCTTGCGTCACAGGAGGCAAGCGCCCGCTGACCAAGCGGGGATTCCACGAGGCGAGCACCGAACCGCGCCAGGTCGCTCGCTGGTGGGCGCGGTGGCCGCGCGCCAACATCGGGATGCCGACGGGCCAGATCTCCGGGCTGGAGGTCGTGGATGTCGACGTGCACGGGGCGATCCGCGGCTTCGCAGCGTTCGAGCTGGCCCGGCGCGAGGGGCTGACGGATCGCTGGGCCGCGTTCGTCCGCACGCCCTCGGGCGGAGTCCATGCCTACTACCCGGCCGATCCCGAGCTGGTGCAGCCGTCCTGGCAGGTGGCGCGTGCTGGCATCGACTTCCGGGGATCGGGCGGCTACGTCATCGTGCCGCCCTCGATCATCGCCACCGATGCGGGGCCGAGTGCGTATGCCCTCATCGGCTCCGGGCGAGGCGATGCGGTTCCCGTCGATGCCCGCGCGCTGCGGCAGTTCCTCGATCCGCGCCCCACGCGCCCGACGCCCGTTATCCCTGTCGAGCGAACGGACGGCGTTGACGTGGAGCTGATCGCCCGCTGGGTCGAGATGCGCGGCGAGGGCGAGCGCAACCGCGGCCTGTTCTGGGCCTCGTGTCGACTCATCGAGGCGGGCATCCCGCCCGACCGCGTGCGTGCCGCGCTGGGGCCGGCTGCCGAGCGCGCAGGCTTGCCCGCGCCGGAGATCGAGACGACGATCCGCTCGGCGCACCGCGTAGCGAGGGGCGCACCGTCCGCGCCCGCCGCCAGTTCCGTGCCCAGCCATGCAGCTCAGCCTTCATCGGGTCAGGTGCTCTCGTGATCCCCGGCAGCACGCAACAGCCGCGCGGGCGGATCGCCGTGTGGACGGCGGTAGCTGGGACCGTATTCATCGCCGCAGCCGCCTTCTGGCTGTCGTTCACGGCGCTCGCCGACCTCGCGCGACGCTCCGGCGTCGATGAGAGCCAGGCGTGGGCTTGGCCGCTCATCGTGGACGGCATCATCGTCGTCGCCACGGTGTCCGTCGTCGCGCTCGCGGGGCAGCGTGCCGCCTGGTATCCGTGGCTGCTGCTCATGGCCGGTGCCGCGGTCTCGGTCGCAGCCAACGCGATCCACGCGGTCGTCGCCGCTGACGCGGACGTTCCTTCTGCGCTCGCGGGATCGGTCGCCGCAGTTCCGCCGCTGGTGCTGCTGGCGATCACGCACCTGACGGTGGTGCTCACTCGACGGTTCCGTACAGAGCCGTCGACGCAGACGGCCGAGTTGGTGCCGAGCGCGGTCGAGTACCTGTCGCCGGAAGCGCCTGCGCACCTTGCTCCTAGAGAACTCGCTCTGCGGATGAAGGAGGACGGCATGACGAACACCGCCATCGCTCGTGCGACCGGGGTGCATCCGTCCACGGTCGGTCGTTGGCTGGCGACGCCCGCGCTCGCCGCCGCGTCGGAAGGAGGCGCGCTGTGAACGATGAGTTGCCGGAGGACGAGCACGCCCGTCGGCTTGCCGATGTCCTCCACACGCTGAAGCCGACTCCGAGCGAGGCTGCTGAGATCTCGGAGCTGGCGCGCCACACCGACCCGTGGCTCGCCGCGCAGACGTGGCGCGGTGGCCACCCACTCCTGGAGCGCCTGAGCGCAGAGCACGACCGCAGCCAGGTGGTGTGGGTGCGCCCGACCGAGCTGCTCCCATCCGCCTCGGCCCGCATGATCGGGCGCGGCATCGACCTGCGCACCGAGCTGGCGCGCCGCGTCGAGGAGCGTCGGCAGACTTCGCCGCAGGCGACTCCGGTGACCCGGCCAGGCATCCGGGGGCGTGCCCAGGGCATCGCGCCGCTCTCCGCGTTCGGGCAGTCCCCCGCGCGCCAGTCCTCTGTCAGCCGCGACCCGCTCCGCCGCCTGTGAGCGCGCCATGTCTGCCCAGGCCGCTCCCACGTCGTTCCGCACCCCGGAGGGACTGCGCGCGCTCCTGGAGCGTCTGCACGAAGATGGGAAAGGCGCGTGGCGGCGCAACGTGGATGTCGCGGCGCTCATGGAGTACACGGCGGGTCGGTACGCGAGCCTCGCGCGAAAGCACGGCCTCGACCCGTGGGAGGCGGCGAGCGCCGCGTTCGACGCGATGCGCACCCCAGCCGTGCGCAACGCGGAAGATCCGTGGGCAGTCATCACCCGCGCCGTGCAGGTCACGCTGATCGCCGAGGAACGGGGCAACGGCTTACTCTGCTCGACGCATCAAGCGCGCAGGCCACAGTACAGCGGCTTCCACGATCCAGAGCGGTTCAGCGACCGGGAAAACCCGCTCACCGACTACCACGAGGCGCTGCAGGTCGCACCTGCGGGTGAGGCCGAGGACGAACCGAATGACGAGGCGACTGGCGTCGTCCGCGCGGTCGAGAACGCGATCAAGCTGCTGATGCTGCTCGACTGGCCGGAGCAGACGGCGCGCGCGGCCATCGAGCACATCTGCACTCGACTCGGCGAAGCGCCGTCGCGGGCGAGCGCAGCGGAGTCACTGCGACGAGACCCGCACGCTCGGGCGGTGCTCGATCTGTCGTCGACGAGCTGGAACGCGCTGCTCCGTGCGATCCTCGGCAACCCCGATCCCGACCAGGCGCACACCGCCGTCGGCCGCGGCGTGCTGTTCCGGCTCCTTGTCGGCGAGCCCCTACGGGCGCTGCTCACCGATGACGACCTCGTGCTGCTGCTTGGCCTGAATGCTCCGACTCTGGCTGGGGCGAGGTGAGCACATGGCGGCGGGCACCGGGCACATCGAGCTGGAGCGCACCATCGACTCCATCGTCGTCGGCAACCGCCATCGCACGGAACTGGGCGACATCGATGCGCTCGCGGCATCCATCGAACGTGACGGGCTGCTCCAGCCCCCGACCGTGACACCGGACGGGGTGCTCGTGTGCGGCGCTCGACGCATCGCGGCGCTGCGCAAGCTCGGCCACAAGAAGGTCAACGTCTTCGTCCGCTCCGGGATCAGCGACCGGCTCCAGAGGCTCATGGCGGAGCAGGCCGACAACGTGCTGCACAAGCCATTCACGCAGACGGAGGCCGCGGCGCTGTACCGCGAACTGAAGACGCTCATGGCCGAGGACGCCGCTCGTCGTCAGGCGGCGACGCAGTTCGGTGCTGGCGAGAAAATCGCCGGAACGAGCGGTGGTGCCGTGACGGCACCACCGCTCGTCGGTGCTCCGGGCAAGTCCCGCGCGCAGGCTGCGGTCATGGTCACCGGGCGCAAGTCGTACACGAGCCTGGAGCAGATCAACGACCTCCAACGGATCGCCAACGACCCCCGCCAGCCAGAGGACGTGCGCGGCTTCGCCCGCTCCGAACTCGACGCCATCGACCGCGGCTCGTCGATCACCACGGCGCACGCCCGCACGATCGCCATGCTGGCGATCCCGCAGGAGGAACCCGAGCCACCAGGCGAACTGGAACTGCTCGCGCAGGAGGCGCTGGAGCGCGCAAAGCTAGGGCGCAAGCGAGGCCCGGCCCCCGCGCCAGCGTCGAGCGCCGTGCCGGTTCGCTATCCGGTGCGGGCGTTCACACTGACCTGGAACGACCTCGATCAGTGGTGGTCGCACTACGACTCCGCCGAGATCGGCACCGCACTGAGCGACGACCAGTGGGAGCACGTCGAGATGATCCTCGACGCCACCGTCCGATTCTTCGACGCGGCCCGAGCCGCCCGCGCCGCCCGCCAACGTCTCGCCAAGGAGAGTGCCTGATGCCGCAGACTCGCTTCCCCCGTCGCCTCATGATCCTCCTGATCGTCGGTGCCGCCTTGCTCGCCGTCCTCGTCGGAATCGGGCTCTATGGACTGCTGCTCGCGCCTCGCTCCGACCCCTCGCCCGAAAACACCGCGGGCGATCCTCCCAACGCGTCGACCAGCACGCCGTCGCCGACATCGAGCACTCCGCCCGTCGTCCGTGAGTCCGACGACCCGGAGACGTTCGCGCGCGCCCTCGCCACCGCGCTGTTCGCCTGGGACACCGCGACCGAGTTCGTGCCGACCGACTACGCGCAGGTCATCGTGGATGTGGGCGATCCTTCCGGCAATGAGACGGCCGGGCTCGCCTCTGACGTGCGCACTTACCTCCCGACCGCGGACGCCTGGGCTCAACTCCGCACGATGCAGACCCGCCAATGGCTCGACATCAACGACATGTTCGTGCCGGACGAGTGGGCGACCGCGCTGGAGCAGGCATCCGAGGGACAGATCCTTCCGGGCACCGTCGCCTACACGATCACCGGCATCCGACAACGCGAGGGCATCCACGGCACCGAGCCCGTGACCAGCTCCCACGATGTCGCGTTCACCGTCTTCATCACCTGCGAGCCGACCTTCGACACCTGCCGCGCGCTTCGCCTCTCTGAGCTTGACAACCCCCTGCGCTGATCGGCACCCGTATGAAGAAGCTCGTTGTGGCCATCGCCACCCTCATCGCACTGCTCCCCATGAGCCTGGTCGGCGTGGGTCTGCTCGTGTCGCCCGCGGTATTCGCCGCGTGTCTCTCGTCAAGCTCGCTCATCGTCGGGTCGATTCCCGAGTCACTCACAGCCACGACGCGCGCGGGCGCGACTGTGACCCTCAACCATCAGCAGCTCACTCAAGCAGCCACCATCATCACGGTCGGCGCTCAGACCGAGGGCGTGGGCCGCGCTGGCATCGTCATCGCGCTCATGGCCGCACTCACCGAGTCACGGCTGCGGATGCTCGCAAACTCGGCTGCGATTCCAGAATCAAGCGACTTCCCGAACGACGGAGAAGGTAGCGATCACGACTCTCTCGGCCTATTCCAGATGCGGCCGAGCGCAGGATGGGGCACCGTCGCAGAGCTGATGAATGCGACCTACCAATCGCGTGCCTTCTACGGAGGCTCGAGCGGGCCGAACTACCCATCACCGCGTGGACTGCTCGACATCCCCGACTGGCAACACCTCGACCCCGGCGAGGCGGCGCAGGCGGTCGAGGTCTCGGCCTACCCCGACCGCTATCAGAACTACCAGCCGGTCGCCGAAGCGATCCTCACTGCGCTCACCCGGCGCGCTGAGACCACGCCGAGCGGTACGCCGCTCGGCGACGTACCCGAGACGACCGCAATCGTCTTCCCCCTGCCGGGTGGGACGTGGGTGAACACCAGCGACTTCGGGTGGCGCGAAGACCCCTTCACTGGTGAGCGAGCGTTCCACTCAGGAACCGACTGGGCTGCCGACGACGGCACGGCGATCCTTGCGCTCGCCGACGGCGTGGTCAGCTTCGCCGGGCCGTCGGGCGGCTACGGCAACCTCATCATCATCGAGCACACGATCGATGGAGAGCGCATCGCCTCCGCCTATGCACACATGTGGCAGAGCGGCGTCCTCGTCAGCGTCGGGGATCGGGTCGTTGCCGGGCAGCACATCGGCAACGTCGGTTCGGCGGGCAAGTCGACCGGAGCCCACCTGCATTTCGAGATCCGGCCGGGCGGGTCGAACGCCGCGGCAGTCGATGCCGAGCCGTGGCTTGCCGCCCACGGAGTGCAGAACCTCGATGCCGCAAGCACCGAGGCGCTCTGCTCAGCACAGATCGCGGCATGACATGGACGTATTCCCCGACTTCGGAGCCGTCGGCGGTCAGGCAGAACTGCGCGCCATCGTTGGCGCGCTGCTGACCATCGTACTCATCTTCGCCGTGCTCATGCTCGTCATCTGCGCCGCAGTGTGGGCGATCTCGTCGGCGAACGGCAACATCTCTTCGGCTGTCCGCGCGCGCGTCGGGTTCCTCGTCTCCATCGGAGCTGCCGCACTCGCCGGCCTCGGCGTCACCTGGATCAACTTCCTGCTTGGGGTCGGAGCAAGCATCTGACGCCGTCGAACTGGGACAGCGTGCGCACCTACCGGGTAAAGGCGTTCCTCGCCTGCTGAAGGAGCACACTGTGATCGACATCGACCCCAATACCGACGGGTTGCCCGGCATCGAGCAGCTCCGCGTCATCGTCGGCGCGGCTATGACAGTGGGCCTCATCCTCGCCGTCCTCGCCCTCATCATCTCGGCCGTGGTCTGGGGGTACGGGGCGAACAGCTCGAACCCGCACCTCGCCAGCCGGGGCAAGGTCGGCGTACTCGTCTCGTGCGGCGCGGCGATCATCTGCGGTGCGTCGGTGACGCTCGTGAACTTCTTTTGGAACGTCGGCCAGTCGGTCTGACTCCACGACCGAGTTGAGATGGCTGAGCCGATGAGTATCTGTGATGTGCCCGTCATCGCCTCGGTGTGCGATGCCGTGGGTGAGGGAACTGCGTCGCTCATCTCCGCGCCGTTCGACTGGCTCGCGCAGGCAATGGGGCAGGCCGCCGCCTGGCTGTTCGAGAGCGTGTGGGCGGTGTTCGACTCGACAACGCTCGTCGACGTCACTGGAAGTCAGTACGTCTCGGTCTACAACGTGCTGTTCGGGGTGGCGATCTTCGTCATGCTCGTCTTCTTCTGCCTCCAACTCATCACCGGGCTCGTGCATCGAGATCCGATGGCACTGTCGCGCGCGGGCGTGGGACTCGCCAAGTCGGTGCTCGGATCGTTCGTCGCCATCACCCTCACCGCGACCCTGTTGGAGGTCACCGATCAGCTCACCATCGGCATCGTGCAGGCGACTGGCAACACGATGGAAGGCATCGGCGACCGCATGGCCCTGCTCGCCGCTGGGCTGACGACGATCAACATCGCCTCGCCCGGCGTGGGTGCGATCATCACGATCTTCCTTGCCGGGCTCGGCATCGCGGGTGCGGGCATCGTGTGGTTCACGCTGCTCATCCGCAAGGCGCTGCTGCTAGTCGCCATTGTCTTCGCGCCCATTGCCCTCGCCGGGTTCACCTGGGATGCCGCGAAGGGATGGTTCGGACGCTGGGCGGCGTTCGTCGTGGCGCTCATCTTCTCGAAGCTCGTCATCGTCGTCGTGTTCCTCGTCGCCATTGGGCAGATCAGCGCGCCCATCGACCTCGACCTCGCCTCGATCAGTGACCCGATCTCGGGCGTCGTGCTGATGTTCATCGCCGCGTTCGCGCCATACCTGACATACAAGTTCATCTCGTTCGTGGGCTTCGACATGTACCACGCGATGTCGAGCGAGCAGGAAGCGAAGTCGGCGCTCAACCGGCCCGTCCCGCTGCCGGTCAAGGCCCAGCCGAACGCGGCGAAGTCCGTCCTCGGAGGGCAAAACGGTGCGAGGGCCGGGACTTCTCCCGCGCCGAGCACGGCTCCCGCTGCAAGTGACGTAGCAGGCGGCGCGGCGGGCGCGGGTGGCGGGGCGGCTGCTTCCGGTGGCGGGGCTGCGGCCTCGGGAGGCGCGGCAGGTGCTGGGGCAGCAGCGGCCGGCCCCGCGGCCGCCGCCGTCGTCGGGGCGCAGGTGGTCAAAGCCGCAGCGACGACTGGGCCGAAAGTCGGTGCCGCGGTCGGCGGCGCAGCAGCCGGGCAGGCAGAGACATCCACGCCGCCGATACCCGTAACGCCGAGGAAAGGGTAGAACATGGCCACCCAGCACCCTCCCGTTCCCGACCAGCAGCTCTCCCCCGTGCAGTTCTCCCGACTCGCGCACCGTGGCGTCCTGCTCGGACTGTCGATCTCGCAGTTGATCGCGCTGGGCATCGGCGTGGTTACCGTCGTCGCCACCATCTACACGGGCGGTGGCATGGGGCTGGTCTGGACATCCCCGATCTGGCTCACCTGCCTGCTGCTCGCGGTCGCCCCCGCGAGCGGGCGAAAGCTCGTGGACTGGCTGCCCATCGTCTCGCGCTGGATGTGGCGGAGCACCGCAGAGCAGTTGATCTTCCGTCACCGCGTCATCAAGCCGCGTCCTGTCGGCACGCTCGCGCTCCCCGGCGATGCGACGGCGATGCGCGAATGGGTCGATCCCGAGACGGGCACGGCGATGGTGCACGACCCCCACGCGCAGACCCTGACCGCGGTGCTGGGGGTGACGCACCCGGCGTTCGTGCTGCTCGATCCGGGCGAGCAGGAGCGGCGGATCAACGGCTGGGGTCGGGTGCTCGCTACCGCGTGTCGCTCGGGCAGGATCGCCCGGCTCCAGGTCTGCGAGCGGACACTGCCGGACTCCGGCACGGGGCTCGCCGAATGGTGGGCCAGGCACGGCACCGACGATGATTCCTGGCCTGCGACTACATACCGAGAGCTGATCGAGCGTGCCGGGCCGACCGGCGAGCGCCATGCGACGACGATCTCGATTGCGCTCGATATGAACGCCTCGGGACGACAGATCCGCTCCGCGGGCGGCGGCATCCGTGGAGCTGCCGCCGTGCTGCGTCAGGAGATGACCACGCTCGTCAGTGCGCTGCGAGCTGCGGACCTCGCCACGACCGGCTGGCTCGCCCCTGGCGAGGTCGCTGTAATCCTGCGCTCCGCCTACGACCCGGCTGCCGCGCCCGCGCTGGAGCGGCACGCCGACATCGGACGTTCCCTCGCCACCGCGGGGCCGGTCGCGGTGACCGAGAGCTGGGATCGCGTGCGAACCGACTCCGCGTACCACACCGTGCTCTGGCTCTCCGAATGGCCCCGCTCGCAGGTGTTCCCCGGATTCCTCGCCCCTCTGTTGCTCACCTCGGGAGTGCAACGCACATTCTCGCTCGTCTGCACGCCGGTTCGCGCCGACATCGCGGCTCGCGACCTGCGGAAGAAGAAGGTCGGTCTGCTCTCCGATGCGACGCAGCGCGCGAAGATCGGCCAGGTCGAGGACGCCGCGCGCACGGCCGAGTACCAGGACGTGCTCCAGCAAGAGTCCGACCTCACCGCTGGGCATGGCGTGCTTCGCTACACCGGCCTCATCTCCGTCTCCGCGCCCACGGTCGATGAGCTGGATGCCGCCGTCGCCGCTATCGAGCAAGCCGCCGTGCAGGCGTCCTGCGAGACGCGCCGCCTCGTCGGCCAGCAGGCCACCGCATTCGCCGCCGCCGCGCTCCCGCTCTGTCGGGACGTGTGACAAACCCAGCCCTCGACCCCGGAAGGAGTGGCCATGCCGATCTTCAGCAATCCCGTGCAGGACGCCACGGAGACCCGCCAGGCGGTGCGGGCGCTCGCTCATGCGAGCCGCGCCTTCGCCGACCCCGCGGACACCTATCAGGTGGTCGGCGAGCTGCTGGGGACGCTGCGCTCCCTGGAGCAAGTGCTGGAGCAGGTCGCGGCGGCGCACGTTCGGCACCAGGACAAGGCGTTTCTCGACAATGGCGACCACGAGGCTGGGGTTGATGAGGCTTGGGCCGCCGCCAACGCCCTTCGCAAGGCCGCAGAACTCGTCCAGTTGGCCGAGACTGCCGTCGATCAGGCGACGCAGCATTCGAGCTACATAGCCTGGCACCCGGCACCTGTCGCCAGCCGACCTGAGCTGGACCCGTTCTCACGCGATCCGTTCGAGGCCCACTTCGTCAGTTCGCCAAAGGGGCTGTCGCTATGAGTCCCGACGACCGCGAGCGCCTGCACACCGCGGTCCTGCTCGACCCAGCGGGCGAGCGCCGTGCCGCTCGGAAGGCGCGACGGCGAGCGGCGAACAAGATCGAGACCGCCGACCGCAAGGCGCAGCAGGATCTGGCGCGCGCGGCGTGGGAGGCCGAACGCGAGGCGCGGCGGGCGACGACCTACCTGCCACCGTCCGGCGAGACGAGGCCCGCTGCACTCCGCACACCGGGCCGATTCCGGCTGCCGCGTCACCAGGACACGAGCGCGACGCTGGCCGGGGCGTATCCGTTCCTCGCCGAGGGCGGACTGGGCTCTGCCGGGGTGTTCGTCGGCCAGGATCTCTACAGCGGGGCATCGTTCGTCTATGACCCCTGGGTGCTCTACGCGCAGGGCCTCATCACCGCACCGAACATCGTCCTCGCGGGGATCGTCGGCTCCGGCAAGTCCTCGCTCGCCAAGAGCCTCTACACGCGCTCCATCCCATTCGGTCGGCGGGTATATGTCCCCGGCGATCCGAAAGGCGAGCACACGGCTGTCGCTGAAGCAGTCGGCGGACGGGCGATCGTGCTGGGGCACGGGATGTCTACGCGGCTGAATCCGCTCGATGAAGGGCATCGGCCTTCGGGCCTCAGCGATGCCGAGTGGCAAAGCCAGGTCACCTCCCGGCGACGCGACCTCATCGGCGCACTCGCCGAGACCGTCCTCGACCGCGGCCTCACCCCGCTGGAGCACACCGCCGTCGACTTCGCGCTCACCGATGCGGTGCGCTCGGCCGAGGTGCCGATCCTTCCGATGGTGGTCGACCGCATCCTCGCCCCGCAGCCCAAGGACGACGACGGCAGGCTCGCCGAGGACGGCCGACTCGTCGGACACGCGCTGCGGAGGCTCGTGGCCGGGGACCTGGCGGGGCTGTTCGACGGCCCGAGCACCGTGCGCTTCGACCCGTCACTGCCGATGGTGTCGCTCGACCTGTCGCGGGTGGCAGAGAACTCGACGCTCATCTCCGTGCTCATGACGTGTTCCTCGGCGTGGATGGAGTCGGCGCTTCTCGACCCGGCAGGCGGCCCGAGGTGGGTCGTGTATGACGAGGCGTGGCGGCTCATGTCACATCCGGCGCTGCTGCGCCGGATGGACGCACAGTGGCGGCTCGCGCGGCACTATGGCATCGCCAACCTGCTCATCTTCCACAAGCTCAGCGACCTCGACAACGTAGGCGACCAGGGCTCGGCGATGCGCGCGCTCGCCTCGTCCCTGCTCGCCAACGCCGAGACACGGGTGATCTACCGGCAGGAGAGCGATCAGCTCGGAGCTACTGCGCAGGCCCTCGGACTCACCGGAACGGAGCAGGGATTGCTACCCGGTCTCGGCACCGGACAGGGGCTCTGGAGGATCAAGAACCGCTCGTTCGTCGTCCAGCATCAGCTCCACCCTGCCGAACTTGCGATGTACGAGACAGGGCAGAAGGCAAGAGGAAAGACCTAGATGTTCCCGCGATTTGACGGCTTGGCGGGAACAATGAAGGTCCCCGACCTCAAGCGCCCATGCGGGGGTCGAAGTTCGCGGAACCTGCACGTTCTCGCTGGTGAGGTTGCAGGCAGTGTCCGAAATAGCTTGGACAGCATCGCATGATGGATGGCATTCGGTGAACATGCGAGCAAGCAGGCGCGTCAGTGCGTCATGGACTCAGCCCGGAGGTCTCCGATCGGTCGCCTGAGAGCCGCAATGCCACCCAGAGGCCGCATCGGCGGCAGATGAAGGCGTTGTCGTGCGCCAGGGCGTGGAGCTTGCGTCGCGGGAGTTCTCGCCCGCAGCATGAGCAACTGTGCTGCATGGTCGGTGTCGTCATACTTAGCCTGGTTGCCCTCGGATGCCTCAGATGTAGCTGCAGATGTCCTGTGCGGTGCACCTGGCCGGGTCGCCGGTTTCGGTGGTATCGCGGACTTCGGCGACCGTGGCACGGAGGGCCGTGAGTTCGGCGATCTTCTGGTCGATGTCGGTCAACTGCTTGTTCAGGATGTCGCGGACGTGGGTGCACGGTGCGGCGCCGGCGTCGCGCACCTTCAGGATGTCGCCAATCTGGGACAGCGTCAGGCCCGTGGCCCG
>Ga0180219_1000400_pt1 | contig 37173 bp, 34 predicted proteins | sample eDN3rd30CBELigMG_FD_151338 | JGI IMG/M metagenome (GOLD analysis project Ga0180219, IMG submission 151338) | Enriched Miracle-Growth compost microbial communities from Emeryville, California, USA - eDNA 3rd pass 30_C BE-Lig MG (version 2)... ... | reverse complement strand
GAGATGGCCGAGCTCGGCGAGCACGCGACCGAGGCCCACGACGCGATCGGGCGCCTCGCCGTCCGGCTCAACATCGACCGGCTCGTCGTCGTCGGCGAGCGGGCGCAGGCCATGCACCTCGGCGCGCAGCACGAGGGCTCCTGGGGCGAGGAGGCGGTGTTCGCCCCGACGAACGAGGCGGCATACGATGCTGTCCGTGCGCTGCTTCGACCGGGGGACGTCGTCCTCGTGAAGTCGTCGAAGTCCGCGGGACTCCGACACCTCGGCGACCGGCTCGCCGGCGTCGCGCTCGAGGACGGCGAGCACGCATGATCGCCCTGCTGCTGTCCGCGGGGCTCGCGCTCCTGTTCACCCTCTTCCTCACGCCGCTGTTCGCGCGCCTCTTCAAGCGGATCGGGTGGGGCCAGTACATCAACGCGGACGGGCCGCGCACGCACGAGGTCAAGCGCGGGACGCCGACGATGGGCGGCATCGTCTTCATCGCGGGCGCCGTCTTCGGCTACCTCGTTGGCTACTGGATCGCGGGGGAGCAGCCCTCGATGTCGGGCGCCCTCGTGCTCTACCTCATGTGCGGGCTCGCGATCATCGGCTTCGTCGACGACTTCATGAAGACGCACAAGCGCCGCAGCCTCGGGCTCGTCCCCTGGCAGAAGATCGTCGGCCAGGTCGTCGTCGCGGGCGGCTTCGCGGCCCTCGCGCTCAACTTCCCCGACGAGCACGGCCTGACCCCCGCGTCGTACCAGATCTCCGCGATCCGCGACATCCCGTGGCTCGACCTCGCGACCTGGGGCCTCGTCATCGGCGGCATCCTGTTCGCCGTCTGGGTCACGTTCCTCGTCGTCGCGACCTCGAACGGCGTGAACCTCACCGACGGCCTCGACGGCCTCGCCGCGGGGTCCTCGATCTTCGCCTTCATCGCCTACATCGTCATCGGCTTCTGGCAGTTCAACCAGTGGTGCTTCAGCCCGCGCCTCGATCTCGACGTCGCGGACACCTGCTACATGGTCCGCGATCCGCTCGACCTCGCGATCGTCGCCGCCGCGATCACCGGCTCGCTCATCGGCTTCCTGTGGTGGAACACCTCGCCCGCGCAGATCTTCATGGGCGACACCGGCTCGCTCGGCCTCGGCGGCGCGATGGCGGCGCTCGCGATCCTCAGCCGCACCGAGCTGCTCCTCGTCCTCGTCGGCGGGCTCTTCGTCATCGAGGTCGGCACCGTCATCATCCAGCGCACCTACTTCAAGCTGACCCGCGGCAAACGGATCTTCCGCGCGAGCCCGCTGCACCACCACTTCGAGATGCTCGGCTGGGGCGAGGTCACGGTCGTCGTGCGCTTCTGGATCATCTCCGCGCTGTTCGTCGCGGCGGCGGTAGGCATCTTCTACCTCGAATGGATCACGAGGAACTCTTGACCCGCCTCGACGACCTGACCAGCTGGCACGCGGACTGGGCGGGGCTGCGGGTCGCGGTGCTCGGCCTCGGCTCGACCGGCTTCGCCGTCGCCGACACGCTCGCCGAGCTCGGCTGCGAGGTGCTCGTCGTCGCGGAGCGGGCCGACGAGGAGCGCCGGATCGTCCTGGACGTCCTCGACGTCGGCTTCGCCCTGCAGAACGCGAGGGACGAGGTCCCTGCGGAGCTGGTGGCGCTGCGTCCCGAGCTCGTCGTCGTGTCGCCGGGCTATCACCCGGACCATCCGCTCATCGAGCGCCTCGTCGCCGACGGCGTGCCGATCTGGGGCGACGTCGAGCTGGCGTGGCGGGTGCGGGACAAGGTCGAGGCGGCCGACTGGATCCTCGTGACCGGCACGAACGGCAAGACGACGACGGTGCGGCTCACAGGGCACCTGCTTCGCGCCGCGGACCTGCGCGCCGTCGAGGTCGGCAACATCGGCGTCCCCGTGCTCGACGCGGTGCGCCGGCCGGAGGGCTTCGACATCCTCGTCGTGGAGCTGTCGAGCTACCAGCTGCACTGGCTGCCGCAGGACGGCCCCGGTGCGCTGCACCCGCTCGCGGCGGTGTGCCTCAACGTCGCCGACGACCACCTCGACTGGCACGGCTCGCGGTCGGCCTACGAGGCGGCGAAGGGCCGGGTCTACGCGAACACGCGGATCGCCGCCGTGTACAACCGCGCGGAGCCCGCGACGATCCGCATGGTCGAGGACGCGGACGTCGAGGAGGGGTGCCGTGCGATCGGCTTCGACCTCGGCTCGCCGGGGCCGAGCGAGCTCGGCATCGTCGACGGCGTCGTCGTCGACCGCGCCTTCCTGGAGGACCGCCACCACCGGGCGCTGGAGATCACGACGCTCCCCGAGCTCGCCGAGCACGGCATCGACTCGCCGCACCTCGTCGCGAACGTGCTCGCCGCCTCGGCGCTCGCGCGCGCGGCCGGCGTCGCGGCCGAGCAGATCCACGACGCGCTGCCCGCCTTCCGCCTCGACCCGCACCGCACCGAGGTCGTCGCGGTCGCTGCCGGGGTGACCTGGGTGGACGACTCGAAGGCGACGAACCCGCACGCGGCCGATGCGGCGCTCAAGGCGCGCCGCTCCGTCGTGTGGATCCTCGGCGGCCTGCTCAAGGGCGTCGACGTGTCCGAGCTCGTCGCGGCGCACGCGGGGCGGCTGCGCGCGGCCATCGTGATCGGGGTCGACCGCGCGGAGGTCATCGCGGCGCTCGCGCGACACGCGCCCGGGGTCGAGGTCCTTCAGGTCGTCTCGGGGGAGGATGACGGCGTGATGCCGGAGGCCGTCCGGTTGGCGGCCGGGGTGGCCCGCGAGGGCGACACCGTCCTCCTCTCGCCGGCCGCCGCGTCCATGGACCAGTTCGCGGACTACGCGGACCGCGGGCGCAGGTTCGCGGACGCGGTGAGACAGAGGCTCGGAGGTGCGACGGATGACGACGCTCCGCCCGCCCTCCCGCGCGACCCCGCCTGAGCCGCAGCGGCCGTCGAAGGGCGCCGAGCGCCACGGCTTCGCGGCCGTCGTCCCGCTGGCGCGGATGTTCTCCCCGGAGAACCGCGATTCGCTGCTGCTGATCGGCACGACGCTCTTCCTCGTCGCGTTCGGGCTCGTCATGGTGCTGAGCGCCTCGAGCGTCGAGGAGCAGTCCGCGACGGGCGATCCCTTCGGCCGCGTGCTGCGCCAGGCGATCTTCGCCGCGGTCGCGGTCCCCGCCATGCTGCTCGTCGGGCGGCTGCCGGCGCGCTTCTGGAAGCGCTGGGCGTGGACGGCGGTGCTCGTCACGATCGGCATGCAGCTGCTCGTCTTCGTCCCCGGCCTCAGCTCCTCCGGCGGCGGCAACCGCAACTGGATCGTCATCGGCGGCTTCACCGTGCAGCCGTCCGAGTTCTTGAAGCTCGCGCTCGTCGTCTGGATCGGCACCGTCCTCGGCGCGCGCCGCGACGAGCTCGGCGAGTGGCGCCGTCTGCTGCTGCCGGTCGGACCCGTCGCGGGCATCGCGATCGGCCTCGTGCTCGCGGGCTCCGACCTCGGCACCGCGGCGATCATGCTGCTCATGGTCTTCGGCTGCGCGTTCTTCGCCGGCGCGCGCCTGCGCCACCTCGCGGTCGGCGCGCTCGGCGTCGCGGTCGTCGCGCTCCTCTTCGCGATCGCGAGCCCCAACCGGATGAGCCGCATCAACACCTGGATCCAGGGCTGCACCGACGCGGACTACTCCGGCTACTGCTGGCAGCCGCAGCACGGCATGTGGGCGCTCGCCTCGGGCGGCGTCCTCGGCGTCGGCCTCGGCAACTCCCGCGCGAAGTGGAACTGGCTGCCGGAGGCCGACAACGACTTCATCTTCGCGATCATCGGCGAGGAGCTCGGCCTCATCGGCGCCCTCGTCGTCCTCGTCCTCTACGCGCTCATGGCCATCGTGCTCGTGCGCATCATGCGCCGGGCGCGCGAGTCCTTCACCCGGATCGTCGCGGGCGGCGTCCTCGTCTGGGTCGTCGGCCAGGCCTTCGTCAACATCGGGGTCGTCCTCGGCCTGCTGCCGGTCCTCGGCGTCCCGCTCCCGCTCATCTCCTCGGGCGGCTCCTCGCTCGTCGCGGTCCTGCTCGCGATCGGCGTCGTGCTCTCGCTCGCTCGGCAGGAGACGCTCGACGTCGCCAGGATCGCCCAGACCCCGGTCGGCCCCGCGGCCAGGCGGCGATGAGCGTCGTCCTGCTGGCCGGCGGCGGCACCGCCGGCCACGTCAACCCCCTGCTCGCGATCGCGGACCGGATGCGCGACCGGGACCCCGCGGACGAGCTGCTCGTCCTCGGCACCGCGGAGGGGCTCGAGTCCCGGCTCGTGCCGGCGCGCGGCTACGAGCTGCTGACCGTCGAACGGCTGCCCTTCCCGCGCCGCCCGGACACGGCGGCGCTGCGCTTCCCGGCGCGCTACCGCCGGGCCGTGCGCGGCGTCGAGCGGATCATCCAGGAGCGCGGCGTCGACGTCGTCATCGGCGTCGGCGGCTACGCCTCGGCGCCCGCGTACTCGGCGGCCCACCGGCGCGGCGTGCCGATCGTGCTGCACGAGGCGAACGCGCGGCCCGGCTTCGCGAACCGTCTCGGCGCCCGCTTCGCCGCCGGCGTCGGACTCGCCTTCCGCGGGACGCCGCTCGCCGCTCGCCACGGCCTCACCGAGGTCGTCGGGATGCCGCTGCGCCCCGAGATCGAGCGACTCGCCGCCCCGGGCGCCCGCGCGGACTTGCGAGCCGAGGCCATCGCGTTCTACGGACTCGACCCGGTCCGGCCCGTGCTGCTCGTGACGGGCGGCTCGTCCGGCGCGCAGCGCATCAACGACGCGATCGCCGGCTCCGCCGCCGCGATCACCGCGGCGGGCTGGCAGGTCCTGCATCTCACGGGGGAGTACCGGGACGCGCTCGATTCGGATGTCGCCGGCTACCACCCGATCCGCTACGCCGACCGGATGGACCTCGCGCTCGCCGCCGCCGACCTCGCCGTCTCGCGGGCGGGTACCTCGACCGTCGCGGAGCTGACGGCGCTCGGGATCCCGACCGTCTTCGTCCCGTACGCGGCCGGCAACGGCGAGCAGCGGCTCAACGCCGCCGAGTCCGTCGCCGCCGGGGGAGCGGTCCTCGTCGAGGACGCCGCGTTCTCCGCCGAGTGGGTCGCGGGACCGCTCCTCGCGCTCCTCGCCGACGGCGCGCGCATCGCGGCAATGGGCGAGCGCATGGCCGGGGTCGGCATCGCCGACGCGACCGACCGCATGGTCGCGCTCATCGAGCGCGCAGTGCCGGGGACGTAGGGTCGTCAGCGATGATCATCCCCGACCTCTCGATGCCGCTGCCTAAGGCGCTCGGCCCGCTCCACTTCACGGGGATCGGCGGCTCGGGGATGAGCGGCATCGCGAAGCTCTTCCTCGACGCGGGGCACCGCGTCACCGGCTCCGACCGGGCGGAGAACGCGGCGGTGCGGTCCCTGCGCGAGGCGGGCGCCGAGATCCGGATCGGGCACGACGCCGCGAACGTCGGCGAGGTCGACGCCCTCGTCTACACGGGGGCGCTGTGGCCCGACAACCCGGAGTACCTCGAGGCGGTGCGCCGCGGGATCCCCGTGCTCCACCGCTCGCAGGCGCTCGCCTGGCTCGTGCGCGGCGAGCGCGTCGTCGCGGTCGCCGGCGCGCACGGCAAGACGACGACGACGGGCATGATCGTGACGGCGCTGCGGGCGGCCGGCCGCGAGCCGAGCTTCGTCAACGGCGGCATCATCCAGGGCCTCGGCGCGAGCGCGGGCTACGGCGATCCGCGGCTGTGGGTCATCGAGGCGGACGAGTCGGACGGCACGTTCCTGCTCTACGACACGGCGATCGCGCTCGTGACGAACGTCGACCCCGACCACCTCGACCACTACGGCAGCGCCGACGCGTTCACGGACGCCTTCGCGCGCTTCGTCGACGCCGCGAGCGAGGGCGTCGTGATCTCGGGCGACGACCCCGGCGCGGCGCGCGTGCGCGGCCGGATGCGCACGCTCGCGCCGGTCGTCGGCTTCGGTGAGCGACCGACGAACGACATCGTGATCGACGAGGTCGCCGAGACGGGCCCCGTCGCCTTCACGCTGCAGCACCGGGGCGCGGCGCACCGCATCCGGCTGCGGGTGCCCGGTCGGCACAACGCGATCAACGCCGCCGGCGCCTACGGGGTGCTCGTCGAGCTCGGGCTCTCGCCCGAGGAGGCGATCGCGGGGCTCCAGGCGTTCGAGGGCACGGGTCGGCGCTTCGAGCTGCACGAGACGGTCGACGGGGTGCGGGTCTACGACGACTACGCGCACCACCCGACCGAGGTCGCGGCGGCGCTCGCGCAGGCGCGCTCGGTGCTCGGCGACGGCGGACGGATCATCGCGGTCCACCAGCCGCACCTCTACTCGCGCACGCGGCTCATGGCGGGCGAGTTCGCCGAGGCGTACGAGCGGCTCGCGGACCACACCGTCGTGCTCGACGTGTTCGGCGCCCGGGAGGACCCCGAGCCGGGTGTCACGGGCGCGCTCGTCGCGGAGCGCTTCGCGGATGCGAGCCGCGTCGACTTCATCCCCGACTGGGGTGCCGCGGCGAAGCGGGTGGGGGAGCTCGCACGGCCGGGCGACATCGTCATGACGCTGTCCTGCGGCGACGTGTACCGGATCATCCCGCAGCTCGTCGACTCGCTGCGCCGGCGGGGAGGCGCGGCGGATGAAACGGCCTGAGGGCTTCGACCGGGTGCCGGCGCCTGCGCCGGAGCGCCCTTCGACTCGCTCCGCTCGCTCAGGGAGCCGCAAGCCAGAGCGAGCGCAGCAGGCAGCTGAGCGGCCGGAGCGGCCTGCTGAGCGCCCTTCGACTCGCGCCGCTCGCTCAGGGAGCCGCAAGCCAGAGCGAGGCGAACGGGGGGCCAAGCCACGCAAGGCGAAGGACACGACCGTCCGCGACGCGAAGCGCGAGGCTGCGGCGGCTCGGCACGAGGCCCGGCTCGCGGTCAAGCAGCGGCGCCGCTACGAGCGCCAGGAGGTCAAGCGGTTCACCCGCCGCCAACGCGCCCGCCGCATCACGATCGGCGTGACGCTCGGCACCGTGGGCGCGGTCGTCGTGCTCGTGCTCGTCGCGATCTTCTCGCCGATCCTGTCGCTGCGCACCGTCACGGTCGAGGGCACCGCCCGGGTCGACGCGAACGCCGTCCGCGAGGTCGTCGAGGAGCAGCTCGGCACGCCGCTCGCGCTCATCGACTACGGCCGCATCGACGCCGCGCTGCGCGACTTCCCGGTCATCCGCAGCTACACGACGGAGACGATCCCGCCGGGCACGATCGCCGTCCACGTCGTCGAGCGCGAGCCCGTCGTGAGCATCGCGTCGCCGGCCGGCGACTTCCTCTACGTCGACGCCGCAGGGATCACGGTCCAGCGCTCGCCGGAGCGGCTCGCGGGCGTGCCGCTCGTCACCGAGTCGGGTACGACGCTGCCGAACCCGGCGTTCGACGCGGCCGTCGAGGTGCTGCTGTCGATGCCGGACGGCCTGCGCGGGCAGATCGACACGATCACGGCGAAGACGCGCGACGACGTGTGGCTCACGCTCGCGGGCGTCACGCAGGCGGTCAAGTGGGGCAGCGCCGACGACTCGGCGACGAAGGTGCGGCTGCTCGAGCTGCTGCAGGCGAACTTCGGCGCGACACCGGGGACGTTCGACGTGTCGGCGACCTCGAACGGCGTCTTCCGTCCGGCCTGATCCGGCTCCCGGATCGCCGACACGCGGGGGCGATGACGTCCTCATGGAGGACGCCGACTTACGCTCAGTCGCAGAAATCCTCTACCGGGGTGAACATTAGACCTCAACTAGAGGTTGAAAGTTAAGAGCCAGGGTCCAGGGCCGCAGAACGCCCGGTGCCAGAGAACGAGCCAAGGACGGAGTCCGGCAGGTGTCAACGAACCAGAACTACCTCGCAGTGATCAAGGTCGTCGGCGTCGGTGGCGGCGGCGTGAACGCCGTCAACCGGATGATCGAGCTCGGGCTTCGCGGCGTCGAGTTCATCGCCGTCAACACCGACGCGCAGGCCCTCCTGCTCAGCGACGCCGACGTCAAGCTCGACGTCGGCCGCGAGCTCACCAAGGGCCTCGGCGCGGGCGCCGACCCCGAGGTCGGCCGCCGCGCCGCCGAGGACCACGCCGAGGAGATCGAGGAGGCGCTGCGCGGCGCCGACATGGTCTTCGTCACCGCGGGCGAGGGCGGCGGCACCGGCACGGGCGGCGCGCCCGTCGTCGCACGGATCGCGAAGTCGATCGGCGCGCTCACCGTCGGCGTCGTCACGAAGCCGTTCTCCTTCGAGGGCAAGCGCCGCTACCAGATGGCCGAGAACGGCATCGAGCGGCTCAAGGAGGAGGTCGACACGCTCATCGTCGTGCCCAACGACCGCCTGCTGGAGATCTCCAACCGCGAGATCAGCATGCTCGAGGCCTTCGCGACCGCCGACCAGGTCCTCCTCGCCGGCGTCCAGGGCATCACCGACCTCATCACGACCCCCGGCCTCATCAACGTCGACTTCGCGGACGTCAAGTCCGTCATGTTCGGCGCGGGCGCCGCGATCATGGGCATCGGCTCGGCGCGCGGCGCCGACCGCGCGATCAAGGCCGCCGAGATCGCCGTCTCCTCGCCCCTGCTCGAGGCGTCGATCGAGGGCGCGCACGGCGTGCTGCTGTCCATCCAGGGCGGCTCCAACCTCGGCATCTTCGAGATCAACGACGCCGCCGAGCTCGTCAAGCAGGCCGTCCACCCCGAGGCGAACATCATCTTCGGCACCGTCATCGACGACCAGCTCGGCGACGAGGTCAGGGTCACCGTCATCGCCGCCGGCTTCGACGGCGGCGAGCCCGTGCGGCGACCCGCCTACGAGCAGCCCGCGCGCAAGGCGACCGGCCCCATCCCCGTCGCCACCGCGACCGGCGAGCTCTCGCCGGCACTCGCGAGCGCCGTCGACGCCGCACGCAACTCCGGCGAGCAGCCGAGCCTCCCGGCCGCCGATGAGTCGGCCGGGATCGCCGCGGACGCCGAGCGCGAGCCCACGCTCGTCACCTCGCCCAGCTCGTTCGACGACTTCGAGGACGACGGCGGACTCGACGTCCCCGACTTCCTGAAGTGACCGAGCTCGCGGATCGCCTCGACGCGGTCCGCTCGGAGCTGCCGGCCGGCGTGACGCTCGTCGTCGTCACGAAGTTCCATCCGGCGTCGCTCGTGCGCGAGCTCCACGAGCTCGGCATGCGCGACTTCGGCGAGAGCCGCCACCAGGAGGCATCGGCGAAGGCCGCCGAGCTCGCGGACCTCGACCTGCGCTGGCACTTCATCGGACAGCTGCAGTCGAACAAGGCGCGCGCCGTGCGCGAATACGCGAGCGTGCTCCACTCGCTCGACCGGCCGTCGCTGCTGCGACCGCTCGCCGACGACGAGCACGAGCCCGTCGACGCGTTCATCCAGGTCAACCTGACCGACGACCCCGCGCGCGGCGGCGTGCTCCCCGCAGCGCTCGCGCCGTTCGCCGAGCAGGTCCTCGGCACGCCCGGGATCCGGCTCGTCGGGCTCATGGCCGTGCCGGGACTCGACGCGGAGCCCGCCGCCGAGTTCGCGCGCGTGCGCGAGCTGCGCGATCGCGTTCTGCTCCCCGTCGCGCCCGAGGCGACGAGCCTCTCGATGGGCATGTCGGGGGACTGGCGGGAGGCGATCGGCGAGGGCGCGACACACCTGCGGATCGGCACGGCAATCACGGGAAACCGTCCGGACCCGGCATACGCTCGGACCCGAACCGAAGGCTGAGGAGGGCGTCATGGCCAACCCGTTCCGCAATGCAATGGCCTTCCTCGGCCTCGTCGAGGAAGAGGAGTACGAGGAGCAGCAGGCTGCGCCGCAGCAGCGCTCCCAGGCCCCCGCGCCCACCCAGGCGTACCCCCAGCCGACGCCCAAGGCGGCGGTGACCCCGATCCGCCGCTCTTCGCAGCAGCAGCATAAGCCGGCAGACATGAACGAGATCCTCACCGTCCACCCCCGTGCCTTCAAGGACGTCAGGACGATCGCGGAGCACTTCCGCGACGGCGTACCCGTCATCATCAACATCTCGCAGATGCCCGACGCCGACGCCCGTCGGCTCATCGACTTCTGCTGCGGCCTCGCCGAGGCGCTCTACGGCCGGATCGAACGCGTCACCGGCAAGGTCTTCCTGCTCTCGCCGTCGCACGTCGCGACCTCGGGCGACCAGGCCGACGCGGCCGACGACGTCGACGCGTCGTTCTTCGAGTAGCTCGCCGGTGCGGCTTCGCGTGCCGAGGGCACGCAGCCGATTGCACTGAGCCAAGGGCACAGTGGCGAACGCATAGGGTTGACGCGTGGTCGTGGTTCAGATCGTCCTGCGCGTCATCCACGTCCTGCTGATCGTCTATCTGATCCTGCTCTGGGCGCGGATCATCCTCGAGCTCGTGCGCTCGATCAACCGGCAGTGGCGGCCCCGAGGAGCGATGCTCGTCATCGCCGAGATCATCTACACGCTCACCGATCCGCCCATCCGCCTCATCCGCAAGGTCATCCCGCCGATCCGGATGGGCCCCGTCGCGATCGACCTGTCGGTCATGCTGCTCATGTTCGCCGTCATCGTGCTCATGTCGATCGTCGGCGCGTTCCTCGCGATCGGGTAAGCACGGGTAGGATGATTTACCTTCTGGTACAAGGTCCGAGTAGCGAGGTGACGGAATGGCCCTGACGCCGAACGACGTGCTGAACAAGCAGTTCCAGACGACGAAGTTCCGCGATGGCTACGACCAGGACGAGGTCGACGACTTCCTCGATGAGGTGCTCGCCGAGTTCCAGCGGCTCATCGCGGAGAACGAGCAGCTCAAGTCGCAGGTCGGCACCGCGCCCGCGTCGAGCGAGGAGGCGGACGCGCTGCGCGCCCAGCTGCAGGCCGCCCAGGCCCAGCTCGCGGAGGCGCAGATGCAGCTCAAGGCCGCGCAGGACGAGGCGGCGTCCGGTTCGCCGATGCTCGACGGGATGAACTCGGCCGAGTACCTCCAGCTCGCGCGCCGCGTCCACGAGGAGCACGTGCGCGAGGGCGTCGCGAAGCGCGACGAGGCGATCGCCGAGGGCGAGTCGAAGGCGGCGCAGATCCTCGCGGACGCCCAGTCGAAGCACGACCAGCTCGTGAGCGACGCGGAGTCGAAGGCGGCCGAGGTCACCACCGAGGCGAAGTCGAAGGCTGACTCGCTCGTCGCGGACGCGCAGACGAAGTCGGACGAGCTCCTCGCCGAGGCGCGGACCCAGCGCGACACGCAGCTCGCCGCCCTCGCGACCGAGGTCGCGACCCTGACCGGCGAGCGCGACTCGCTGCAGTCGGGCATCGACGAGCTCAAGGAGTTCGAGCGCAACTACCGCAGCTCGCTCAAGACCTACCTCACGACGCAGCTCGGCGAGCTCGACGCCGTCGGCGCCTCCTCGGAGCCCGAGCCGGCGCAGGAGAACGCGAGCGTCGCGGAGTCCGCGGAGCAGGCCGAGACCCCGGATGAGGGCGAGACGACCGACTCGCAGCCCGCCTCCTCGCTCGAGGACACCGGGAGCCAGCCGCGCACGTCGTTCCAGTGGGAGCCGCCGGCTCGCAGCTTCGAGGCGCCCGCGGCGTCGAGCGAGACCCCGTCGGCGCCCGGCTTTGGCGGCAACTGACGCCGAGCCGACCGCCGCGCCCGCCCGGGCGCGCCTGCGGTTCGGCGTCCTCGCACTCGTCCTCGGCCTCGCCGTCGGGATCCTCGCGGTCGACCAGATCGCGAAGTGGTTCGTCGTCGGCAACCTGCAGGAGGGGGTGAGCGTCCCCGTCATCGGGGAGCTCGTCCAGTTCCACTTCGTGCGCAATCCCGGCGCGGCGTTCTCTCTCGGCATCGGGGCGACCTGGATCTTCGCGATCATCGCGCTCGCCGTCGCGGTCGTCATCGTCGTGTTCGCGCGGCGGATCCGATCGCTCGCGTGGGCGACGGTGCTCGGCATGCTGCTCGGCGGCACGATCGGCAACCTCGCCGACCGGCTGTTCCGCGAGCCCGGCTTCGGGCAGGGGCACGTGATCGACTTCATCCAGCTGTGGGGCTTCCCGGCGATCTTCAACGTCGCCGACATTGCGATCACCTTCAGCGTCGTGCTCCTCGTGATCCTCACGCTCATGGGGCTCGGGATCGACGGCGTGCGGGCGCGCCGCCGGGATGCGGAGCCGGCCCCGGGCGCCTCGGGCGGCGAAGGTGACGACGCGTAGCCTGCCCGTCCCCGACGGACTCGACGGCCAGCGGGCGGACGCGGCGATCGGCAAGCTGCTCGGCTTCTCCCGGACCTTCGCGGCGGAGGTCATCGAGGCCGGGGGAGCGCTCCAGGACGGCGCGGTGCTCGACAAGTCGGATCGGCTGCGCGCCGGCGCGTGGCTCGAGGTCGACTGGGTCGAGCGCGCCGAGCCGGCCGTCATCCCGCAGCTCGTCGCCGGACTCGAGATCGTCTACCAGGACGACGACCTCGTCGTCGTCGACAAGCCGGCGGGGGTCGCGGCCCACCCGTCGCTCGGCTGGGAGGGCCCGACGGTCGTCGGTGCGCTCGCCGGGCTCGGGCTGCGCATCTCGACGAGCGGTGCGGCGGAGCGCCAGGGGATCGTCCACCGGCTCGACCAGGGCACGAGCGGCCTCATGGTCGTCGCGAAGAGCGAGCGCGCGTACACGGACCTCAAGCGGCAGTTCCATGATCGCGAGGTCGAGAAGGTCTACCACGCGCTCGTGCAGGGGCATCCGGATCCCCTCGCGGGCACGATCGACGCGCCGATCGGCCGTCACCCCTCGTCGTCATGGAAGTTCGCGGTCGTCGCTGACGGCAAACCGGCGGTGACGCACTACGAGACGCTCGAGGCGTTCCGCGCCGCGACGCTCGTCGAGATCCATCTCGAGACAGGGCGGACCCATCAGATCCGTGTCCACATGGCCGCGCAGCGTCATCCCTGCTGCGGCGACGCGCTCTACGGTGCGGACCCCGCCTTGAGCGCCCGGCTCGGTCTTCAGCGGCAGTGGCTGCACGCCCACCGGCTCGCCTTCGCGCATCCGGCGGACGGCCGCCGAGTGTCCTTCGAGTCGCCGTATCCGGCGGACCTTCAGCAGGCGCTGGACATCGTCTCGGCCGACTGATCGGGCGGCCGGGGCATCGCCCGATGTCCGTCCGCGGGATGCGTCTCGTACTCGCGTCCGGTCGGTCCGCGCCAGCGGATCGTGCCGTCGGGGAGCTGACGGATGCCCCACCGGGTGCGGTGCTTGAGCGTGTGGTGGCTTCGGCACAGGTGTGCGAGATTGTCGGCGCGGGTCGTGCCGCCGTACTGCCAGTCGATCGTGTGATCGACGTCGCAGCCCTGCACGCGACGGCCGCAGCCCGGGAACCGGCACGTCTCGTCCCTCAGCCGCAGCCACATGCGCAGGCCCGTGCTGACCTGGTAGCGCTCCCGCGAGAGATCGAGCCGGACGCCCGTGTGGGCGTCGGTCAGCAGGCGGTAGAGCCCGGTCGCGTTCGCGGTGAGCTGCCTGGCCGTCGCGGCGTCGATCGGGACGGTGCCGTCGAGCATCGCGGGCTCGTCCGCACCGAGGAGCGTCGCGACCGGCACGGTCACGACGACGGTCGGGCGGATGCTGGCGAAGCGGCCGAAGTCCCGACCCGCCGCGACCCGGCGCTCGTACTCCTCGACGCTCGCCGCCGGGTCGAGCTGCGCCGAGGATCGGATGTAGTCGCCGATGAGGTAGTCGACGAGCAGGTCGGCGCGGCGCTGCGCGAGACGCCGTCCGTCGTCGGTGCCGTCCTCGACGTCCGCGTCCCTCGTCGCACGGGCGAGATCGGTCAGCCGATGGTCGATCGCGTGCGCGGCGACCGACGGCAGCAGCGCGACGAGCCGCGACATGCCGTCCTCGAGGTCGTCGATCGCGACGTAGCGCTCCTCACGCGCCGCGACGTGCCGCACCTCGGGAGGCGTGCCCATATAGCGGTCCCGCAGCGCCAGAAGCCTCGTCCGCAGCCGTGACGGCGCGACGCGCCCCGCGAGGTCGATCGCCGCGGTCTCGAACTCTCGCAGCCGACCCTCGTCCGTCTCGGGTGCCATGTCGGGCGTCGCATCGAGCGTCGCGGCGGTCTGCGCGACGAGCCGCGCCGCCCGCCAGGAGAGCCGGCCCCGCTCGACCGCGGTGAGCGTCGACGGCAGTCGGCCCACGAGCAGCTCCGCGTCACCGATGATGCGGTCGGCGGCGAACTCCGACACGCGCAGCGCGATCGCGACCTCTGCGCGCGCCGAGCGCCGCGCGAACTCCTCCAGCCGCGAGCCCGTCGCGCCGTCCAGCCGCTCGACCTCCGCCGCGAGTCCGGGCGCCTGGGCGACGAGCCTCGCCCGCTGCGCCTCGAGCGCGTCGATGCGGCGCTGGAGCTCGCCGAGCTCGTCCATCGCCGCGGCGAGGGCCGCCTCGGCGCGTCCGAGCGCCGCGGGATCGCGGGGTGCGCTCGGCCGGGACTGGAACATGCCGCCATCGTCCGCCCGACCTCCGACATCGCGTTCTGCGTCCTCGCATCGTCCGCACCAGGCAAGTGCGAGGCGCGCGCACCGCCGCCGGGCGCGACGTTCAAGCGATGCTTGAGGCGGGTCGAGCGTCGCTACCGCGCGGGGGACGACGGGAGTCGGCGGCTCTGCTTATCCTCGAAGGCGTGAGCGCCGACGACTCCTTCGTGCACCTGCACGTCCACACGGAGTACTCCATGCTCGACGGCGCCGCCCGGGTCGGCGAGCTCCTCGACGAGGCGGTCAAGCTCGGCATGCCGGCCATCGCGATCACCGATCACGGCAACAACTTCGGGGCCTTCGACTTCTGGAAGCAGGCGAAGGCGCGCGGCATCAAGCCCATCATCGGGACCGAGGCGTATCTCACACCGGGCACCCATCGCACCGACAAGACGCGGGTGCGCTGGGCGCAGGGCGACGGCGTCAACGCCGACGACGTCGGCGGCGGCGGCGCCTACACCCACATGACGATGCTCGCCGAGACGACGGAGGGCATGCACAACCTCTTCCGGCTGTCCTCGCTCGCCTCCCTCGAGGGCTACTACTTCAAGCCGCGGATGGATCGCGAGCTGCTCGCGCAGTACTCGAAGGGGATCATCGCGACGACGGGCTGCGTCGGCGGCGAGGTGCAGACGCGACTCCGGCTCGGCCAGTACGAGGAGGCGCGCGCCGCCGCGGCCGAGTTTCAGGACATCTTCGGCAAGGAGAACTTCTTCGCCGAGGTCATGGACCACGGCATCGAGATCGAGCGGCGCACCCAGGCCGAGCTCATCCGGCTCGCGCACGAGCTCGACATCCCCCTCGTCGCCTCGAACGACCTGCACTACACGCACGCCGGCGACGCGGGCGCCCACGCCGCCCTGCTGTGCGTCCAGTCGGGCTCGACCATGGACGACCCCAAGCGCTTCAAGTTCGACGCCGACGAGTTCTACCTCAAATCCGCGGCCGAGATGCGCCACCTCTTCCGCGACCACCCCGAGGCATGCGATTCGACGTTGCTCATCGCCGAGCGCTGCGAGGTCGACTTCGACCCGCGGGAGGGGCGCTACATGGCGCGCTTCCCCGTGCCGGAGGGCGAGACGGACGTCAGCTGGTTCCGCAAGGAGGTCGAGCAGGGCCTGCGAGAACGCTATCCGGGCGGCATCACCGAACGTGTGCGTCAGCAGGCCGACTACGAGATGGAGGTCATCGTCTCGAAGGGCTACGCGAGCTACTTCCTCGTCGTCGCCGACTTCATCAACTGGTCCAAGCGCAACGGCATCCGGGTCGGCCCCGGCCGCGGCTCGGGCGCCGGCTCGATCGCCGCCTACGCGATGCGCATCACCGACCTCGACCCGATCGAGAACGGCCTCATCTTCGAGCGCTTCCTCAACCCCGAGCGCGAGTCGATGCCCGACTTCGACGTCGACTTCGACGACCGCCGCCGCGGCGAGGTCATCCGCTACGTGACGGAGAAGTACGGCAGCGATCACGTCGCGCAGATCGTGACGTACGGCACGATCGCGGCGAAGCAGGCGCTCAAGGACGCGGCACGGGTGCTCGGCCACCCGTTCGCGATGGGCGACCGGCTCACGAAGGCGATGCCGGATCCCGCGCAGGGCCACCACATGCCGCTCGCCGCGGTCCTCGACCCCAAGGCGGATCGCTACCACGAGGCGAAGGATCTCCGCGACATCATCGAGACCGACCCGGAGGCGCGCACCGTCTTCGACACGGCGGTCGGGCTCGAGGGCCTCAAGCGCCAGTGGGGCGTGCACGCCGCCGGCGTCATCCTCTCCAGCGAGCCGCTGCTCGACGTCATCCCGATCATGCGTCGCGAGCAGGACGGCCAGATCATCACGCAGTTCGACTATCCGGCGGCGGAGGCGCTCGGGCTCGTCAAGATGGACTTCCTGGGGCTTCGCAACCTGACGATCATCGACGACGCGCTCGACAACATCGAGGCCAACCGCGGCGCTCGGCTCGTCCTCGAGGACCTGCCGTACACCGACGAGCCGACGTACCGGCTGCTGTCCAGCGGCGAGACGCTCGGCGTCTTCCAGCTCGACTCCGGCCCGCTGCGCTCCCTGCTGCGGCTCATGCGCCCGGACAACTTCGGCGACATCTCCGCGGTCATCGCGCTCTACCGGCCGGGGCCCATGGGCGCCGACTCGCACACCAACTACGCGCTGCGCAAGAACGGCCAGCAGCCCATCACGCCGATCCACCCGGAGCTCGCCGAGGCGCTCGCCGACATCCTCGAGGAGAGCTACGGCCTCATCATCTACCAGGAGCAGGTCATGGCGATCGCGCAGCGCGTCGCCGGCTACACGCTCGGACAGGCCGACCTGCTGCGGCGCGCGATGGGCAAGAAGAAGAAGGAGATCCTCGACAAGGAGTTCGAGCCCTTCTCGGCCGGGATGCGCGCAAACGGCTTCTCGGACGCGGCGATCGACACGCTGTGGGGCATCCTCGTGCCGTTCTCCGACTATGCCTTCAACAAGGCGCACTCGGCCGCCTACGGGGTCATCTCGTACTGGACCGCCTACCTCAAGCAGCACTATCCGGCGGAGTACATGGCGGCGCTGCTGACGAGCGTCGGCGACAAGAAGGACACGATGGCGATCTACCTCGCCGAGTGCCGCCGGATGGGGATCCGGGTGCTGCCGCCCGACGTCAACGAGTCGGTCGGGTTCTTCAGCGCCGTCGGCGAGGACATCCGCTTCGGGCTCGGCGCGGTGCGCAACGTCGGGTTCGGGGCGGTCGAGCAGATCCGGGCGGCACGGGACGAGAGGGGCGCCTTCACGTCGTTCCACGACTTCCTGCGCAAGGTGCCGGTCCAGGTCGCCAACAAGCGCACGGTCGAGTCGCTCATCAAGTCGGGCGCGTTCGACTCGCTCGGCGCCGCCCGGCGCGCGCTCTACGAGATCCACGAGGACGCCGTCGAGGCGGCGGTCAAGGAGAAGCGCGCGGAGCTCAACGGCGACGTCGGATTCGACTTCGACTCGCTGTGGGACGAGCCGGAGCAGGTCGTCGACGTCGTGCCGGACCGGCCCGAGTGGGCCAAGCGCGACAAGCTCGCCTTCGAGCGCGAGATGCTCGGCCTCTACGTCTCCGATCACCCGCTCGCGGGTCTCGAGCGCCAGCTGTCCCGGCTCGCCGGCACCGGCATCGCGGAGCTGCTGCAGGAGGAGGGCGCGGGCGACGGCGAGCAGGTCTCGATCGCGGGGCTCGTGACGAGCGTCCAGCACCGGGTCGCGCGCCAGAGCGGCAACGCCTACGGCATCGTGACGATCGAGGACTTCGGCGGCGAGATCCAGGTCATGTTCCTCGGCAAGACGTACACCGAGTTCCAGCCGGTGCTGCAGGAGGACTCGATCGTCGTCGTGCGCGGGCGCGTCAACGTGCGCGACGACGGCAAGGTGCTGCACGCGAACTCGCTCACGGTGCCCGACCTCGCGGGCGTCTCGGCGGACACGGCGCCGCTGCCGCTCACGGTGACGATGCCGGAGCAGAACGCGACGACGGACGTCGTGCAGGCGCTCGGAGACATCCTGATCCGGCACGAGGGCGACGCCGAGGTGCGCCTGCGGCTCGTGCGCGACGGCTCCGCCCGGATCTTCGAGCTGCCGTATCGGGTGACGCGCAGTCAGGGGCTGACGGGGGAGCTGAAGACGCTCCTCGGCGCGGACTGCCTCGCCTGATCCGCGGAATCCACCGGATGCATATGCGCATGCATTTGTGCATGTTATTATGCATGCATGGTCGCGATCCAGATCCGAGACGTCCCCGAGGCGACGCGGGAATTGCTCGCGTCGGCGGCCGAGCGCCGGGGCGAGTCGCTGCAGGCGTTCCTGATGGACGTGCTCGATCGTCAGGCGAAGAACGAGAAGAACCGGCGGCTGCTCGAGGAGTACGCGGCGAATCCGCTGTACCCGGATGGGACGTTCACGAGCGAGGAGATCGTCGAGGACATCCGGCGCGGACGTCGCGAGCGGACGGCGCAGATCCTCCGCGCGGTGGGCGACGAACGGGCCGCGCAGCTCGTCCTGGAGGAGGAGTGATCGTCGTCGACGCGTCGGCGATCGTCGAGCTCATCCAGGGAGCGGATGCCGAACGGGATCGGATCGTGCGCATGCTCGCACAGGACGACCACTGGGTCGTTCCGGAGCATTTCACCGTTGAGACCGCGCATGCGCTGCGGGGCAGGATTCTCATCGGGAGACGCGATCCCGATCGATTCCTTGCCGCCATCGCGCGCCTCGAGGACCTCGCGCTCGACGTCTGGCCCACCCGGCCCCTGCTCGCCCGGATCGCCGAGCTCGCGGACAACGCCACCGCCTACGACGCCGCCTACCTCGCGCTCGCCGAGGAGCTGCACGCGCCGCTCGTCACCGCCGATGCGAAGTTCGCCCGCGTCCCGGGCACGCGCTGCACGGTCCTCGGACCCGAGCAGACGCTCTAGGCTCGTTACCCGTGATCCAGACGATCGACCTGCGCGGAGCCGCGCTCACGCCGCAGCGCCTCGCCGCCTCCGTGCCGCGCGCCGCGGTCGACGTCGCGAAGGCCGCCGAGTCGGCCGCCGAGCTCATCGAGGACGTCCGGGCGAACGGCATGGTCGCCCTCGTCGAGCAGGCGCGCCGATTCGACCGCACCGACCCCGTGCACCTCCGGGTCCCGGCGGATGCGATCGCCCAGGCGGTCGAGGGACTCGACCCGGCGGTCCGCGAGGCGCTCCAGGAGGCGATCCGCCGCGTGCGCGAGGCGACCGCGGTGCAGGTGCCCGCCGAGCAGGTCACCGAGCTCGGCGCGGGTGCGCGGGTGCGGCAGCGCTGGCAGCCGGTCGGCCGCGTCGGCCTCTACGTGCCGGGCGGCAAGGCCGTCTACCCGTCGAGCGTCGTCATGAACGTCGTGCCCGCCCAGACGGCCGGCGTCGGCTCGATCGCGATCGCGAGCCCCGCGCAGCGCGAGTTCGGCGGCGGCGTGCACCCGACGATCCTCGGCGCGGCCGGGCTCCTCGGGGTCGACGAGGTCTACGCGATCGGGGGAGCGGGCGCGATCGCGGCGCTCGCCTACGGCGTGCCCGAGATCGACCTCGACCCCGTCGACGTCATTACGGGCCCCGGCAACGTCTACGTCGCCGCCGCGAAGCGGCTTGTCCGCGGGGTCGTCGCGATCGACGCCGAGGCCGGCCCGACCGAGATCCTCGTCATCGCGGACTCGAGCGCGGATCCCGCGCTCATCGCCGCCGACCTGGTGAGCCAGGCCGAGCACGACGAGGACGCGGCGGCGGTGCTCGTGACCGACTCGCCGGAGCTCGCGTCGGCCGTCATGCGCGACCTCGAGGGCCGCGCGGGGCTCACGAAGCACGGCGATCGGGTCCGCATCGCCCTCGGCTCGCAGCAGTCCGCGATCGTCCTCGTCGACGACATGGCGGCCGCGATCGCGTTCTCCAACGCCTACGGACCCGAGCACCTCGAGATCCTCACCGGTGACGACGAGGCCGTCCTCGCCTCGATCACGAACGCGGGCGCGATCTTCCTGGGCGCGAACTCGCCGGTCAGCCTCGGCGACTACCTCGCCGGCTCCAACCACGTGCTGCCGACCGGCGGCCAGTCCCGCTTCACCGCGGGCCTCGGCGCCACCGCGTTCCTGCGCTCGCAGCAGATCATCGAGTACACCCGGGAGGGCCTGCAGGACGTCCGCGACCGCATCGTCTCGCTCGCCGTCGCCGAGGACCTCCCGGCGCACGGCGAAGCGGTGCTCGCCCGCTTCGACGAGCACACGCCGTAGGCTCTCAGCGTGTTCTGCCCGTTCTGCCGCCACCCGGACTCCCGGGTCGTCGACTCGCGGACGAGCGACGACGGGCTCTCGATCCGGCGGCGCCGGCAGTGCCCCGAATGCGGCGGGCGCTTCTCGACGACGGAGACCGCGACGCTCGGCGTCATCAAGCGCAACGGCGTCGTTGAGCCGTTCAGCCGGGAGAAGGTCGTCTCGGGCGTCCGCAAGGCGGCGCAGGGCCGTCCCGTGACCGACACGGAGCTCGCGGAGCTCGCCCAGCAGGTCGAGGAGTCCATCCGGGCGACGGGGGCGAGCCAGATCGACGCGAACGAGATCGGCCTCGCGATCCTCGGGCCGCTGCGCGAGCTCGACGAGGTCGCCTACCTGCGCTTCGCGAGCGTCTACCAGGCGTTCGAGTCGCTCGACGACTTCGAGGCGGCGATCGCAGGGCTGCGGTCGGCGCACTGATGTACCGCTTCCTCTTCCGCGTCCTGCTGTCGCGCCTGGACCCCGAGCGCGCGCACGGCCTCGCGCACGCCGCGATCCGCGTCCTCGGCTGGCGCGCGATCGCGCGGATCGGGCGGCTCGTCGTCGCACCGACGCCGGGCATCCGGGTGCGCGCGCTCGGCCTCGACTTCGCCTCGCCGTTCGGCGTCGCGGCCGGCTTCGACAAGGACGCGCACGCCGCGCTCGGTCTCGGCGCGCTCGGCTTCGGGCACGTCGAGGTCGGCACGATCACCGCGGTCCCGCAGCCGGGCAACGACCGGCCCCGCCTCTTCCGGCTCATGCCGGACCGTGCGCTCGTCAACCGGATGGGGTTCAACAACCGCGGCGCGCACGCGGCCGCCTCCGTCATCGAGCGGGCGCGGCGCCGGCGCCACCGCCCGATCATCGGCGTCAACATCGGCAAGTCGCGCGTCGTCGACGTCGAGAACGCGATCGAGGACTACCTGGCCTCGACCCGCCTCCTCGCGCCCCTCGCCGACTATCTCGTCGTCAACGTGTCCTCGCCGAACACTCCCGGACTGCGGGGCCTGCAGGAGCTCGACCAGCTGCGCCCGCTGCTGACGGCGGTGCGGGACGCGGCGGGCGGCGTGCCGCTGCTCGTCAAGATCGCGCCCGACATGAACGACGAGCAGGTCGTCGCGATCACCCGGCTCGCGCGCGAGCTCGGCCTCGCGGGGATCGTCGCGACGAACACGACGGTCTCGCGCGAGGGATTGCGGACCGACCCGGTGATCGTCGCCGCGGCGGGCACGGGCGGACTGTCGGGCCCGCCCGTCGCGGCCCGGTCGCTTGAGGTGCTCCGGGCGATCCGCGCGGAGGCGCCGGACGCCGCGTTCTGCGTCATCTCGGTCGGCGGCGTCGAGACGGCCGCCGACGTCAGCGAGCGGCTCGCCGCGGGCGCGACGCTCGTGCAGGGCTACACGGCGTTCATCTACGAGGGCCCCGCGTGGGCCCTGCGGATCAACCGCGAGCTCAGTCGGGGAACTTGAAGCGCTTGACCTGCGGCTTCGGCATCCGCATGACGCGCAGCTGCAGGGCGCGCATGGCCGCGTACCAGCGCACCTTCTCGACCTTGTCCTCGCCGTACTTCGCGGCGAGCCGGCGGCGGACGGTGAAGCCGAGGACGACGCTGTCGATGATGACGAGGCCGAAGTAGCCGAGGAGCGCGATCGTCGAGTACGCGGACAGCTCGGGAAGCGGCAGGTACATGAGCACGATGACGAGGAACATCACGGGGATGACGAACTCGCCCGCCGACAGGCGCGCGTCGACGTAGTCGCGGACCCAGCGCTTCTGCGGGCCGCGGTCGCGCAGCGGCAGGTAGCGCTCGTCGCCGGCGGCGAAGCCGGCGTTCGCCTTCGCGCGCTCGACGCGGTCCTTCTCGCGGCTGATGCGGCGGGCCTCGGCACGGTCGGCGACGACGATGGGTCGCTTGTTGGCCGCCTCGCGCTCCTTGCGCGACGGCGTCGGGCGCCCCTTGGTGTCTGACATGGCCTCTTAAGATTACCCGCATGAGCCGCAACCTCCCCCCAGAGTCGGTCGCGAGCGCCCTTGAGGAGGCGGTCCGCGGCGGTCTGCCGGCCACGATCGCCGACCTGTCGAGGCTCGTGCGCATCCCGTCGGTGTCCTGGGACGGCTTCGACCCGGCCCACGTCGAGGCGAGCGCGGAGGCGGTCGCGCAGCTGCTGGGCGACCTCGGCGTCTTCGAGATGGTCACGATCGAGCGCGCGGCGAAGCCCGACGGCACCCCGGGCCAGCCCGCCGTGCTCGCGAGGCGCGCGGCCCGAGGCGGCGCCCCGACGGTGCTCCTCTACGCGCACCACGACGTGCAGCCGCCCGGCCGGGACGAGGACTGGGAGACGGCGCCGTACGAGCCCGTCCTGAAGCCGACCGGGCACGGCGAGCGGCTCTACGGACGCGGCACGGCGGACGACAAGGCGGGGGTCATGGCGCACGTCGCCGCGATCCGCGCGCTCACGGAGACGATCGGCGAGCTCGACCTCGGCCTCGCGGTCTTCATCGAGGGCGAGGAGGAGTTCGGCTCGCCCTCGTTCAAGGACTTCATCGTGCGCCACCGCGACGCGCTCGAGGCGGACGCGATCGTCGTCGCCGACTCCGGGAACTGGGACGTCGAGACCCCGGCGATCACGGTCGGGCTGCGAGGCAACGCGACGTTCGTCGTGACGATCCGCACGCTCGAGCACGCCTCCCACTCGGGGATGTACGGGGGAGCGGTGCCCGATGCGACGCTCGCGGCGATCAAGGCGTTCGCGACGTTCTGGGACGACGACGGCTCGGTCGCCGTCGCGGGGCTGCGCCGACGCGAGGCCGAGGTGCCCGACTACCCCGAGGCGCAGCTGCGCGCCGAGGCGGGCCTGCCTGCCGGGGTGCGCGAGCTCGGGCGCGGACCCGTGCTCGACCGCATCTGGAACCAGCCGTCGATCACCGTGACGGGGATGGACCTGCCGAGCGTGCAGAACGCGTCGAACACGCTGACCCCCGTCATCCGGGCGAAGATCAGCGTGCGGATCGCGCCCGGTCAGAGCGCCGCCGAGGCGTACGCGGCCGTCACGGCGCATCTGGAGGCGAACCTGCCGTTCGGCGCCGAGGCGTCGTTCGACAACGTCGACCTCGGCGAGCCCTTCCTCGTCGACACCTCGGCCGAGCTGTTCCGCCTCGCGAAGGACGCGCTCACGGCGGGCTGGGGGCGCGAGACCGTCGAGATGGGCGTCGGCGGCTCCATCCCGTTCATCGCGGAGCTCGTGGAGGTCTTCCCGCGGGCGCAGATCCTCGTGACCGGCGTCGAGGACGCCGACACGCGCGCGCACAGCCCGAACGAGTCGCTCCACCTCGGGGTGCTGCGCAAGGCGATCCTGTCCGAGGCGCTGCTGCTCGCCGCGATGAACGCTCCGGCGGAGTAAACTGCTGCCATGACCGACGCCATGCTCGCCACCCCGACGACCGACGCCCCGCTGCACGGCGTCAAGCTCACCGCGACCGCCGCGGACAAGGTCTCGCGGCTCCTCGAGCAGGAGGGGCGCGATGATCTGCGCCTGCGACTGGCGGTCCAGCCGGGCGGCTGCTCGGGACTCGTCTACCAGCTCTACTTCGACGAGCGGGAGCTCGACGGAGACGCGATCGTCGAGTTCGGCTCCGGCGTCGAGGTCGTCGTCGACAAGATGAGCACCCCGTATCTCGAGGGCGCCGTCATCGATTTCGAGGACACGATCCAGAAGCAGGGCTTCACGATCGACAACCCGAACGCGGCGGGCTCCTGCGCCTGCGGCGACTCGTTCCACTGACCCGGTAGGGTTGAAGCCGTGAGTTCGAATCGCCGTCTGATGAGGTGGGCGGCACTCCCGATCGGCATCGCAGCAGCGGTGGTCCTCGCGGGGTGCACGCAGCAGGAGCTGCAGGGATTCCTGCCGGGTGACGGGGTCGACACGACGAACCACACCCCGGGGATCATCGCCATGTGGACGACCGCATGGCTCATCCTGCTCATCGTCGGCATCATCACCTGGGGCCTCATGCTCTGGGCGCTCATCGTCTATCGCCGGCGTCGCGGTCAGACGGGGCTGCCGGTCCAGATGCGGTACAACATGCCGGTCGAGATCGCGTACACGATCATCCCGTTCATCTTCATCATCGGGTTCTTCGCGTTCACCGCGAAGGAGCAGACCTCGATCGAGCAGCCGCACGACCCCGAGGTCGAGATCCTCGCCTACGGCAAGCAGTGGTCGTGGGACTTCAGCTACCAGGCGAGCCCCGAGGTCTCCGAGGCGGTCCACGAGCCGGCCGGCATCCAGGCGCAGATCCTCGCGAACGGCCAGATCGACGGCGAGTCTGTCCCGACGCTGTGGCTGCCCGTCGGCAAGCAGGTCAAGATCAACCTCGGCGCGCGCGATGTCATCCACTCGTTCTGGGTCGTCGACTTCCTCTACAAGAAGGACATGATCCCGGGGCACGACAACGTCATGTACTTCGTCCCGACGAAGGTCGGCGAGTACTACGGCAAGTGCGCGGAGCTGTGCGGCGAGTACCACTCGCAGATGCTCTTCAAGGTCAACGTCGTCGAGCCGGAGGAGTTCCAGGCGCACCTCGACGAGCTCGCGGCCGCGGGCTACGTCGGCGAGCTCGGCTCGGACCTCGATCGCAACCAGAACTTCCCGTCGACCGGCATCCAGTCGGCGGTCGGGCACGAGGAGAACTGACATGACCGCGACGCTGAACCCGTCGACCGGGCTCGTCCCGGGACGCAAGGTCGAACGCAAGGGCAACGTCTTCGTCAAGTGGGTGACGTCGACCGATCACAAGATCATCGGCCACCTCTACCTGGTGACCTCGTTCCTGTTCTTCCTGATCGGCGGCGTCATGGCGCTGATCATCCGCGGCCAGCTCGCGCTGCCCGGCCTCGACATCGTGCAGACCGGTGAGCAGTACAACCAGCTGTTCACGATGCACGGCACGATCATGCTGCTCATGTTCGCGACGCCGCTGTTCGCGGGCTTCGCGAACGCGCTCATGCCGCTGCAGATCGGCGCGCCCGACGTCGCGTTCCCGCGGCTCAACGCGCTCGCGTACTGGCTCTTCCTCTTCGGCTCGCTCATCGCGGTCTCGGGCTTCCTGACCCCGCAGGGCGCGGCGTCCTTCGGCTGGACGGCGTACGTGCCGATCTCCGACTCGACCTTCTCGCCGGGCCTCGGTGGCAACCTCTGGGTCTTCGGCCTCGGCCTGTCCGGCTTCGGCACGATCCTCGGCGCCGTCAACTTCATTACGACGATCATCACGTTGCGCGCCCCCGGCATGACGATGTGGCGCATGCCGATCTTCACCTGGAACACGCTCGTCACGTCGCTGCTCGTGCTCCTCGCGTTCCCCGTCCTCGCGGTCGCGGTCCTCGCGCTCGGCGTCGACCGGGTCTTCCAGGGCCAGATCTACAACGCCGACAACGGCGGGCCGATGCTGTTCCAGCACCTGTTCTGGTTCTTCGGCCACCCCGAGGTCTACATCATCGCGCTGCCGTTCTTCGGCATCGTCTCCGAGATCTTCCCGGTGTTCAGCCGCAAGCCGATCTTCGGCTACAAGTCGCTCGTCTTCGCGACGATCGCGATCGCGGCGCTCTCGGTCACGGTCTGGGCGCACCACATGTACGTCACGGGCTCGGTGCTGCTGCCCTTCTTCGCCGTCATGACGATGCTCATCGCGGTGCCCACGGGCGTGAAGATCTTCAACTGGATCGGCACGATGTGGCGCGGCTCGGTCACGTTCGAGACGCCGATGCTGTGGTCGATCGGCTTCCTCGTGACCTTCACCTTCGGCGGTCTGACGGGCGTCATCCTCGCCTCGCCGCCGCTGGACTTCCACCTCTCCGACACCTACTTCGTCGTCGCGCACTTCCACTACGTCGTCTTCGGCACGGTCGTGTTCGCGATGTTCGCCGGGTTCTACTTCTGGTGGCCGAAGCTCACGGGGCGGATGCTCAACGAGCGTCTGGGGAAGGTCCACTTCTGGATGCTGTTCATCGGCTTCCACATGACGTTCCTCATCCAGCACTGGGCGGGCGTCATCGCGATGCCCCGGCGCTACCGCTCCTACCTCGAGTCGGATGGCGTGACGTGGATGAACACGCTCTCCACGGTCGGCGCGATGGTCCTCGCGCTCTCGATGCTGCCGTTCCTCTACAACGTGTGGATCACGTGGCGCCGCGCGCCGAAGGTCACGGTCGACGACCCGTGGGGCTACAGCCGATCGCTCGAGTGGGCGACGAGCTGCCCGCCGCCGCGGCACAACTTCACGTCGATCCCGCGCATCCGCTCCGAGTCGCCGGCATTCGACCTGCACCACCCGGAGTCGGTCGTCCAGGTCGGGATCGGTCCCGCGAAGGACGCACCGGATCGGCCGGTCGTGGATCTCGGATCAGGAGAGGTGAAGTAGCGCCATGCGCACCAATGTCGGCCTGTTCTGGCTCCTCTTCGGCTTCTTCCTGGCCGGGTCCGCGCTCTACACGGTCTGGGCGATCATCGAGTACGGGCACCCCGAGTGGGTCGGCACCGTCGCGCTGCTCCTGTCGGCCTGCCTCGGCGCCTTCATCGGCTTCTACCTCGGCCGCGTCTACAAGGCGCAGGGCGGGGAGATGCCCGAGGACCGCGCGGATGCGAGCATCGAGGACGGCGACAGCGAGATCGGGTACTACAGCCCCTGGAGCTGGTGGCCGATGGTCCTCGCCGCCTCGCTCGCGATCACGTTCCTCGGCATCGCCGCGGGCCTGTGGATCATCCTCATCGGCGTGCCGCTCGTGATCGTCGCGCTCGTCGGCTGGGTCTACGAGTACTACCGCGGCAACTTCGCCCGCTAGCTGACGCTTGCGCTGAGCGGGCGAGGCGAGTCGAAGCGTGACCCAGTCGGTCGATCCGCTGAAGCAGGGGATCGGCTCGAGCGCACGCCGCATGCGGCGCGCGATGAACCTCTGGCCGCCGCTGCTGTTCGCCGGCATCCGCATCCTTCAGTGGGACGCGGACTTCCGGCGGGTCAAGGTGCGCCTGGCCTACCGCCGGCTCAACACGAACTACTTCCACACGCAGTACGGCGGCTCGCTCTTCTCGATGACCGACCCGTTCTGGTCGATCATGCTGCACCACGCGCTCGGTCGCGACTACACGGTGTGGGATCAGCGCGGCGAGATCGAGTTCGTGGCGCCGGGCCGCAGCGCGGTGACGACCGAGATGGCGATCACACAGGAGGTCGTCGACGAGATCCGTGCCGCTGCCGCGTCGGGGGAGAAGGTGCTGCGCTGGTTCGAGTCGGACATCGTCGACGCCGATGGCTCGGTCGTCGCGCGAGTGCGCAAGCAGGTCTACGTCCGGCTGAAGCGCTCGCCGGGCCACTGAGCCGGCTCCGGGGGCGTGCGCCGATGTCGCAGGTCATCCGTAGGCTCGCCGCATGGATGGCACGGGACGCATCGTCTACGACGCCGCGATGACGCTCGACGGCTGGATCGCCGACGAGCACGACTCGCTCGACTGGCTGTTCGCGGCGGCCGGCGGCGACGGCCCACCGCCAGAGGACCTCTATCCGGCGCGCGCCGCGGTGCTCGTCGAGGGCTCGAGGACGTACGAGTGGGTGCTCGAGCACGAGGATCTCATCGCTCGACCGGAGCGCTGGAGCCAGCTGTACGGCACGAAGCCCACCTACGTCTTCACGACCCGCGTCCTGCCGATCCCTCGCGGCGCAGACGTGCGGCTCGTCGGGGGACCGGTCGCCGATGCGCTGCCGGCGATCCGCGCGGCGGCGGCCGGCGGGGACATCTGGGTCGTCGGCGGCGGCGAGCTCGCGGGGCAGTTCCTCGACGCCGGCGCGCTCGACGAGATCGCGCTGTCCGTCGCCCCCGCCTCGCTCGGCGGCGGCGCGCCGGTACTGCCGCGACGAGTGGGGTCCGACCGGCTCCGCCTCGTGTCGGCGTCGCAGTCGGGGCCGTTCGCACGGCTCGTCTACGCCGTGCGCTAGGTCCGACGCGCGAAGGCGAGCACGCCGCCGAGGCCGATCATCATCGCGCCGCCCGTCGCGGTGAGCACCTCGAGGCGCCTCGGAGAGCTGCCGAACCAGCGGCGCGCGCCGGCGGCCACGAGCGCCCAGACGCTGTCCGAGACGAACGCGATGACGCAGAAGATCACGGCGAACAGCTCGAGCTGAAGCGGGATGGGCCACGCGCCGCCCGCCGAGGCGAACTGGGGGAGCACCGCGACGAAGAACGCGAGCGTCTTCGGATTCGTGACGCCGACGATCGTCGCCTGGGCGAAGACTCGCCGCAGCGGCTGCGGGGCGTCGTCCGTCGCGTTCTGGCCCGTGCGCTTGCGGTGCATAATCGCCTGGATCCCGAGGAAGACGAGGTAGCCGGCGCCCGCGAGCTTGATGATCGTGAAGGCGACCTCGGACGCCGCGATGATCGCGCCGACGCCGAGCGCGGCGGCGGAGGCGAGCACGAAGGTGCCGAGCGTGTTCCCCGCGACGCTCACGATGCCGGCGGTGCGGCCGAGGGCGAGCGCGCGCCCGATCGTGAACAGGACGCTCGGGCCCGGGACGACGATGAGGACGAGCGCGGCGGCGCAGAACGCGAGGACGGCGGGCCAGTCGGGCACGCAGGAAAGCCTACGATGGCGTTCATGCCCCGCAGCGCCGACGACGCCAGGACGGGGGCGGAGCGCCTGTTCGCGGTGCTCGACGCCTTCGACCTCGACGACGTCCTCGTGCTCAGCGCGACCGAGATCGCGCGTCGCGCGCAGCTGCCCGTCTCGACGGCGCATCGGCTCGCCGAGCAGTGCGTCGCCTGGGGCGGTCTCGAGCGGGCGCCGGGCGGCGGCTACCAGGTCGGCGTCAAGCTATGGCTGCTCGGCCTCCACTCGAACCGGATCCCCATGGTGCGCCAGGCCGCGGCCCCCGTCCTCGAGCAGCTGCACGAGTCGACGGGGCATCAGGTCCAGATCGGGGTCCGCGACGCGCGGACGGCGCTGTGCCTGCGCTTCCTGCCGAGCCGCGACGTCGAGGGGGAGCGGCCGTGGCTCGGCTGGAACGTCCCGCTGCACTGCACGGGCGCGGGCCTCGTGCTCCTCGCCTATGCCGAGCCCGAGGTCGCGGATGCCGTGCTCGCCGCACCGCTGCGCCGCTTCACGCCGCAGACCGTCACGGCGCCGCAGGAGATCCGCGCCCGGCTCGCGCGCATCCGTCGCACGGGCGTCGTCCGCACGAGCGAGGAGTACATGGCGGCGGCCGATTCCGTCGCGGTCCCGATCCGCGACCAGTCCGGCCATGTCACCGCGTCGCTGTCCATGATCTTCCCGAGCGGCGCCCCCGATCCGGGCCGCTACGAGGCGCTCGTCGTCGACGCCGGCGCGACCGTCTCGGCGGACCTCGGCTGGAGCGGCTGAGTCCTTTCCCATCCGATGGGAAGCTGTTTGCTCGCATTCGGCGCGCTTCCGTACCGTGGCGCCAACGTTCCGACGTCGAGGGAGACAGGGATGACGGACAGCGTGCAGCGCCCCATGAACGGCGCCGAGTATCTGGAGAGCCTGCGCGACGGGCGCGAGGTCTACGCCTACGGCGAGCTCGTCGAGGACGTCACGACGCACCCCGCCTTCGAGCTGCCCACCCGCACGATCGCGCGGATGTACGACAGCCTCCACGACCCCGCGAGCGGCATGGTCACCGTGCCGACCGACACCGGCAACGGCGGGTACACCCACCCCTTCTTCAAGATGCCGACGAGCGTCGAGGAGCTGCGCCAGTCGCGCGACGCGATCGCGCACTGGGCCCGGATGAGCTACGGCTGGATGGGGCGCACCCCCGACTACAAGGCGTCCTTCCTCGGCGTCCTCAAGGCCGAGCCCGACTTCTACTCGCCGTATCAGGACAACGCCGCGCGCTGGTACCGCGAGTCGCAAGAGAAGGTCCTGTACTGGAACCACGCCCTCGTCAACCCGCCGATCGACCGTCACCTGTCGATCGAGGAGGGCGGCGACGTCGTCGTGCACGTCGAGAAGGAGACCGACTCGGGCCTCGTGCTCTCTGGGGCCAAGGTCGTCGCGACGGGCTCGGCGATGACGCACATGACGTTCCTCGCCCACTCGGGCGCTCCGCTCAAGGACAAGCGCTTCGCGATCGTCGCCGCCGTGCCGATGAATGCGCCGGGCCTGAAGCTCATCAGCCGGGTCTCCTACGCCGCGACGGCGCACCAGACCTCCTCGCCCTTCGATCACCCGCTCTCCAGCCGCTTCGACGAGAACGACCCGATCCTCGTGCTCGACAAGGTCTTCGTGCCCTGGGAGAACGTCTTCATGTACGGGGACCTCGACAAGACCTTCGCGACCATGGACGGCTTCGGCGAGCGCGCCGCGTTCCACGGCGCCATCCGGCTTGCCACCAAGCTCGACTTCATCGTGGGCCTCCTCATGAAGTCGCTCGACCTCACCGGCACGAAGGAGTTCCGCGGCGTCCAGGCGCGGCTCGGCGAGGCGGTCGCGTGGCGCTCGATGATCTGGTCGCTCGTCGAGGCGATGGTCTCCGGCGGGCGCGTCGGCAAGGGCGGCGCGGTCAACCCGAACCTCGACGCGGTCAACGCGTATCGGTGGTTCGGCGACAAGGCCTACAGCGCGATCCGCGACATCGTCATGAAAGACCTCGGCAGCGCGCTCATCTACCTGCCGTCGAGCAGCAAGGACTTCGCGAGCCCGAAGATCCGGCCCTACCTCGACAAGTACGTCCGGGGCTCCGGCGGCCACGACGCCGAGGACCGGGTCAAGACGCTCAAGCTCCTCTGGGACGCGGTCGGGACCGAGTTCGCCGGCCGCCACGACCTCTACGAGCGCAACTACATGGGCAACCACGAGCTCATCCGGCTCTTCGTCTACGGCTCGACGATGGGCGCCGGCACCGGCTCGCAGCTCATCGAGCTCGCGGAGCAGGCGATGAGCGAGTACGACCTCGACGGCTGGACGCTGCCGGAGTATCAGGACAAGGAGCAGGCATGACCGACCGACCGACCCTTTCGCCCGAGATCGTCGAGGAGCTGCGCGCGGCGCTCGGCGACGCGGCCGTCATCGTCGACGAGGCGGGCATCGACGAGTTCCGCGACCCCTACGGGCTGCCGGGCGACGATCGCTTCCTCGCCTGCGGCGTCGTCGAGCCGACGACGACCGAGCAGGTGCAGGCGGTCATGCGGATCTGCAACGCGCACGAGGTGCCCGTCTGGCCGCACTCGCAGGGTCGCAACAACGGCTACGGGGGCCCCGCGCCGCGCGTGCGGGGCTCGCTGCTCATCAGCCTGCGCAAGATGAACCGGGTGCTGGAGATCAACCACGAGCTCGCGTACGCGGTCGTCGAGCCCGGCGTGCGCTGGTTCGACCTGTACGACGCGCTCGAGGCCGAGGGCGGCGACCTCCAGGTCATGGTCCCCGACCTGGGCTGGGGCAGCATCATCGGCAACCAGATGGACAACGGCTCCGGCTATCTGCCGCTCGGCGAGAACAACCAGACGCTCACGGGCCTCGAGGTCGTCCTCGCCGACGGGTCGCTGCTGCGCACGAACATGGGCAGCATCCCGGGCAACAAGACCTTCCACACGTACAAGAACAGCTACGGGCCCTCGCTCGACCGGTTCTTCGCCCAGTCGAACTTCGGGATCGTCGTGCGCGCGGGGGTGTGGCTGCAGCGAAAGCCGGAGGCCTACGCGCCGCTCATGCTCACGGTGCCCCGTGACGAGGACCTCGAGATCCTCGTCGACACCCTGCGCGACCTGCGCCTGGAGGGCACGATCAACGCCGTGCCCGCCTTCATGTCGACGCTGACGGCGATCTCGCAGTTCCTCGAGATGGACGTCGTCGGTCCTGACCTGATCGACGAGGCGGGCATTCAGAAGCTCGCCGACGAGACCGGTGTGGGCCGCTGGGCGGTCCGCACGGCCCTCTGGGGCCGGCGCGCGGTCGTCGATGCGAAGCTCGCCCGGATCCGCGAGGTCTGGGAGGCCATCCCCGGTGCGACGGTCGTCAACCACCGGATCTTCGCACCGCACGAGTACGGCGAGATCACGCTCGAGACCGACAAGGTGCAGGCTGGCATCCCGACCATGAAGCTCATGGAGTCGGGCCAGTGGCCGGCCGACCTCGGGCACCTCGGCTTCGCACCGCTCGTGCCGCTCATCGGCTCGGAGGTGCGCGCGGCGCAGAGCGAGATGCAGCGGCTGATGGCCGAGGAGGGCCTCAACTTCATCGCGAGCATCTACGCCTTCAACGATCGCACGGCCTGCGTCGTCGCGGTCATCCCGTTCATGATGACGAACCCCGAGCAGGTCGAGGCCGGCTACCGGGTCGCCCGCAAGCTGGTCAAGAAGATGGGCAAGCTCGGCTACGGCGAGTTCCGGGCGCACCTCGACTACATGGACGACGCGCGCGCGGTGCACTCCTTCGGCGACCACGCCTACCGTCGCTTCCTCGAGCGCATCAAGGACGCGATCGACCCGAACGGCATCATCATGCCGGGTCGGCACGGCATCTGGCCGAGCCGCTACGAGCACCTGCGGCACGTGCGGCCCGACGAGTAGGGCCGGAGCGGGCTAGCGCTCGCCCCGGTCCTCGCGGTAGCGCTTCGCCCAGATGCCGGCCTTGCCGGGCTGGAGGATGCCGTTCGGGTCGAGCGTGTCCTTGATCGTCTCGGCGACGCGGCGCTGGATGTGGTCGTTGAAGCTCAGCTTCGACTGCACGTGGTCCTGGTGCTGCAGGTGTGTGCGGTAGACCTGCTGGCCGCGCGCGGCCATGACGTCGACCATCTTCGTGTAGTTCTCGTAAACCTTGCGGGTCTGCGCCTCGTCCCTGACGTCGTAGAACGCGCTCGAGACATGGAGCACGTTGCGCGCGGAGATCATGAGGCCGCTGAAGAACGGCGCGCCGACCTCCTCGTAGCCCTCCTGGATGAGCTTCGCCGTCTCGAGCACCTCGGTGCCGATCATGCGGCCGGTGGGGGAGAAGTCGAGGTGCGCGCCGGGGGGACCGTAGATGCCCTGGAAGAGGTCGAGGATGTCGAGGTCGGGAATGCCCGCCATGACGCGGTCGTCATGGCTCGGGAAGTCCTCGCGCTTCGTGCCGTCGTAGATGACCTCGCGCGCCCACTGCAGCGTCGGGATGACGTCGAACTGGTCGTGCAGCGCCTTCAGCGTCGCGTCGACGACGCCTTCGCGGCCGTAGACGGCGAAGCGGGTGAGCCAGGCGTCCTGATCGGTGGAGAACGTCGTGTTCCCGTCCGAGTCGAGGGTCGTCCCGCGCATGATGACGGGGTGGTTGTGGATGTTCTTCTCCAGCAGCGCCTCGCGCATCGTGTCGACGACCCGGATGAGCGCCTCGTCGCCGCGGAAGGAGAGCCAGATTACGGCGTACTTCTCGGGGCGGCGCTGCAGCCAGAAGCCGGAGTTGACGATGATGCCGTTGCCGGACTGGAAGAAGAGCCCGTCGAGGCGCGGGCCGAAGCCGTGCTTGTAGACGTAGCGGCCGACGGAGTCCGGCAGCGCTCCGAAGCCGGTGCGCATGAGCTCGCCGGTCGGCAGCACGACCTCCTGGCCGATGAGGTTCTCGGGGTGGTCGCCCATGGGCGTGTAGCCGCGGCCGTACTCGGTCGAGTTCGCGATGACGGAGCCCCAGCCGAGGTCGGGGATCGAGGTCCAGCAGCGCCCGCCCGCCGCCTCGAGCGCGTCGTAGAGGTCGAACCAGCGCACGCCCGGCTCGACGACCGCGTAGGCGAGGTCCTCGTTGACCTCGAGCACCCGGTTCATCCGGCTCAGGTTGACGACGACCGAGCCCTTGACGCGCGGTGCGGGGCCGCCGTACGTGACGTTCTTGCCCTGGCTCCACATCCACAGCGGGGTCCCGTGCTCGTTCGCGATGCGCACGACCGCCTGGACCTCCTCGGTCGAGGCTGGCATGACCATGGCGGAGGGGTCGAACTGGTCGGACTCCGCGTACGTGTAGGGGTCGCGAGCCGCCTTGAGGTGCTCGGGGTCGGTCACGACGGCGTCGCCGCCGAGCTCCGACTGGAAGGCGCTGATCGCCCGATCGATGTCGCCGAGGCGATAGGGGGTGGTGTCGACGAGCTCCATTGCCGGTCCTCCGTTGGTATCTTTGTCTGACATCATACCGGTTGGACTCAGGCTCGGCGGTAGCGTCGCTCTCCGGCGATCCAGGTCTCCGCGACCGCCCGGTCATCGCCGACCATCATGATCGCGAAGAGGAGCTCCCCGACGGTCTCGAGGTCATCGGGCGTCCCCGGCTCGTCCCAGAGCAGCGAGGCGTGCCAGTCGGCGCCGGGCGGGCCCTCGCGCCAGTCGAGCACGACGAAGTCCGCCTCCTTGCCGACGTCGAAGCCGCCGACGCGGTCGTCGAGATACAGGCTCGCAGCACCCCCGAGCGTCGCCGAGTAGAACGCCCTCGCCCAGGACAGGCGGCCGCGCTCGGCCTCGCGGGGATCGGTCGCCGCCGCCGAGCGGAGCATCCCGACCTTGTAGGCCTCGTCGAGGACGTGGAGCATGCTGAAGCGGTTCCCGCCGCCGATGTCGCTGCCGAGGCTCAGGCGCACCGGATGCGCGGGGTCCTTCGCCCGTCCGAGCGGGAACAGGCCCGAGCCGAGGTAGAGGTTCGAGCACGGACAGAACGTCACCGCGGCGCCCGCGCGGGACAGGCGGGCGAACTCGGAGTCGCTGAGCCAGACGCCGTGCCCGCCCGTGAACCGCGGCCCGACGAGCCCGAAGCGCTCGTAGACCTGAAGGTAGTCCGCGCAGTCGGGGTACATCGCAAGCACCCCGCGGATCTCGTCGGGGTGCTCGGAGATGTGGGTGTGCACGTGCAGGTCGGGGTGCTCGGCGCGCAGCCGGCCGCACGCCTCCAGCAGCTCGGGCGAGGCGCCGAGCGCGAACCGTGGCGTGATCGCGTAGCTCGCGCGCCCCTCGCCGTGGAAGCGGGCGATGAGCTCCTCCGAGTCGGCGAGGAAGCGCTCGGGCGTCGTCATCGCCCACTCGGGCGCGTTCCGGTCGATCGCGGTGATGCCGGTGACGATCCGCACGTCGCGCCTCGCCGCCTCCTTGAAGAGCAGCTCGGTCGTCACCCGCTTCGCGGTCGTGAACGCCTGGACCGTCGTCGTGCCCGAGGCGAGCAGATTGTCGAAGAACCGCCCGATGCCCGCGCGCGCGTACTCGGCCTCGAAGTACTTGCGCTCCTCGGGGAACACCCACTTCTCGAGCCAGGGGAGGAGCTGCTCGCCGTACGCCCCGAGGATGCGCGTCTGGGGCACGTGGGCGTGCCCGTCGACGAAGCCCGGCAGGATAATCCGGTCGGCGATCCGCGTCGCGTTCTGCGCCGCATCCGGCCGCCTCGCCGCGACCTCGTCATGGGGGCCGAAGTCCGCGATGACGCCGTCGTCGACGACGAGCAGCCCGTCGTGGACGAAGCGCACCGCCGCGGTCTCGTCACCCGGATGGTTCCAGGGGTCGTCGACGAAGTCGACGAAGGTGCCGCGGACCGCGCCCATGCGAGCGAGGCTAGTGGTGCGAGCCCTCGTCGAGCTCCTTCTGCGTCGCCGGCTCGATGCGGTCCTCGTAGAACCAGCGCGAGAAGCCTGCGCGCACGTTCTGCCAGAAGCCGATCCTGCCCTTGGCGTTCGGCCGGACCATGAGCGGCTGGTAGGACTCGTAGCTCACGAGGCGCCAGCGCTCGTACGCGTCGAGCTGCTGGTGCACCTCGATGTACTCGCCGCTCGGCATCCGCACGATGCGCCCCGACTCGAAGCCGTGGAGCGCGATCTCGCGGTCCTTCTTCTGCAGCGCGATGCAGATCCGCTTCGCGACGAAGTAGGCGATGATCGGGCCGAGGATGAGCAGGGCCTGCAGCGTGTAGGTGACGTGCTCGACCGCGAGGCGGAAGTGCGTCGCGATGATGTCCGAGCTCGCCGCCGCCCACATGACCGCGTAGAACGTCACGCCGGCCGCGCCGATCGCGGTGCGGGTCGGGGCGTTGCGCGGGCGGTCGGCGATGTGGTGCTCGCGCTTGTCGCCCGTGACCCAGGCCTCGATGAACGGGTAGAACGCGACCACCACGAGGAAGAGGACGAGGACGATGATCGGGACGATGATGTTGAACGAGTACGTCCCGCCCCACAGCACGAACTCCCAGCCCGGCGGGATGAGCCGCAGCATGCCGTCCGCGAAGCCGATGTACCAGTCGGGCTGCGTGCCCGCCGAGATGGGCGACGGATCGTACGGCCCGTAGACCCACACCGGGTTGATCGAGACGAACGACGCGATGAGGACGATGACGCCGAAGACGAGGAAGAAGAAGCCGGCCGCCTTGCCCGCGAAGACGGGGAGGATGGGCGAGCCCACGACGTTCTTCTGCGTGGCACCCGGCTGCGCGAACTGCGTGTGCTTGTTCACGACCATGAGCACGAGGTGCACGGCGATGAGGCCGATGACGAGCGCGGGCAGCAGCATGATGTGCATCATGTAGAGCCGCCCGACGATGTCCTCGCCCGGGAACTCGCCGCCGAAGACGAGGTACGACAGCCACGTACCGACGAACGGCACGCCCTTGACCATCCCGTCGATGATCCGCAGGCCGTTGCCGGAGAGCAGGTCGTCGGGGAGCGAGTAGCCCGTGAAGCCCTCGGCCATCGCGAGCACGAAGAGCAGGAACCCGACGATCCAGTTGAGCTCGCGCGGCTTGCGGAAGGCGCCGGTGAAGAAGATCCGGAGCATGTGCAGGCCGATGGAGGCGACGAAGACGAGCGCGGCCCAGTGGTGGACCTGGCGCATGAGCAGGCCGCCGCGGATGTCGAA
>Ga0180219_1000398_pt1 | contig 37249 bp, 24 predicted proteins | sample eDN3rd30CBELigMG_FD_151338 | JGI IMG/M metagenome (GOLD analysis project Ga0180219, IMG submission 151338) | Enriched Miracle-Growth compost microbial communities from Emeryville, California, USA - eDNA 3rd pass 30_C BE-Lig MG (version 2)... ... | reverse complement strand
TTTGCTGGGTTATGGTTGCGCGTAAGAGATGCCAATCGCAGTCAACTGGAATTTGGTTCAATGGAGCACCAACAACTTCATGGAACACATGATTGGAAGGAGTATTATATTCAAGTTCCGTATGATGATTTTGAAGGAGCTTCTATTGAGTTGGGCGGTATGTTGCTTGGTAAGGGAAAGGTTTGGTTTGATAGTTTGCGATTATACTTGGATGATATTCCCATCGATCAAGCACCCAAACGGCTCATCAAGCGCCAAACTAGTCTACAAGATACCAGTTACAACCACCACTCAGGCGTCGATACCATACTGTTGCGTGGAAAAGAGCAGGAATATTTAGTATTGTTGGGACAACTTTGGGGCTTCTTAAAATATCATCATCCGACTATTGCCGCAGGAAATTATGATTGGGATATAGAGCTTTTTAAAATATTGCCGCAGGTGCTTACTTGCCAAAATGATCAAACACTTTCGTCGTTATTCGAACATTGGGTTGATGGATTGGGAAGCGTTACGGTACCTTCGGATACAACATCCTTTGTGTCATCCAACATCGCGTTGCAGGCCGATTATGGCGTCTTGTTTTCTAACCACTTGTTCAGCCCCCAACTCATTCGTAAACTACAAATGATTCGGAGCAGTAGTAGCAATAATCGTCGGCATTATTATGTCCAGCTTGCTTCTGCTGACAATCCGGTTTTTACACATGAAAAAAGCTACGATCAACAAGAATATCCCGATGCAGGTATCCGCTTACTGGCCTTATATCGCTATTGGAATATCATCCAATATTTTTGCCCCAACAGAGCCTTGATGGATGAGCCTTGGAATGATGTGTTAAGTACCTTTATTCCCCTAGTTATTCATGCTTCAGATAAAAATGCCTATACCACTACATTCGTACAACTGATTAGTAAAATACAAGATACGCATGCCTTCATCCAAAGTCCTGTTTATGAAACTATATTGGGTAATTATCGATTGCCTTTCCGAGCAAAATTTATCGAGAACCAATTGACAGTTACCGATTACTACTTAGATACACTTGGTGTGCAGGATCATATCAAAGTAGGGGATGTCATTGAACAGATTAATGGGGTACCTGTGTACGATCTGGTGAAAAAATATGCCCCCTTTATACCGGCATCCAATAAAGCTACTTTATTAAGGGAGTTAATCAGAACCTATCTATTAAGAGGACACCAGCAAACCTATTCATTGCTGATCCGTAGAGATAATCAAAACCTGTCGGTGGAACAACAGGCAGTAGAAGCGCAAAAAGTAAATACATATATGCTTGATTTTGGTGCTCCAAAAGGGAAAGAACCTTATCGACTGCTGCAACCACATATTGGTTATATATATTGCGCCAATTTTAAGGCATCAAGTATCCCTGATATCGAAAAACTATTTAAAGATACCAAAGGCATCATAATCGATATGCGGGGGTATCCAACAGACGATATGACCCACTCACTAGCTGGCTATCTCAAATCAGTACCGTCTGACTTTATTCGGTTTAGCATCGGTTCTATTGCTCGCCCCGGGCAATTTACCTGGAGCTCCCCTGTATCTAGCGGTACAGAACGTTCAGATCCCTATCTTGGGAAGGTTGTTGTATTAGTAGATGAGTATACACAGAGCAATGCAGAATTTGTGACGATGTCTTTACAGAGTAGGCCGGGTACCTGTGTGATGGGGAGGAGCTCGGCAGGTGCTGATGGAAATGTCTCGAGCATTCCGCTACCGGGTGATTTGCTCACTTTTATGTCGGGCATCGGTGTTTACTATCCAGATGGTACCAATGCGCAACGGATAGGTGTGCAGATCGATCAGGAAATTAAGTCCACGATTGCCGGCGTTCGGGCTGGTCGAGATGAGCTCATCGATGCAGCAATCCAATGGATTGATAAGTAAACCAGGCATTTTTGAGCAAAACAAATCTAAGTTATCGACTAATTTTTGTAGCTTAGACAAGTAACCAATTGTATCCATTAAATAAATGAAGCCTACTTTTTTATACTGCTTGTTTGCCTTATTCGTTACGCTGACTGCAAGCATTCCGAAGAATACTGAAGAGAAGAAGAATCTGAGCGAACAAGAATTTTTAAAACCTAGCAAAACATACTATCCGGAGACTTGGTTCCATTTTATTGGCGGCAATGTATCTAAAGAGGGGATTACGGCAGATTTAGAAGCGATTGCGGCAGCTAAAATTTCAGGTATCCAGCTTTTTCATGGGCAATTTGGTGGTGCTTGGCCGGGGGTATCTCCACAAATAGCATGTTTGAGCGAACCATGGGATGACCTCATTGCTTGGACTGCCAGTGAATGCAAGCGGTTAAACTTAAAATTTACGATGCAGAACTGTCCGGGCTGGTCGTATGCCGGTGGCCCATGGATTGAACCTTCCAATGCGATGCGTCATCTCGTACGGTCGCGGACTGATCTAAAAGGTGGGAAGAGGGTACGCATACCACTTGCTCAACCGGTTTCCACTACAGAAACATGGCGCGATTACCAAGACCTATTCGTCATTGCTTTTCCAACACCCGATGGCGATACGGGTAAACCACTTGAACCTGTTAACGTCCAATCGAATCAGCAAAACACTGATTGGCGAGCCTGTATGGTAGGTCAAAAGCAAATAAAACTCAATCCGGCTATTATTCAGCCTACCAGCATCGATGTTGACTTTGGAAAAGAAACCACTGTTCGGTCGATTGAACTTCCACCTATCAATTCATTTTCCCATGCGTGGGTATATCAGCCAGATATACAGATTTCCGTTTACGCCAAGTTGGCTCATGAGATGAAAAAAATTGCTCATGTAGATCTACCTGCTGCCAATTGGCAAGATGATCAACCCATGACCGTCGCATGTGATGAAACGAAAGCACAACACTACCGGGTGGAAATTACGAATCGACATGAAATGGTTTTGTCCTATATTCATTTCTATTCCGGAGCGCGTCAGCAGAACTGGGAATCGGAGGCGGGGTGGACCTTGCGTTGGATAGTTCGGGAAGACTATCCCAAACAATCAGTAACATCTTGGTTGGCCGAAGATCAAGTGATCGATATAACCGATAAGATGGGGGCAGATGGTTTGCTCCAATGGAATGTTCCCGAAGGTAAATGGACGGTCTTGCGTATTGGACATGTCAATACGGGCATGAGGAACGGACCGGCACCGCAGGAAGCAACTGGTTGGGAGAGTAATAAATTGGATGTGGCTGGAGTAAGAGCCAATTTTGATGGATATATTGGGCGTCTGCTCAATAAAGATTACGTGCTTGACAACAATGCTTTGCATGGTATCTTGTTGGATAGCTGGGAATGTAAAACACAAACTTGGACCACTGGCTTAGATCAGATTTTTAAGCAGAAACAGGGCTATGCTTTGTTGTCAAAAATGCCAGCACTTTTTGGTTATGTGCTCGATGAGCCGGAGCACACCGCCAAGTTTCTGCGCGATTGGCGGGTAACCCTCAATGACTTACTTGTAAAGAATTTCTTCGGAGAAATGAGTGACATCGCCCATCAAAACGGACTTCAGGTTTCTTTTGAAACGGCCCCTGGTGATGTTTTTCCGGGCGATATACTGGAGTACTTCAAATATGCCGATGTACCTATGTGTGAGTTTTGGCAACCGGCACAAGATTCTTTTGTAGGGAGTATGGATTTCAAACCAATTAAACCCACTGCCTCGGCAGCACATATTTATGGCAAGAAGCGTGTCGCTGCAGAATCTTTTACGTCCTTTGAGCTCACTTGGAATGAACACCCACGGTTTTTAAAGACCTTTGCCGACCACGCATTTGCCCAGGGCGTCAATCATTTGGTGTTCCATACTTATACGCATAACCCCCGCACAGATTTTTTACCCCCCGGCACTTCATTTGGCAGCGGTATCGGTACTCCCTTTCTGCGTTTGCAGACTTGGTGGCAACATATGCCTGCTTTTACCGATTACCTCGCTCGTTGCGGCTATATGTTAGAGCAAGGGCGGCCGGTTTCTGATGTATTGCTTTATCTGGGTGACGAACAAAATCACAAGCCAAGCCAATCATTATCTTTTCCAACAGGATATACTTATGATTACTGTAATATGGATGTGTTACTTCATCGTCTCTCCGTACAAAACGGCCGAATTGTTACGCCAGAAGGTACAGCTTACCGTGTACTTTGGTTGTACGATTGTAAGCGAATGCTGCCAGAAACCTTAGCGAAAATTTATGAGATGGTACAGGCGGGAGGAGTAGTGGTCGGCAATCCACCAACAACGGTTGCTACCTTAAAAGGAGGAAAGACCACTCCGTATCAGTTTATACAATTGGTTAAACAGCTTTGGGGAGAAAAAGACGAACTTGTTAGAAAAATCGGTCAAGGTAGAGTGTACCGGAATACCTTGGAAAAGGCGTTAGAGATGGAAAATATTCAGTCGGATTTTGTGTCGAGTGATACCACTATTCAATGGTTGCATCGGCAGACTGCCGATGCCGATATATATTTCGTTTCCAATGCCAATAAGGAAGTATTTAACGGAACATTATCTTTCGGAAGTGAAGGGTATATGGAAATTTGGGATCCGATAACGGGCGAAATAGCCAATAAAACAAATACAAAAATGCTCGCAAACCAACTCGTACATTTCCGTATTCCTGCTGGAGGTGCTCAGTTTGTGGTGTTTACAAAACAATATAAAGAACGAAAACAAGTATTTGCGGAGTTTTTGGACGAAAAGCGGGTAGATGGACCATGGGAGGTGAGCTTCTCGAAGGGATGGGGGATGGATCATACGTTCAAATTAGATAGCTTAATCTCGTGGAAAGACATGGTAGTGGCTCAAGAGGGGAAAAGCTTTTCCGGATCAGCTGTCTATAAAACAAGCTTTACGGTAGATGATAAAAATACAGTTAAATATACACTTGATCTCGGTCGTGTTGAGGTCATTGCAGCACTTAAAGTAAATGGAAAACAGGTTGGGACACGGTGGACTTATCCTTATGAATTTAACATTTCTGATTATCTTCAACCAGGGAAAAATGCATTAGAAATAACGGTTACAAGTACTTGGTTCAACCGACTGGTTTATGACGCAGGCTTGTCAGAAAATCAACGGAAAACATGGACCATTAATGGGCCGGATAAACATGCCGATTTGAAAAGTTATGGCCTATTGGGTCCTGTTGTAGCACGTACATATAAAGAGGATTTCTAAAAAGTGTTTTCGCAAACCTAAAAACTTACGATGACGGTTACAGTGGATTTTAATGTGGACGCTATTGATAACATCTTATCTCGAATATTTTTGCCAGTGGGTCGCCGTGTGTTTTCAACACCGTAATGCGTAAACGATCTGCTTTAAAAGGTTCTACTGTATGTACTGTTTTCCGTTGATAGTTGTTTTCGATTTTTTGCTCAAAAACTGGATTGTTTCCTGCAAAACCTTCCAGTAAATAATCAGATACCGTTTCGGTCTGCGGCCCCCTGATCTGATTTTTTAAAACAGATTTTTGTCCGGATATCCTTAAAAACCGGTGCAACCCCGTATCAAATGTCAGTTCAATAGTGCCTATAGACTGAGGTGCGTTCCAGCTTAGTTCGATCCAAGCACCATTTGCACTCATTTCTGCTCTCCATTGATGGGTGCTACCATCTTGTATGTCCCGATTGATGCCATCGATGACCTGTGCTGCTTTTCCATCGGCAGTTTCTGACGAAGCTTTTGTCCCTGCTTGCAAGGCTAGATCAAGTGGATCGGTATTTTTCACGCCGAGCATGGATTGATCCTGACGGAGCAATAATTGCTGGTATGCTTGGAGCTTAGCTTTATCCTTGACAAGTGCTGCCGGATGGAGCGCATGCTGTAAACAGAAAGAAACAGCCGTGCCAATGGCCTGCCCCATAGTAGAACAGGTAGCCATGACGCGAGTAGATGATAGCGCAACGTGTGTGGTTGATATATTCCGGCCGGCCATGACCAGATTATCAAAGCTTTTACTATACAAGGCGCGCAAAGGAATTGAATAGGGCCCCTTTAGAGGAATAGACCGAAAAGGGTCAAGTGAGGTATCATCCATACCCGCTGGTAAATGGTCATCTAAGGGCCATCCGCCATAGGCTACCCGATCTTCCAATATTTTTGGTGCCTGTATATCACGTTGTGTCATAATGTAATCGCCAGTTATTCTCCGACTTTCTCGCTTGCCCGGAATAGCACCAAACCAAGATAAGGCCCAGTTGGCCGATTTCGGATGGTTACCCGAGTTTTTGATATAATCCCAGATGCCGAAGATGACTGCCATGAGGTCATGCCTGATTTTTTGTCCATCGTGCACGATATTTTCCAATCCCCCTAACTCAATCCACCAGTAGCCATATTCAAAAGAATGTATTTTCCGATATTGAAAATCTTTGAAAGTATATTTTCTCGCCCAACTCGGCGCTTCAAAAGGCATGGGCTTATCATGCTCTTCTGCCATGAAAAGCAAGCTGTTTCCCATGGTGATATCATCTGGCTTGTCTAAACCCAATGTTTCACCAAAAGCCTTTTTAGATTCACGGCCGCGCATAAATTCGGCTCCAGCAAGTGCAGCGAGGGTACCGTCGCCCGTGCAATCGGCAAAATACTTGGCCGATATGTCATAAATCTCTTCCGTTTGCGAACAGTAGGCTTTGATAGACTTTACCTGACGGCCATTGGTGTGCACTTCATACAGCATCGTATCAAATAATAGCGTAATATTCGGATTACTTACCACCTTGTCGTAAAAAACATAATCCAACATTTCGTACGATTTTTGCTGGTTGATGACAGCTTCGGTAAGCATCAACTCTTCCAGGATACCCGTCTCGCGCCAAACTTGTTTTAGCTGACTGGCACCTGAAATATGCATGCGTATCTCCGAACTGGCATTCCCACCCAAACGAGATCGGTTTTGGATGAGCACCACCTTAGAGCCGTTTCTGGCAGCGGCTAAAGCCGCACAGAGTCCCGCCATACCACCCCCTGCCACCAAAAAATCGGTCGTTATTTTTCTATAGGCATAAACATCATCATCTTTCCTACGCTTGATTTCATTTTGTAGATCAATAGCACCGAAACCATCTAGTGGGTTTATCAGCAAGGTGCCCGAACCTAATCCTATGGTTTTTAAAAAGCTGCGCCTATTGTTTTTCATCATGATCTTGTTTTAATTAGTTCGTATTTCGTTACTTGATTGCTGTTTAGTTAAAATGGCTTTTATAAGCCTCTGTTGTACATCGGCATGGGGGCCTTGCTGTAGAAAGTGTTCCAATAAGCTGCGTCCTTTCGAATCAACTACGGTATTTGTTAACTTCGTTAAGATGGCTGTCTGTACAGGAAAAGAAACCTCGGGTAAAAATGCTAACAACAGATTGTATTTGGTAGGATGCTGCCACGTTGCTTGTGGTAATTTATCTAGCGCAAAATGTGGTACATAATCGTCTTTACTATGTCCAACTAATTCCATTAATATTGGTTGAAACTGCTCTGCTTGTGCTTCATTCAAGTGGGCAATCATAAAGCGTTGGTATTTTTCATTTCCAGATGCTAATAATTGTTTAATAAGAGCATCAGACAACATGGATATGGTATGATGCAGCAAGCGATGTCGAATTGGTCCGTTAACGAAGTGCCAAAGGGTATATACGGTATACAGCGCTCCCGGGACGGTGGTCTCCTGAAAAGTGGTATTAGTAGCCCCCGTTACGCCATCAATAGTCTTTGATTGTAATTTCACTTGGGGGTCGATCAGATCTTCTACATAATAATCGCGCAGCAACGAGCTGGTGTCGGCAAGAATCGTGTGTAAAGTCAGATGATCATGGGCGGTGAAAGGCATATGATCGAATTTAGTTAAACCTTCATCTTTTGCTGTTTGATATTCGTAAAAATCTCCCAACAAATCCCAGTAAATCTGTATGTTGACCGGCTTGCATAGCCCATCCGAACATACACCGGTTGATAAATAAGCACGATACAGCTGCGGTTGATTTTGATTGTTTTTGAGGAGCTCGATTTTCACCTGAATGGAATCGTTTGCCTCAAAAAGAAACAATTTTTCGCTTTTATATTCCTTGAATGATTCTTGTAGACCCGATTGGGCATAAAGATGCGGCGTCCATAGCAGCATGAAGCTGATATATAAGTAACATGCGCACCAGCGATGTGCATACCTGATTCTACCTATACCAATGGGTTTTTTGCTTCTTCCTAAAACATTTTCTGGCGTCACGTATTCAGCTATTTTCCATTAATTATAAAATGGACATTGGTTACTACAATGCTAACAAAAAATAGTTGCTTTCGCAAGAGCTTGCTTGTTTGAAATCTACATACATCGTGAAAACCAGCCTGCTACCCGCTTCGCCTATCACAGGTATCAACCGGATATGAAACGAGAATCAAACCCGTATTTTACGGGAGGTTTTTCGAGTGAAAGTCGGGAGAGATACCGTTTTAATACGGCACTGAAGGCTAGGTGGTAGGGGTTAAATATGAAAGCTGCCTCCTACATTTGTTAGAGACAAATGTAGGAGGCAGCTTTCTATATCACTTTTTTAAGCAGATTAATAAAACGTGTCGTAATCGCCCCTCAGGAATAACCACTGTAAAATGGGTAAACCGTTGGCATTAACAGTAGAAGCCCACGGCTTAAGTGGTCCTAATTCCCATTGCAATATCGCACTATAATTGTTCATATCTTTTAAGTATGCTGCTGATTTGGTTTCGCCATCGTAAGCAGTCTCTTTTATGGTAACTTCTCCGGTAACATAACTGCTCGAGGGAACCGCTGTTCCGTTCTTGGAGACCACCACCTGTTCAGAAGCCCAACAATTTTCACCTTGGGCAATCGTGCCATTCACCAGCCCCATAGCCGAGGTGATTCTTCCGGCTGTGCCCGCCCCCACATTGCTGACCGATTGGTTTAAGGCTACCAAACTTTTTACTTTGCTGTCCGTCCAGCCTACCACACCACCTGCTCCTTTGCCGGACGAGGTGTTCGATATAATTTTACCGCTAGCGAAGCACTTTTCTATCACCCCACCATCATAAATGATGCCGACAATTCCTCCGGCCCGGGCGTTGCTTGATCCGGTATTCGTTGCAATGACCTCGGCCGTAGAAAAGCAGTTGACAATTTTGCTTACATTCGTTCCGTTAGGTTTTCCGATATTACCGATTAGGCCACCTACAGCGTCTGTACCGGTTACTTTACCTGTAGAGAAACAATTCTCCAACAGTCCTATCTTAACAGGCTTATCTGGAGCACGTAAACCCAAATAACCCCCAAATGCACCAGCCCCGTTGGATGACGTTATGTCTACATTGACCAAACCTAAGTTTTTACAAGAGCCGAAGAATACGCCAAACAAGCTGCCGTAAGCTGCCTTCTCTACTTTTAAATTTTTGATCATATGGCCGTCACCATCAAAATGGAGATATTTTGCATAAGGATCCACATTATTGAGCGGCACCCAGTTTCTTCCGGCCATATCAATATCATCCGTTAATTTAAAGTAATACGGATTGGTTTCCGTGCTATTCCAATTCAATGTATGCATGTTTTGAAGTTGGTTGGCATTGGCAATGAGGTAGGGGTTATTTTCCGTTCCGTCGCCGCCAGCAAATGGGGCGTCGTTATTCTTTTTCTTCACCAAAATAAAAGTACGTAGCATGCGTTGCCCATAATGATCTCTTTTTCCGTTGTCTGTTGGATAATTGATCACGCCTTTGAAGCCTTCTCCTTTGATAAACATGGTGGTAGAGCCACCACCATCCATATTCAATGCGCTTTGCGGATAAAAGTAGGTCGACATAAATTGGGTTACTTCCTTAGCGGTCATACCGGCTGCTTCGGGAAACCGCCCGTCAATAGTCACCAACAACAGTTTTTTGTCTTCTGTTAAGGCAACTACTGTTCGTGGATGGCGTACACCTTGGTGGCGTCTGTAATCTTCGTAATCCAAGCTGTTCAAGTCTATCCCCGTTACATCACCAATAAAGTCTTCGCCTACCTTTTTATAGTTGTCTATGAGCATCGGAGCTCCAGAAAATAAGTTTAGATAAGGCGACTGCTGATAGCTTTCTTTGGTACCATATTCAATTTTTAAATCTTGACCAGCGTTATAGAAGATGGCTCCTTCATGTTTCCAATAGCGGAGGTGGTCCGCTGGTAGCGTAATCTCCGAGATCGGATTTCCGTTTACCTTAATGAAGCTTGCTTCCATTTCATAAGTCCCGTTAATGCCGATGATGGCATCGTGGGCAGCTGCCACTGCCGATAAGGTATCTTGAGCAGGCAGTGAAACAAATTCCAATTCATAGTCCGGATTGGTCAGATCTACTTCTACCACATTGACAAACTGATTGGCTGTTTGTGTTTGGATATATTTTGAAAATTGGTAATGGATCAAGCCATTATCTAATGTATCCATCATCCAACCGTCTTTATCCTTGAGTGTCTCGGAGGTTTGCGGCGGTTGTGGTTCTTTAATTTCCGGAAGCAGGTTATCATAACCCGAATTGTCCAAGAACGTTTTACTGCAGCCTGTACTGGCCAGGAAAACAGTAAAGAATAATAAATATTTAAATATGCGATGCTTTATCATGACTATTTCCAGTTAGGATTTTGTTCTAAAATACCGTTAGACAGATTGATTTCTTCTGAAGGAATGGGGTAGAGGTAATCTCTATCCTCTCGGAATACCCGATTGATATTGCCATGTGCTACAATATTTCCCTTATGGCCATCGGATAAAATAATGTCTTTACCTACCTCTAGGAACAGGCTGGCCGATGAACTGGGTTTGGTGCCTTCGTATAAGCAAACATCGATGGTGCCATTGTTATCCAGATCATAGTTGCCCAATTGTTTAAAATACATACCTAGAAAAGGCTTTTCAAAACGTTTTCCAACCTTCCAACGCATCACGTCGTAATACCGAAAACCTTCCATAACCAATTCTACGCCACGTTCTCGTCTAATTTCGAGTATCACCCCTTGGTTTGCACCGCTTACATTGGGGTACCCTGTTTCAGCGTTGCTTAAATAGGGGTCTGGATGGGCATTGGCTACAGCTAAGTCCAGCTTAGGCATGCTTACACGCGCACGCAATAAATTCAACGACTTGTCCAAATCGGCTTGCGTCAACGATCCCAATTCGGCTTTTGCCTCTGCAAAATTTAGGTAAGTTTCGGCAATTCGGAAAATCGGCATGTCCGAAATACTTTTTCCGCTGGCATCATAAATCTGCTCCATGGCATATTTGGTTAGATGATAACCCGTCATAGTATAAGACAGATTCGGGGCTACCTTTGCCGTACTGTTGATACGGGTATACCCTGGGGTCCGAATGGTTTGGGCCAAGCGTGGATCACGGTTCTGCGTTTCCTCCACAAACTCTTTCGTATCGTAGTTAGCCAAATCGGTAAACCGACCGCCAGAAGAGGTTAAATACGTATTGACGAAAGTCTTTGAAAGACCTGGCCGGCCCATGGTACTCGCATTTTCATAATTCTGCACGGTATGAAACAGTCCTAAACCTTCGTCATAATCCCGAGCGAGGATGACTTCTTGACCAATGGCTTTGGTATTGGCAAAAAGGTCTCGATAGGGAGCTGTTCCCGTTTTGTACGGCGAGTACCCACCATCATGGATCAATTGTTCAGAAACTGCCGCACACAGCGTCAGGTATTTTTCTGCGTTTGGCAAATCGTGGTATTTTCTGAAAGTCCCTTCAAAAAGAGAAGCGCGCGATTTTAAAGCCATAGCTGTCCATTTGTTTACCCGATATACCTCTTTGGTCTCTGATAGATGGGCAATAGCGAAATCCAGATCTTGCATAATCGAGTCGGCAATTAAATCCCTCGAATCGCGGGGTTTAAACAGCAACTCATCATCCGAGCCGAGCACGGTATTGAACCAGGGTACACCACCAAACCGTTTCAATTTTTCAAAATAGAAATAGGCCCTGAAAAACCGGGCTAATGCGTCATATTGGTTTCGAACACTGGCATCTGCTGTGTGGTGGGAATTGGCCAGTAAATAGTTGATTCTGCGGAGTGGTTTCCAATCCCATCCACTTCCGGTAGAGGGTACCATCCGCTGGCCGGAGACCGACTCATCGAGTGGTGTTTTGATAATCATATCGGCATTGTCATTGTAAATACCCGAAGCTTCTGGGACAATGTCCTCATAAAATTTATTACTGTATAACCGGAGTTCCTCTTCATTAGAGAAATAGGTTTCCGGAGATAAAGTGGCTAGCGGTGTTTTGTCTAAGTCGCATGCAGCAAGTAGGAACATACACCCACTCAGCCAAAGCGCCATTGCATATATTTTATTGTTCATCATGATCAATTATTAAAGACTGATGTCTAAACCAAACATAAATGTTTTTGCCCAAGGATACGTTTTTGCCGTACTTGTCGAAACGTTATACGTGTTTTCTGTAGAGGCTTGCTCGGGGTCGATGTATTTACTTTTAAGCTTTGTCGCTGTTAACAGATTTTCGCCGCTAAAATAGACACGTAGCCGCGATAGCCCTATTTTCGAAGCCATGGCAACCGGTAACGAATACCCAATGGTTACATTTTTTAAGCGTGCATAGGCCAGATTTTGTAGGTATTTCGTATTGGCAACGCCCAGCGAACGATTGTCCTTGTTGAGTGCTACGTATCCACGTGGTCTAGGAAAATAAGCATCGGGGTTGTCCTCACTCCAAACCTGACTCAGAAAATCACGTGGTATGAAAGTAGCATAAGGACGCGAATAAGGCCCCCAGAAATTAATGGCCTCCGTACCGGGATACCAATCTTGTTTTCCAACACCTTGTACAAATATGGATAGATCAAAATTATTCCAATTGCCCCCCAGGTTCACACTGAAGTTGTAGCGAGGCAATGAGTTTCCAATGATTTTCCGATCGCCGGGGTTATCCTTGGTATTATCTCCTTTAGAAATAACCTTATTACCATCCAAATCTTCAAACTTCAGGTCGCCCGCACGTATGCCCTGATCGATGGCCGAAGTATTTTCAATGGTATTGACCGATCGTTGATCCACATCGTAGTTGGCCGCCTCTTCATCTGTCTTAAAGTAGCCATTCACTTCATATCCCCATATTTCTCCTAAAGTTTGGCCTTCGTAGAAATTCGCTAAGTTTTTATTGGGGTTATCAAAGCGCGTAATTTTAGACGTGTTGTCGCCCAGACCAATACCGAAATAATAGCTAAGCGGTTTTCCTGCTACTTGGAGTTGTTGTTTCCAATTCACACTCAGTTCCCAGCCTTTGGTGAGGAGGTCAGAGGCATTTTCTTTCGGTATGTTGGCTCCGTAATAAGCTGGAATGGTTTTGCCGGCAGTCAGCATGTTCAATGTTGCCCGCCGATAGATATCTCCGGTAATGACTAATTTCGACTGAAACAACTCCAGGTCGAGGCCTAAGTTGGTGGTGTTCACCGTTTCCCAAGTTAAAGATGAGGAGTTGGGCGCACTTTCGGTAGCGGATGGAGCCACGGTTCCATCTCCAAATGAATACTTCAATGTACCACCGGCATTGATGGTTTGCAGATAGTCGTAATAGCCCACCTGCTGATTACCGAGTGATCCATAAGATGCCCGGATTTTGAAACTATTGAGCGTATGCTGATCCCATTGTTGGAAAAAGTCTTCTTTATCTAAACGCCAGCCTCCTGAAAATGAAGGGAAGAAACCAAAACGTTTACCTTTTGCAAACCTAGAAGTACCATCGTATCTCCCAGCGGCTTCCAAGAGGTATTTATCTTTATAAGCATAATTAGCCCGATAAAATGTGCCGAATAAAGCATATTCGTTTTGGCCTCCGTTAATTTCCATGACATCGCCCGTAGCGATTTCAAAGTCGTTCAATTGCGTGCTCAATAAGCCATTTCGAGCTACTTTGATATCTTTTAAATATTTTGTTTCATAATTATATCCTGCCATTAATTTGAGGTCGTGATCTTGGTTAATGGTTTTGCTATAAGTAGCATAAGTGTTCACGGCCTGATACTGATGGTTCGTTTGTATTTCATACAAGCGGTTATCACCAATACCTGATGAGATGGTCAGAATTTCACCCGGATATTTGGAATAGGGGATATTGACCGATCGGTTCATCGTCTGGTAGTTGTAGTGGATAAAACGGTAGCTTGATCGAATGTCCAAACCCTTCATAGGGCGAATGACGGCCTCAATGGTGGGCGAAAATTCACTTACCTTATCCATGTTTCGATGAAGGTCTTGCGAGAGCATAGCCGAATAGCCATCCATTACATTATAGTTGCTAATGGTGGTTTGATATACGTATGTTCCGTCTGGATTGACGGGTACAATACTGGCCAGACCATGATTAGTTGAAGAATTAAATGTTTTTTCTACGCCCCCAATCCCCGGATAGGCATAAGCCGAATTAAAATAAGATATATTGGTGTTGATATCCAACCACTCCTTCACCTTGAAATCTACCTTGGAGCGGAGGTTATATCGTTTCATGTTATCCGCATTTTGTCTGAAGATACCGTCTTGGTCGAAGTAATTGCCTGAAAGACTATAGTTTATTTTATCCGAATTGCCATTGATATTGATGCTATGATTTTGCATGGGTCTACTTAAATCGAACAGATAACCATACCAGTCGGTATTACCGTAATACACATAGCTATCTCGGCCATCTCTGTTCTGTACCACTACCCAGGGTCTTTCCGGGTTTTCTGTTTTATCGTTGCGTCTAATCCACAGTTGGTAGTAATCTTCATCGGTATAATTCGTATAGGGTGTACCTGCATAATGCGAAAAGAATAAATCGTTGATCGCTGCCGAGTAATAACCCCGGGTTTCAAAGTCGGTAGACGTCGTTTGTCCACTCCATGACATTTGGCCGGAATAAGAGATAGAAGCACGATTCTTGTCGCCACCTTTGGTGGTGACCAAGATCACGCCATATGACGCCCGAGCACCATAAACGGCAGCGGTGGAAGCGTCTTTCAGTACCGTGATGGAAGCCACATCATTGGGATTAATGCGATTGATATCACCCTCAAAACCGTCAATGATAACCAAAGGTGCGGCATTATTGGATATGGAGTTTACTCCGCGGATATTGAAACTTCCGGATGCTCCTGGCCGACCGGTTGTAAATTTTACTTGTAAATTTGGTACGGTACCTTGCAAGAGTGATGATACATTGGCCGCAGGCCTGCTCTGTAGTAATCGTTCGTCTACTACTGTAGTGGCCCCCGTGAGGTTTTCCTTTTTTTGCGTACCATATCCTACTACAACAATCTCATCAATTTCGTTAACCAAAGGTTCGAGTTGTACGGTGAGTGGAGTATCATGATCTAGATGAACTTCTTTTGCCTGGTAGCCAACCATCGTAAATCGAAGCGTTACTCCCGGCTTTTCTACCTGAAGAACAAATACGCCATCTTTTTTGGAAATAGTTCCCTTTCCGCTTCCTATTTCTGTTACGGTTACACCAACTAGTGGATGGCCGTTTTCATCTACTACTTGGCCACTAATGGTTGTCTGTTGTACTTTCTCCACGGATGGTAGGTTGTCGGCCAGACCTTTTTTTCTGCTCAATATGATGTTCTTATCAACAATCTGATAATCTAAGTGGCAGCGATCTAGTACTTCTTTCAGGGCCGATTCGAACGCTACGTCTTTGTACGTTACATCGAGTCGTTGTCTGTGGGGTAATAATGATTCATTATAGAAGATATTATAACCACTTTGCTTTTGCACCTCTTTTAAGAATTGTACGAGACTGATATTGCTTTTCTTTAGAGTTACAGTTTGCCCAAAAGTAAGTGCGCTCACCTGTAAATTTGCTGCCAGCAGTATGGGTATCGCTAAAGACAATTTCATTAAAATTGACATTTTATTTGGAACGTACCCTTGGTAGAAGGATCGTTCTCCCCGGTTTTTTTTATACATTTGTATTCGATTGATTATTAATTAATAGCACATTTATTTTCAATCCTATTATGTCGTTTCGACAAAGTCAGGAGCGCTGCAATCGCTCCTGTACTTTTTATCATCGTAAAAATTTCTATTCCATCACGGTAATCCTCCTTCCTTCCCGTTTAAAGTGTATTCCTCCGGTTAAAGCGATGGTTTCCAGTAGTTTGTCAATTTGCTCAAATTTGGAAATAGTACCAGAAAAATAGCTGTGTGCAAAAGCTCCTTGATATGCTACAACTACATCATACCACCGCGCAATGCTACTCATCACCTCTTTGATGTTTGCTTTATCAAACGAAAAATTACCATCTCTCCATGCAGTAGCGTATAATGGGTCCACCTCAGTCACGGTAAACTTGTTCATTTGTTCATGATAGACCGACTGCTGGTTGGGGTGCAAGATGCTCGAGTGGCCGCTGTGGCTGGCCGATTGCAATTTCACTTTTCCCTCTACCAACGTGGTAATGGTATGCTGATTAAAGCTATTGATATTGAAAGCCGTTCCCAATACTTCTAACTGCTGATCGCCTGTTATCACAATAAAAGGTAAGGATGCTCCCTTGCTGGTCAATTTAGCTACATCAAAATAAGCTTCACCTTCTAATTCAACCTGTCTAATCTTTTCTTGGAATTGCACGGGATACCGTAGAGAAGTTTGTGCATTGAGCCACACCCGTGTGCCATCCGGCAATTCAATTTGGTATTCGCCGCCCTTGGGGGTAACAATGGTATGATAGGTTGGCCGATCGCTTTTTGTCGCTGGTGTATGGGCCGCATAACGAACAGATCCATCCGCTTGTTTCATAAGGGTAACACCTTCTTGCGTGATCAGTGTATCGTTCTTCAGTTTGTCGAGATCAATAGTTGTTCCGTTATCCAATATAATTTTAGCACGTTCTCTTCCTGGTACAACCGCTTGGGCAGCAAGATTTGTTTGCGTTTCCTTTTTCCATGGTAACCAAGATTGCTTAGCTGCAAACCAACCGATACCAAATACCATCAAAACGATAGCGGCCACGCGCAGCCAAGGAAGATTCGTTACATGCCGCTTTGATGTTTGTGAGGGGAATACGAAGCGATCTTTCAGGCGGCTATCTTCTAGGATATGTTGATAAACGCGAGCTGAATGAGATGCGGTTGTCCACTGTTCGCCTATTTCTTCCCGTTGGATATCATCCCATACATGCGCCATTAAATCGGTCGCTTCGTCACTCGCTAAGAATGAGCGTAGTTGCTCTAATTCGGCTGGCGTACATTGGTTATTTTGATACTGTCGAAACAGTCGCTTTATTTCGTCTTTATTCATGGTGCACCTTTCATAGGTACACGCACGAATAAGATGAAAGTACCAATCAAAAAATATTTTTTATCAATAAAAGGAAAAAAAGTATTTTTTCCAGTCGGAGGCGGATAAATTTAGATGCTAGGCTTAGGTGATTCCTGACCGTATTTTTAGATAAGCCTTCTTTTTCGGCAATTTCCTGATAAGAATAATCCTCCAGTTTATTCAATCGATATATTACCTGCTGTTGTGGCGGTAGTTCTTCAATGATTTCGCTCAAAATATTTTTGAGGTATTTCGTGTCTAAGTTGGTTTCAATTTGGTTATCCAGTTCTTGCCATTCATTTTTCCATACGTTGCCATATTGCTCTCTCACGATTTTTTTTCGATAGTAAGAGATAGCCAATCTTTTGGACGCAATATATAGATAAGGAAAAATCCCTTCGCGATCCCTGAGTTTATTTCGGTTAATAAATAACTGGATAAAAGCTTCCTGCACAATTTCTTCCGCTTCTTCATTGCAGCGGCAAAACCGGTATACTTTCTGAAAAATTACCTCATAATAGCAGTCGAATATTTTACTAAAAGCACGTTCATCGCCATCCCCAAATCGCGTCCAATCGTCATGCGTTAAAATATGCTTGTTAGGTTTCATCTGATGGATTCTATGCAGCAAATTCGTCTGCAAAATAAACCAATTGATTTAAAATATACATCAACAGAAAATGAATTCTATATGAAGAAATTGAATTTACTCCATATTTTTTGTACTAACTTAGTAATTTTTAGGTTATTTGCAAATAATAATATAAGGTCAGCTAATTTATTAAAAAATATTATTAATGAAACCATCTCCTCTCTTATTATTTATCTTGTTTTTATTATCCGGTTTGCCATTTACATTTGCGCAGTGCCATCATCCGCAATCGATTATGCTCGTATTGGGATCTGCTAATCTACCTGTTTTACAACATCGGGTAGCGGTGAGCGCGCAATTTTATCAAACCAGACCATTTGATAAAATTATTGTATCAGGCGGTTGTGGAGCGCACAACTCTACCTTGTGCGAGGCATCTGAAATGAAACGTCTACTGGTAGAACAAGGTGTGCCCGAGGCGATCATTTTGAAAGAAGAACGTTCTAGAACAACTGTACAGAACTATGTTTATTCGCGCATATTAGAAGATGAAACAGGCCAGCGTGTAATCCAACCGGGCGACACGGTGTATGTGGTGTCTGATCATTGGCACGCCATTTCGGTAGCCGCTCGATTTAACCGTTACGATCGTGTCATCGCTTATTTTCATGTAGAAGGGGATATCCAGCCGAAAGAGACGGATAAATTAGACTATGCATCTATACTGTATGGTTATGATGATAATGAAAAATTTGTACGTAATGCCCTTTGGCCTACGGCAGATGCTGTATTTCAGGCAGGTCATACACGGTATTTTTTCATTGGCGACTTGGTTTTCTCAAAAAAAGATAACGGAGAGGAAACGGTACAACCTGTTCATGAGTTATATCCAATAAGTGCTCAGAACCAGAAGACTACAAAAATAGATGCTGCACTTCGTGTAGATCAAGGCAAGACGCTATTTTTAGTATGCCAAGATAGCGTCTTGCGGTTTCCTTTAAAGCAAGGGAAAGCTTTGACGCCAATTAAAATGCCCCTAAACGGATGGATAAAGAATCTGCCTGTCGATTGGCGCAGTATAGATGCCTTATGTCAGATCAAAGATTCGCTTTATATTTTTCACGAGGATGAAATGGTGGTGGCGACGATGAAAGGAAAAACTTTTAGAGCACTTAACCCTATAAAAATAACACAAAAGATTGCTCGTTTCCCTTTTAATTGGGCTGGTGGATATATTGATGCGGCTGATTATAATCCGGCAACTCATACCATCACCCTCTATAAGGCAAAAGAACAGCTTATGCTCGATGAGCATTTGCAGGTTTTAGAAGAGCAAGCCAAACCATTTGCTTTAACTTGGCCTACAACATATTATGGCGACAGGAAATAGCGGGCCCGTGCGGAACCGCACGGAGTTGTTCGATACTTTGTCCGCAACAAAGTATCACAAAATGCCTGGCTGGCCTGTTCCGTTGCCATTCGTGGCCGGCATGCCAGCGCAAAAGGAGCCACCCTACCACACTGGCCAACCCTTCGTTTCCTCTTTTGCTTATTGTCTGCAAGCTTCTCTGAATATCATCCTAAGGCATGCCGACTGCCGATGGCTGTCTCCACAGACCTAGGCCATTTCCGTGCTTCGGAACGGTCTGTACATGACTTTCAACGGTAGCACACCTTGTGTAATAGCACAAGCCCATAGGCCTGTAGGGTGGCTGAACGGCCTTGGAGGATACGGCAGCAGTGAGCAGCAAAGCATGAGCAGAACCGTTCTATTTGCTTAAGCCAAGCGTATGGAGGAAGAGGAGCGGCTGCCATACGCGCCAATGAATGCTTTGCAAACAAATGCAACGTAGCCTGCACAGCCTTGAACTTTATTCACCTGTGTCTATTTAAGAGGCGTTCATGAGCTCAGAGCATAGCTCTTCGGTTTGTTCCTTTTCTTTCAAGAGAAAAGGAAACACATGCGGCGGTTGCCGAAAATAAACCTTCCTTTTTATGAGTCAATTAGGAATAAATAAAATAAATCCCATGAAATTTACTTGATTTGAAATAGTCTGTTTCAATTGAGCGGGGAATGCGCGTGTGTGAGATGATCGGGTTGTCTTTTCTTGGGTTTGCCATAAGCAATTAAATAGGCCAATGCTCCAAAAAACGGGGCTACACAAATCACTAGAATCCATAGTGCTTTTTCTGTTGGCGTAAATTGCCTATTCGTTAAGCATTTTACAAATGCGATAGCAAATAACGTAACCCACAATAAAGCCGGAATTAATAAAAATAATTCTGGTGTTCCGATGTTTAAAAATGTTGTCATCATCATCTGGAGGTTTAATCTTGATTTTGTCTTTTTTGTTTACCTTTCTATTTATTCTATGTAAATCTGGATAAAAGTAGGCGTATCTTGCTTGACGTGTAAAAACTGACTAATGAATGTAGGTTTATGTTTAAGATAATCCTATTGTCTCAAAATTAAGCTTTTGTGAGCATATACGCTAAAATATTTCTTTCTTTTTTCTCATGAGGGCCCAGATTTTCTTTGTTTAATGACCTAATATATGGTATCTTGTAAGTCTGTTAGGACCTGAAGCAGGTGCTGCCCTACACAAAACACGGTCATAATGAATCAAAAATAAGTATTGAAAATGAGAAATGTCATTTTAGATTTAGCGGTAACACTCGACGGATTTATTGAAGGACCTCAATTTCTGTTCACCCAACAGTGCTGGGAGCCGGTAAACCCTTGTTTGAGAATGTGAAAGAACGGATTCATCTGAAACTGATCGGAGTGAATAAATTCAGATCGGGGGTAGTACAACTTATTTATGAACACGATCGAAAATGATCAACTTGGGACTGAGCGATATGTTGATTTTTACAACCCATTGTGGATCGGTTAAAGAAACAAAAGAATTTTAGCGTGTACATATGAAACATCATAGTGAGCTATCTGATCGTATTTTGTGGAGTGAGATCAAGCAACAGAAAATCCGTTTTGGTGGGAATCGTAAACTGAAAATTTACGGAACATTATCATGTGCTTCGGGAAAGAGGATAAAAAGAGAAAATAGAGTTTTCTTTGCTACAGAAACAGAAGCAATCCAAAATGGTTATCGCCCCTGCGGGCATTGTATGAGAAAGCAATATCGCAATTTTTGCGTAACTTTATAACCCTTGAATTCGACTAGGTTTTGGGGAACATTTTTACTTTTGAATTTTTATTTAATAGACAGATCATGGGTACGAAACATATATCTTCAGACAATTCCTATCTTCCTGTTGCATGGGAGTACCGAGAGGTCGTAGCAGAGGAAATAGAAAAAAAGACGGAAGGTAAAATATTCTTTTTTGATCATCACGATCAAGTTGCCGAAACAAAAGGACGTATTGTTCGCCTGACAGAGGAAAAAAATAGTGGGTTGTTTATTGTTTTGAACACAGGGAGTAAGATCAGAATGGATAAAATAATCACCCTATTCGGTAAGATAGGTGCGGCTTATGAAGCGTATAATGCCTATGCTGATTCCTGTATGGATTGCATGGGCGGATATACACATGAAGAACTCGATAACCTATAGGTTTTTATTTTGGATGATGCTTGAACGCCAATGTTCTAGAAGTTAACCTTCCATGGCCTTCTATGACTATCATTTTATCAGCGAATAACTTCACGGTACCATATGCATTTTGATGCGCTGTTTCGATCATTCCTTCCAGTGTAATCATGGGGATATCTTTGTAATAAGCAAAATTCCCTGGATGATGATGGCCTGATATAACGGCTTGAACACAAGGGTGTTGGTCTATCACTGCCAATATCTCTCTATTGTTGAGCGCTTCCAGTCCGTTTTCAGGAAATAAAGGATGGTGTGAAAAGATGATAACAGACTGCTTTTTTCTTTCTGCCTCGATGAGTTGTTTTTCCAACCATTGCATTTGCACCTTACTGATTCCCCCATTCCAAGGGCGGGCATTCTTTCTGCCGGCAGCAATCGTTTGGTCGCTCATTGCTTTCCAATCAACACGTTGGGGGCTATCGGCAGAGGTCGCATATTCCGATAGTTCATTGGTGTTCAGTACAATAAATCGCCATTGGTTTTTGCTGAAGGTATAGTAAGGGGCTTTCATGTGAAACGGTTTGTAAAGATTTTCCCTGTCAGGCGCATCTACGTAGTCATGATTTCCCAGTATGTTATAAACAGGTGTTTTCAATTTTTTCAAACGTTCCATCACCGGAGGCAGGTCTTTAATCCCCTGATCAACAAAGTCTCCCAGTATCACCGTGAAGTCGAGAGGTTGTGTGTTTAAATAGGAAACAGCTGTATCCAGTTTTTGTAGCGAGTTCCGGTAGAAACGAGTACCATGGTCATCTTGATCCGCATACTGGGGGTCGGCAATGATACCGAAATGGATGGGTTTGTCTAATTGCTGTCCATAGACGCATAGCTGAAACAGCGCTGTTAAAATAAATAAACTGATGGTACGTAGGTTCATAAAAGTGTTATTAAATGATCTCCATTGGTCTTTCGCTTTTACAAATTAACAGTATTCTTACCATTTTTCACGAACCGTATGCTAGGTTTTTTGTTTTTATAATCGGAAATTTGAGAAATGTGACGTGCGCACAACGTATCCATATTTTAATTCGAACAATACATAAATTTAGAAAGAATGGTCTACAAAAAATTAGGACAAACCGATTTAGAACTATCCGTGATCACTTTTGGTGCTTGGGCCGCTGGCGGCTGGATGTGGGGCAGTACCGATAGAAAACAAGCCATAGAAGCCATCAGGGCTGCCTATGAGGTAGGGGTAACCTCGATCGATACCGCCCCTATTTACGGACAAGGAACCAGTGAAGAAATTGTTGGTGAGGCTATCCAGGGAATTCCTAGGGACCGGGTACAAATTCTAACCAAATTTGGTATGCGTTGGGATTTGCCTTCGCCAAAAGGTGAGTTTGCCATGCACAGCAAAGATAATCAAGGCCATCCCATTGATATCTACAAGTACGCCAGTAAAGAGAGCGTGATAAAAGAATGCGAAGATAGCTTGAAAAGACTCGGAACGGATTACATCGATTTACTGCAAATTCACTGGCCCGATCCGACCACACCGATATCCGAAACTTTTGAAGCGGTTGCGAAGCTCATTGAACAAGGGAAAGTGCGCTATGCAGGGGTTTGTAATTATCATACCGAGCAGATGAAAGAAGCAGAGCAAGTGTTGACATTGGCTTCCAATCAAGTGCCCTATAGCATGGTGCAGCGCGACATTGAAAAAGAAATCGTTCCTTACTGCCTAGAAAATCATAAGGGCATCCTAGCCTACAGTCCGTTGCAACGTGGCTTGCTTACGGGGAAAATCAAACCTGGGCATCGCTTTGCCGCAGGAGATTCCAGAGAAGGGAGTAAATATTATACCGATGCATTTATAACCACGACCAATGCCTTTCTAGCGAAGCTAAAACCTCTGGCTGAAGAGAAAAATGCGACACTGGCACAATTGGTATTACGGTGGACGGTAGAACAACCGGGTATTACGGTTGCCTTGGCAGGAGCGAGAGATGCCCAGCAATCTGTTCAAAACGCTGCGGCAATGAAGGTTAATTTGAGTGCAGATGAAATCGGATGGATAACGGAATGGGTTGATGCGTTGTAGGTAAAGAAGAGACAGTCGGTTATGCGGGGATTAGGTAGAACCCCGCATAATTAACTTTCCTTCAGAAATCGTTATCTCAGGGGGCATATCCGTAAATCTTTTTTTTAGAATGTCTAACATATGTTTACCTGCCAACAACCCAATCTCATAGGGGCGCTGTTCAAAAGTGGTTAGTCCCGGTTCTATCAGTCCGGTGGCCGGATCATTGCCAAAACCAGCAACGGCCATGTCTTTCGGTACTTGTAACCCGCGCTGTTTCAATAATTGCAACACCTGTATGGCTCCGGCGTCATAGATCGTACAGATGGCATCAGGGGGGGTAGACAGCGCTAACCATCGGTCAACAGCAGCTTCTACATTCTCGACCAGAAAGCGGGTGTGCGCTACCAAGGTGTTATCGAATGCTATTCCGTTTTGGCGCAAAGCCGTTACATATCCTTGGTATCTTAGCTTACTGGCCTGAAGGTGTTTCGGGCCGGCCAGCAAAGCAATGCGCTTCCTACCTCTTTCTATCAGGTGTTGTGTGGTGGTGTATAGACCATTAAAATCATCTTCCACTACTTTTGGTATAGGGAGTTCTTGGCAAATCCGGGCAAAAGATACCAAGGGAAAACCTTTTTGATATAGCATTTTAATTTGGTCAAAGTTTCGGGTGTCGCGTGTATGACAGATGAGAAAACCATCTACACGGCTCAACATCAGTGCTTGAATATTTTCCTTTTCAATCTGTGGTGATTCGTCCGACTGGGCAATGATGGTGCGATAACCCATACGACCTACTGCATGTTGAATACCACTCACAATGGCAGCAAAAAAAGGCTTTTGAATATCGGGGATAATAACACCTAACATCCGTGTCTCATTTTTGATCAAGCCCAACGCTAGCATGTTTGGCTGGTAATCTAGTGTTTTAGCCATCTCTAAAACTGCTTTCCGGGTGTCCGGATTGACGTTTGGGTTGTTTGTTAGCGCCCGGGAAACGGTGGATTTGGAAATTCCCAATTTTCGTGCAATGTCAATAATCGTCACTTGATGTCTTTTCATAATGGGTTCTAATAGCGTGTTACAAAAATGAGAAAAAAAAGTGAAAAAAAAACACTATATGGGAACGGTTGTGGGAATGTTCCCAATAAAATTTTGGGAATAATGGAATTGTAAACCATTGTTAAACAGTATAAAATAACATAGTTTAGCAAAATATTATGAAACTATAAACAAAATTATTAACAGTTAATTCATCGGATCTCGTTGGCAAAAAAAGGAGTATAGCTCCAAGACGTGTCAATAGTCTAACAAAAAAATCATATGCAATTTATCGAAGAAGAGAAAAAAAGAATTCCAGTATGTGCCACGCCTGATGTCTTAGTCGTTGGCGCTGGTCCGGCAGGCATTGGGGCAGCTATTGCCGCAGCGCGCAATGGCGCAAAAGTGTTATTGTTAGAGCGTTATGGTTTTTTAGGTGGCAATCTAACCATTGCCATGGTTAATCCCATGTTTACCTTTCATGATGTGCGAGGCCGGCAAGTAATCCGGGGCATTGCCGGCGAGTTGGTGGAACGATTGATCGACCTCAAGTCTTCGTTGGGCCATGTGACCGATTTAACGTTCGACAATGCCTCCATGACTCCCTTTGATCCAGAGGGGATGAAATACCTTCTTTTTAAAATGGTTCAGGAGGCCGGTGTCAACTTGCTACTGCATACTTGGGCCGTTGGTGTTACCCGAGCGGGTAGTCAAGTTACCTCCGTTATTGTCGAAAACAAATCGGGCAGACAGGCCATTGTCCCCAAATACATCATTGATTGTTCAGCAGATGCCGATATTGCCGCTATGGCCGGTGCGCCGTTCGTTAAAGGTCGAGAAGAAGACGGCGCCATGCAGCCGGTAACCTTATTTTTCCGCATAGGAGGTATCGATATGGCCAATTTACGTATCTGGATGAAAAATAACCGCGATCTGTTGAAAGACTCACCTACAGACGAGGAGATAGATTCGAGCAAAGCGCTTGCCTTTCTCGGATTGAAACAGCTGGTTAAAAAGGGGATGGAAAATGGTGAGTTTCCAAAAGATGCCGCTCCGCGCATCTTGTTTTATGAACTGCCCCAAGAAGGTCAGATTGCTGTTAACGCCACCCGCTTACAGGGTATCGATGGCACCAATGCAGCAGATTTAACACGGGCCGAATATGAGACGCGCATACAGGCATGGGAAATCCATAAGTTCCTTCAAAAATATGTTGGTGGTTTCGAAGGGTCATACATACTGGATACAGGAGCGCAAGTAGGTGTGCGGGAAACGCGTCATATCCGTGGTGACTATCAACTGACCGAAGACGATGTATTGGCCAACAGGGCTTTTGAAGACGGTATTGCCTGTGGTACATTTGCCATTGATATTCATCCGCCGGAGGGCGAACAACAAATCTTTACAGGATCAGGTAAGGCGGTATATGAAATTCCTTATCGTACGCTTTTACCGCAGGGATTAGACAACGTTTGGGTTGCTGGCCGGAGTATTTCCGCTACACATACCGCTTTCGGTTCTTCACGCGTGATGGCTACCTGTGTGGCTATCGGACAAGCTGCCGGAGTGGCTGCTGCCCATCTGATCAAACAAGGGGAAGGATATATACGTGATGTGGATGTTGCTGCATTACGGAACCAATTGATTGCGCAAGGTCAATACCTACTGGGTATACCCGATAATCAGTTGGTTGATCCAACTTTAGCCTTAAACAGGGGAGAAGGCTCGGGCACTACCGCCTCACACTATAATCCATTTAAAGATAGGAGTCATGGTTAAATCATCGGGCCATATCCGTTGGGGAATTGCCGCACTGCTTTTTTTCGTTTCTACCTTGAACTATTTGGATCGGCAGGTGCTTTCCGTATTGGCTCCAACTATTCAGGCTGAGTTAAAGCTAACCGATGTAGATTATGCATACATCACGTCGGCATTCTTGTTAAGTTATACGGTTATGTATGCCATTAGCGGCGCTTTGGTAGATCGTCTCGGTACACGAAAAAGCTATCTATGGGCCGTAGGGGGATGGTCTGTTGCCAATATCCTCCATGCATTTGCCCAAACGGCCATGCAATTTTCGGCCTTCCGGTTTTTGTTGGGCATTGCCGAGTCTGCCAATTTTCCCGCAGGGGTTAAAGCCGCTTCCGAGTGGTTCCCCATTCGGGAGCGCGCATTGGCTATCGGTATGCTCAATGCCGGTTCATCCGCAGGTGCGGCAATCGCCATTCCTTTGGTATCCGTTATTGCTGTTCAGTTCGGTTGGCAGGCAGCATTTATGGTCACCGGTGCGCTTGGTCTAATTTGGATGTTCTTTTGGCGGCGACAATATTATCTGCCGCAAGAGCATCCGCGCATCACATCTACAGAACGTGATCTCATTCTAGAAGGGCAGGTAGAACAGGTAGCAGTAGCTCAAAACAACTTTAAAAGCAACCTAAAGCAATTGTTACGCATGCGCCAAGCTTGGGGGTGTTTGTGCGCACGGATTTTTATTGATCCCATTACCTATTTTCTAACTTTCTGGATACCGAAATATCTTCAGGAGCAACAAGGGCTTACACTCGATCAAATGGGATATTTTGCCTGGATTCCGTTTGTTGTCTTAGCGGTAGGGACACTATTGGGCGGGATTATCCCACAGTGGTTGATATCCCGGTGGGGCTGGTCGCTCAATCGCTCCCGCAAAACCGTGATGTTATTTGCCTCCTTATTGATACCGCTCTGTTGCGTCATATTATTCCAGGCAACCGGTATGGTAGTCGCTATCATAGCGATTGCCGGCATTATGCTGGGCCATGGTTTGTGGGGTAACATCACTATCCCTGCCGAAGTTTTTCCTCAGCATGTTCAAGGTACGCTCACCGGTATCGGTGGCACCTTGGGGGGGATTGCCGGTATCCTTTCACAGTTGTCCGTTGGGTGGACGGTTCAGCATTTCTCCTATGCCCCCATATTTGTTGGCATTGGTGTTGCCTACCTGTTTACCCTACTCTGTGTGCAGCTGTTAACGGGTAAGCTGGGCAAAATTGTTTCCCTAACTTAATCTTAACCAATCCATTAACTTAACCAAATTATAGATGCAATGAATAAACCAATTTGTAAATCAATAAGCTATATAGGAGGATGCAGTCTAATCCTGTTATTAGCATTGTTCCAAACAACCCTATTTGCGCAGCAACGTAGGTCGGTTAGCGGTACCGTAGTGGATCACGAGGGTCAACCGCTAACCGGAGTGACGATCACACATCAGGGTACAAAACGCGCGTTGGCCACTACGGATACGTCTGGTAGATTTCAGGTAAATGTTGAGCACGATGTCGTCATCGTTTTTTCCTTAATGGGCTATGCACAGAAAGAGGTTCCTGTCACGGATAGCCAACCCTTACATGTCGTATTAGAATCTACTATCTCCGATTTAGATGAAGTGGTTGTTGTTGGCTTTGGTACCAAAAAAAAGGTCAATTTAACCGGTGCAGTTACAGCCATTTCTGGTGAAGAAGTGGCCAAACGTCAGGTCGGTCAGACGTCCATGGCCTTACAGGGAATGGCACCTGGCGTAACCATTACCCAAAGCAGTGGGCAGCCGGGGGTTGATGCGGGAACCATCCGCATTCGCGGTATCGGTACGTTAAATAACTCCAATCCGCTGGTACTCGTAGATGGTGTGGTGATGTCGCTTGATAATATTGACGTGTCTTCTATCGAGTCTATTTCGGTTTTAAAAGATGCTGCTTCATCGGCTATTTACGGCTCGCGGGCAGCAAATGGTGTCATCCTGATTACGACCAAGCGGGGTAAATCTGGGCAATTTTCTTTGTCTTATGACACCTATGTCGGTAAGCAAGTGCCTACGAATCTTCCTAAAATCGTCAACGGTTTAGATCATATGAATTTGATCAACGAGGCACATACCAATGTGGGGCGTTCTCCCTTGTTTTCTGAAGAAGAAATCCGTGATTATATCGCTAATAAAGCAACTGATCCAGATCATTATCCGGATGTAGATTGGCAGAACGAAGTGCTACAGGGGAGTGGTATCCAGCATAATCATGTGTTAGGTATCACCGGAGGCACTGAAAAGCTTCAGTTTTTTGGCTCCTTTGGCTACCTCAACCAAGCGGGTATCATCGATCAGGTAAACTATCAGCGGTATTATTTTCGATTGAACACCAATGTTCAGATTAATTCGAAGTTAAGTGGTTCATTCGACCTGTATGTGCGTAATAATAATCGGAAATCAGTTGCCAACGGATCGCCTTTCGAAGGGCCAGCTGCTTTTGGTGCGGGAAGTTCTACAGGAATGATTTTTGGATTGATGAATAAACTTCCGGCTACACAGGCAGTAAAGTATGGTAATGGGCTATGGGCCGAAGGGCAAAATGGGGCAAATCCCGTAGCTATTATTCAAGAAGGTGGATGGTGGCAGCAACGAAGCACACCCATTGCTGGGAACTTTGCTTTGGAATATAAGCCTATCGAAGGCCTTACTGCACGCGTGGCCTATGCGCCCACTTACGAACAACCTGTTACCCGTTCTTTTAGCAATGTGGTAAAAACGTATGATGCCAACGGTGGTTTGCGCTTTTCGGTACCATCGCTCAACGAACTCAACGAAGATCTGGTTAATAATCGGCTCGACCAGCTGGAAGCCATGCTTACCTACTCCAAAAGCTGGGAGGCGCACAACTTTTCTGCGCTGGGTGGTTATCAATACCTTACCGGTAGCACCAATGGCTTCAACGCATTTCGCGACAACTTTCTTTTTCCAGACTATCCTGTGTTGTCAGCAGGTTCTTCTGAAAATATGCGCAATGGCGGCTCGGCCACCGAATGGACATTGATTTCCTATTTCGGACGGATGAATTATGACTATTTGGGTAAATACCTCTTTGAAGCCAATATCCGTTATGACGGCTCTTCTCGTTTTGCTCAGGGGAATAAGTGGGGAATATTTCCTTCATTTTCTGCCGGATGGCGTTTATCAGAAGAAAATTTTATGGCAGGTACCAAAGGCTTTCTGGACGATTTAAAACTGCGCATTTCTTGGGGTCGACTCGGTAATCAGGAAATTGGCAGCAATTATCCCTTTGCACCTACCGTATCATTAGATCCACAATATATTTCTAACGATGAAGTGCGTAATGGTGCTGCCATCATGAGCTTGGCCAATACAAACATTTCTTGGGAAACAACAGAAATGACCAATATTGGTCTAGATGCGAGGTTATTTAATAAGCTTTCTCTTACCTTCGATTATTACCGTAAAACCACGCGAGGCATTTTGTTAGAGTTAAGCATCCCAAAGACCATGGGGGTTGGCGCACCTTTCCAAAATGCAGGCGTGGTGGATAACAACGGATGGGATCTTCAGCTGGATTATAGTAACAGGTCGGGTAAATTCCGGTACTCGGCAACGGTTACGCTATCAGATGTACACAACAAAGTAGTTGATATCAAGGGCATTCAGCAGACAGGCACCCTCGTTAACCGGGAAGGATACGCCATGAATTCCCTCTTCCTGCTTCGTTCGCAAGGTCTGCTCTCTGCGGCCGATTTCGATGTAGATGGCAATTACCTACACGCCAAACCTCAATTTGGAGTGGTTGCACCGGGCGATATCCACTATTTGGATACAGATGGCAATGATATCGTGAATAGCAATGATCGTCAAGTACTGGGCAGTACCATCCCTCGCTATACCTATAGTCTCAACCTATCGCTTGGTTATGGCCAATTTGATTTTTCTTGTTTGTTTCAAGGCGTGGGTAAGCGCGATGGTTACTTAACGGGAAGTGCCATTACGCCATTTTTAGCTGGAGGTACGGCCTATGAATATCAGAAAGACCGGTGGACGCCTGAAACACCTGATGCCGAGTTCCCGAGGTATGCCTTCGGCGAGAATCATAACCAACAAAATTCCGATTTCTGGATGCGTAGTGCAGCTTACCTCCGTGTTAAGAACCTACAGTTGGGTTATACACTGCCCGAGCAATTGGTTAAAAAGATGGGCATCCAAGGTGTTCGCTTGTATGTTTCGGGCGAGAATCTCTTTACCGTAGATGGCTTCTGGCCTGGGTGGGATCCAGAGGTTTCAGCAGCTAGTAATGGAGCTTATTACCCGCAGGTTACTACGTATAATTTTGGGCTAAATGTTAAATTCTAATCGAAAGGTCATGAACAAACTCGTTATAATTGCCATTGTATTGTTGCTATTTGGCTGTAGCAAAGATTTGGAAAAAGTTCCATTGGATGCACCGTCTACCGATACTTTTTTGAAAACGGAGGCCGAGCTACAGGCGGCTATTGTTGGTTGCCTGAGTCCACTAAACCTTCGGTTTGGAGAGAATCCTTATATCATCGCTTTCGATATGTACTCCGATATTGCTGCCAACCGTGATAATACGCCGCATGCCATGTGGGGTACGCCAACAGCCGGTCATGTCAATACCATCTGGAATACCATGTATACCGTCATTGCCCGGTGTAATTTTGTGCTGGATAATATCGATCGCGTCGAATCGACGAATGAGGTGGTCATCAACCAAGCTGTGGGTGTCGCGCGATTTCTGCGCGCTTATAGCTATGCTGTCCTGTCGCAATTTTATGGAGATGTACCGCTCGTTACTACTACTTTAGATCTGGCAAATGCTTATGTGTCGCGCGATCCAAAAAAAGAGGTGGTCGATTTTATTCTGGCAGAGCTCGATGCTGCCGCTGCAATGCTCCCCGTAGAAAATTCGCCCAATACGATGGTAATCCCTCAAGGTGCTGCCTGGGCATTGGCTTCGCGCGTAGCCTTGTATAATGAACGATGGGCTCAAGCCATCGCGGCTGCCGAGCAAGTGATGGCTCAAGAAGGTACCCAATATGTGTTGAACCCAGATTATAGTAGTATCACGCATCGTGCCGGAAAGACATCTAAAGAGATTATTTGGGCGATCCAATTTAATTATACCGATGTGTATCATGAAACACCCGTTTCTTTTCGTTCGAGAATGGCAAGTGGTTATTGTAACCGTATCCCGGTTCAAGCGTTGATCGATTCGTACGATTGTACGGATGGTCTATCTATCAACCAATCGCCTTCATACGATGCCAAACATCCGTATGAACACCGCGATCCGAGATTGGCCATGAGCATCGCGCTACCCGGATCGGTTTATTATGGGTACCAGTTTGAGACCCATAAGGATAGCACCAAATGCTGGAATTATAATGTCACGCCAGCTGTACGTGTAGACAATTTGGATGCTACGCATACTTATGCCAGTTTTTCTGGATATTGTTGGCGCAAATATGCCGATCCTACGGAGCAACATGCAACCCGTTCGGATATCAATCCTATTGTCATCCGCTATGCTGAAGTGCTACTTAATTATGCAGAAGCTAAGCTAGAGAATGGGGAGGTGGATGACCATCTTTATGAAGCTCTTAATAAAATCCGCAGAAGGGTAAACATGCCTGAAATCAAATCTGGCCAATCGGTTGCGGCATTGCGTACCATCATTCGTAAAGAACGCAAGGTAGAACTAGCTGGCGAAGGGCTACGATATTTTGATATTATCCGATGGAAAATAGCAGATCAAGTACTCAACGGGCCATGCTATGGAAGGATACCCCGTGGATTGCTCGCATCGGCACCAACGTTCGACGAAAACGGTACACCCAACTATAGCAAAGTAACCAACGCCTCCGAAATGCGCGTCATCCAGACAAGGTTGTTCAACCCTGCTGCAAACGATTTATGGCCTATACCGGATATTGAATTGCAAACCAATAAAAAATTAACACAAAACCCTGGTTACTAAATCATGATAACTATTAATTTAGCAAAGATGCAACAAAAAATGAATCCGATAATCGCCCTCGTGGGCACAGGGCTATTCCTTTTGAATGTACTTACGGTGCGTGCACAGGTTACTGAAGTAAGCGTACGTATTCCAGAAACCAATGTTCTTATAGATCCGATGATCTATGGGCAAATGTTGGAAAACGTCAACGATAGTGCAATTTATAGAGGGGTTGCCGATCGGCAGGGCAATGTGCGGCAATATCTCATTCCCCTCTTGCAGGATTTGCAGATTCCGGTTATGCGGTGGCCAGGGGGAACTGTGGTGTATGAGTACGACTGGAAAAGTGGGATAGGGCCGAAGGAAAAGCGTCCTACCGAGCCGAACCTGGCCTGGGGAGGGATAGAGAACTACCAATTTGGTACCGATGAGTTTTTGCAGTGGTGCAAGCAAATTGGTACCACACCTTATATCAATCTAAACATGAGTCTTCATCCAGACCATCCTGGAACAGTTACTGATGCGTTGGAATGGATGGAATATGTAAACGGTAAACCAAACACCAAGTATGGTGGTCTGAGAGCACAAAATGGTCATTCTGAACCTTATGGGGTCAAGTATTGGGGAGTGGGTAATGAAAATTATCTAAACAATCGAGCAGGCCGTGTTCAAGAAACCGATGAACAGTACGCCTTGCGTCTGAAACAGTGGGCCACTACCATCAAGCAGCATTATCCTGAACTGCAATTGCTCGGTATTGGGCATACCCATCGATGGAATCAACGCGTATTAGACAGTTGTGGTCAGCTCGTCGATTTCCTCACGCAGCACTATTATGTTACTTCACGGGTAAAAAATGGAAAAATACAGCAGGCTGCCCGTACACTTTTTGCTCCGGCTAGAATGGAAGCCCATCTCGCTATGCTCGGTGCACAGCTCGATTCGATGAACCAGCAATTGGGTCGTAGTGATCGACCTATCCGACTGAGTGTAGATGAGTGGAACAACCGGCATTCTGTCAACAACGGTGATCAGTTTAAATTTACCCGACAATCGCCCCGCCGACAGTTTGATGTGGCCGTTGCTGCGGGGATGCTCAACGCGTTTATTCGGCAGAGTCCACACGTAGGGATGGCTAACTACATCTTCCCGGTAAATGCTCATGGACTGATCCGAACGGTGGGTAATGCTGATGCATACCGTACACCGGTTTATCATGTATTTCAGTATTATCGCACGCATTTAATAGGTAGTAAGTTAACCTTGTCCATGCAAGGGCCATCTATCGCGGCAGCGTCTATTCAGCCAACCATAGATGGTGATAGCCGTGAGGCGGCTTTCATGACCGATTCCCTTCTTTACATAGATGGTGCAGGGGTTCTGACAGCAGATAAAACCATACAGCTATCATTGGTTAACCGTTCTTCAGATGAAGTACAAAAAGTTGCCGTGTGCGTGCCAGCAGGATACAAAAGTAAATCCGTTTGGATGTTGAGTAATCCAGATATTAATGCGGCTAACAACGAGACTCAGAGGAACACAGTAGAACCTGTTAGTAAAACCATAAAAGCTAAACGAGGAAAAGTAACGCTCGAAATCCCGCCATGCGGACTGTATATACTTCAGTTTGTGCCGCTTCATTAAAGAGTTGTGAGTAACGCTTGTAGGCATTCAGGCCAATCACCGCCCGATGCCTGCAAGAATAAATCCTGAGCGTCCTCGCCTTTCCCCTGTGTACCCTTCGCTCTATATTCACGGTATATCCGCACTATATCCGCTATATAGGGGGTAACAGTGGGTATATAGCGGCAAACTAGCGGCTAAGTAGCGGCAAAAGAGGGGGTGAGGAGAGATAGGTTACTCGGTTAAATAACATTTTTTTTACATAGATTGAAAATGAAAAATTTTAAAAAGCAAATAACTACCTTGTCGGTCAAACCACTTATACCATGAAACAAAAAATATATGGTCGTCGACAATTTTTAGGAATGACGGCGCTGGCCGCTGTTGGAGCTACTTTATTGCCGCGCAAAAGCTGGGGGATGCCTGCTTACATCCCGCGCTTGGGTAAACCTAACTCCGTATTTAAAGGGGTTCAAATTGGGGTGATTACCTATTCTTTTAGGAGTATGCCTGGCAGTGCCGAACAGTTACTTCAATATTGTTTAGATTGTAATATCAGCGCCATCGAATTGATGGGTACTCCCGCAGAGGAGTTTGCCGGAGCACCAACGGCTCCACCACGTATGGCGGATGCGGCAGCACGTAAAGCAGCCGGTGCAGAATACCGTCAGAAAATGGCCGAATGGCGCGCTTCCGTACCGATGACCAAGTTTGAGCAACTTAGGCAATTATATAATCAGGCAGGTGTATCGATTTATGGTTACAAGCCCAATGCATTGGCAGCAAACAATACCGATGCTGAGCTTGATTATGCTTTCCGCGCAGCAAAGGCTTTGGGGGCTAACCAAGCAAACGTCGAGTTTCCAAAAGATCCGGCACAGACCAAACGATTGGGCAACATCGCTGCTCGGCATCAGATTCATGTGGGATATCATGGGCACACGCAGCAAACTTTCGATATGTGGGATGGTGCGTTGGCACAATCACCCTATAATGCCATTAATTTTGATATGGGGCATTATGTGGCTGCTGGCTTTGATCCGATTGCTTTTATCAACGCTAAACATGAACACATCGTGAGCATGCATACCAAAGACCGAAAGAGTAAAGAACATGGTGGTGCTAACCTGCCTTGGGGTGAAGGGGATACGCCTATTGTGCAGGTGCTGCAACTGATGGCTCAGCAAAAGTATAAATTCCCAGCTACGATTGAGTTAGAATACCCTGTACCCGCAGGGTCTGACGCGGTGAAAGAAGTAGCTAAATGCGTTGAATATGCTCGCAAAGCTTTGGGAGCTTAAAAAAATCCATGTAATTGGGCAGAAAGTTAATAGGTGCTTCTGCCCATTACTGGGTATCTCGGTACTTGTTTATTTATTTTTTTAATTGACTCGGTAAGAGCCCATATTTCCGTTTAAAGGCGGCAGAAAAATGCCGTTGGTCTTTGTATCCGGTGTGATAAGAGACTTCTCCTACGGTCATTTGTTGCTCAGTAAGCATCATCTTTGCTTGTTCCATCTTGGCATCGTTCCAGAAACCGAAAACGGTGGTGCCAAATAATTCTTTAAATCCTTTTTTGAGTGTAAACTCATTTGTGCCTACATGTAAAGCTAAGTTAATGAGTGAGCAAGTGGTGTCTAGGTTTTCTAGTAAATATTCCCGCACAGCATAAATCTTATCGATGTCACTTTTTTTAAGGGACGTGTTGCTCGATTTAGCTTCGTTTAATTGCTCCAATTGTAGTAAGAGCAGTTCAATCACTTTAGCCTCCAAAAACATCTTTTTAAATAGGCCTTTTCGGTTGCATTGCATCATTTCACCGATGAGCTGAAGCATGCGATGGCTTGTGCGGTTATTATAGGGATGCAGGGCCCCCGAAAGTCCATTTTCGATGGCATGCCGAAATTGGTCGAACAAGATAGATCCTTCCGGCAAAAAACGTTTAAAGAAATCGGGTGCGAAATTGATCTCAAAGATTTCCATGTCTTTGCTTTCCCATTGCATTTCGCCTTGCATTTTGTTGGCGTAAACGATATTATGTTGGTTGGCCTCAAAACCAATGCCTCGACTGAAACGGTCAGAAATAGCTGCGCTTTTTCCCCGGAGTGCGAAATGCATTTCTACTGTTTCGAAGTCGCTTTCAAAATGAAGCTTAACCTTTTCAGAAAAAGCAGCATTGCCGTAACCAATATGGATGCTATCGAAGGCAATTTCATGGAAGTACCCCTGGGCAATTGGATGTTCCAACTGTGCTCGTTGCTCAAGCATATCCATCCCTTTCGACAAGAATACGCCGGGATGATCTCTTTTAATCAATAGGTTGCCGAGGTCGTAATCATATATTCTTAAGGCCATTAGACGATCTTTATAATTTGATTTTTCCTTTTGACAGACATTTTACTCCGTTATACAGACCCGTTGGGTTTACCTTACCCTATACCTTTGCAAAGGTATAAATAGTTGAGAATGATCAGGTATAGCTAATGGATTTTTACAAATGGAAAGCAATAAAATGAAGATGAATAGTTTAATAGGCATTCGAATGGGTAATATCGATATTCCTCAAATTGATCAAGATAAGTTGGATGGCGTGATCACTGAAGTGTCCCAATATGTGGATCTGCTTGACGATACCATCTATAACAACGTCAAAGTTGGAAATCCCCACGCTAGTAAGGAGGACATTATCCTAGCAGCTGATCAAGCACAAGTGCTCGATTTTGCTTGGGAATTGCCGGGTGGTATGCATACCAGGATAGGCAAAGGAGGACATACACTCTCCGATGGGAAAAAGCTGTGCATCCGCATTGCCCGAGCGCTATTGAGCCATGCCCCCATCGTCTTGTTTGATGAAGTAACGAACAACTTGAACGTTGAAGATGCATGTTATACACGGCAAGCTATCCAAGCATTGGTTAAATTGAAAACAGTTTTGGTTATTGCTCAGATGAAACCTGTTACAAGTTTATGGGATGAATAAATGAGGCTGTCTAAGAAGTCGTCATTTCGACCGGAATGCAATGGAGCGGAGAAATCTCATCCTTGTAGACAGATGTTTCGACTACACTTCGTTTCGTTCAACATGACGGCAGTGAGCTTTTGAGACAGCCTCATAGAGATGGGCTATAATTTATTCTTTATTCGCTGTTCGTTGACGTGCAAACTGTCCAGCATCTGTGGCCAGGGCAATACCTGGTGGCTATCTGCCCATTGTTGCCAA
>Ga0180219_1000393_pt1 | contig 37618 bp, 48 predicted proteins | sample eDN3rd30CBELigMG_FD_151338 | JGI IMG/M metagenome (GOLD analysis project Ga0180219, IMG submission 151338) | Enriched Miracle-Growth compost microbial communities from Emeryville, California, USA - eDNA 3rd pass 30_C BE-Lig MG (version 2)... ... | reverse complement strand
TTATGAATAAATACTCATCAAGAATTAAGCAAACACAGACTGCACTGCAAGTTGCAGCAATGATTTTGGCAGGCGGTTAATCAACCTCTCCATAATGAAAACTGCTTACCCTTTGTTGCCAAAAAAATAGTTTCACCTATACATTTCCCGCACAACTAACCCAACAACACTCACTTGTTAAAAATATTCAATTATTTTCATTCCCCATGTTAAAACTTAAATAAAGTACGTTATACTATAAACATGAAAGCAAAGAAGCTCTCATCAAAACAACAAAAAGGATTAATAACATGAACGCAAAAAACATCTCATCAGTAACCACTTTTGAAGCCGACCTGAAAGTCATACACAAAAAGATAGGTGGTGAAAACCTGGCAAAAGTCATTAGCCATATAGCTAAAACGCATGAAGTTGTCAGATTAAAAGGCAAGGGCAACATTGACAACAGAACGCACGCCATCAGTATCAAATCTTCGTACTACAAATCGCTTGTTGCTAAAGCACTGGGCCACAATGAGCACTCGGCAACACTGTCAACTGGCTCAGGTGCTCATGCGTACAACATCATTTACAACAAAGCTGTGTACAAAGACGTTGAGAACCAAATTTCAAATCTTGCTAAATGCATGACTATGTAACATCCAAGATGTCCGGCCATCCAGCCGGATTTCTTTCGCCCTCCCAACTGTTGAACTTGTACACGCTTTTCTTTCTGCCTGCGCCCGGCTCCTGCTTCAATCTATCCCCGCTGTCAATTGTTTTTATAAAATATTTTTGATAACATATGTGTATTAGCATACAAAACGTTGCGATACTAAATGATCAAGAATTTCAAAATTTACACTGATTTGAATGATGACAAGACATACGCATATTGCACGTATGATCTCTTGAGAAATCGCAAGCTGCATAAAGAAAGCTTCCGGATTGACATTCTGTACACAGATAAAGATACGGAGCCTGATTATTTCAAGCCGAACATACCGGTTTATGACCTTCATCTGACCCAGACCATCACATCGAAGCGACACGACACCGACATTCATCCCGATCAGGCCGTCTTCAGCTATGTTTCTTACGGCTACGATCAGCACACGATTCTCGAATTCATCGGCGATAGCCCCGAGCACCGCGATTTCTTAACCCAGGTAGGCATCCACGACTGACTCAAGCCCTGGAGGCCGGGCTAAGGCCTCCGAAATCCACCAATAACAATAAAAAAGGATAAACCATGCGCTACCACCTCTTTGCTCTACCCTTCCTCCTTCCTCTGGCAGCCCAGGCAGTCGAAACCCCCGTAGACGACTTTGTTCGCTCATCTGTAGGGCTCTGCGACGCCCGTATCGAAGCATCACAGCACACATTCAATCTATTCGACCGTGGCCTCTTCCTCGCCATAGAGCAGCGTATTTCTGAGCATGACGAGTACGCAAAATTGATGGGCAAAGCCAGAAACGTCGCTGGAAAAAGCTACGCAGCACGTAATCAGTATTTACTCGAACAGTTTTCAGACTGCGTAGAAGAAAGAACCAAAGTTGCGATCAACATCATCAGAAAATAGCCAGATTTTCAGATAAGTCAGCTAAATATCTGCTTAATTAATCAATGGTTATGCAGATATTTAGTCTTGCCTCGTCACTCCCATAAACATTGCCGTTACGTTTAGATCAGCACATCAATCTGTTCTATCCTTTCTCTTCTTAGCTGGAGGAGGAGAACATGATGAGCAACGAAATCACGACTGAAGAGCTTGATCTGCACCCTAAAGCCGCGCTGAAAGCATCCCAGGAAGCCCCGGTATTCGTCACAGAAGGCGGCAAGCCTGCGTTTGTGCTGATCTCTCAAGCTCACTACCAGCAGCTCATCATCAAGCCCGGCAGCATCGTTGACGCCCTATCCTTGCCGCCCACATCTCCTGACGCTAAGTTCAATGCCCCCAAGGCAAACATTGTTGCCAAACCTATTGACACCAAATAACAAATTTTTGCTTTCAATTACAGTTTTTTGTAGCTGAATGACAATTTCACCGTGCGTTTTGTTGCCAAATAACCCGCAATTGACTTTGCAATTTATATCGCTAGATTTTCGGCATCTTCTGACCTGGATGCCTCAAGTGATTGATCTTAAATTCAACTTCGAAGCTGTTAAGAAATTTGTAGAAGAGAGCTTTCCTCCAGTTGCTCATGCCGGTGGTGTTGCTAGATTCGCTGAGAACGATGAGAAGACTGTTGCTTCCGTTCTTGAGCTTCGGGAGTATGCTGAGACAGCCGTGGAGCTTGATCCAAAGCTTCTCAAAGAAGGTGTTGTTTCGTTTTGCTTTGAACATGCGACTGTCGATAATGACTTCTACATTGATCGCCTCGCTTTTCCTTTTCCATCTTTCTCAATCTATTTCACTCTTCGAAATGAGCGAGGCGACATCGCTACGCTTGAAGATGAAGAGAAATGTGGATGGTGCGGAAACATCGATGTTGACGACATTTACCAGACATATCACGCCTATTGCTTCAAAGTGAACGGAGCACGTTGCATCAAACTCGCCCAAAGCACTTCTTTGTATCAAGTCAATGGGGTTCCGAGCGCTAGTCATATCGAAGATATTGCTCTCAGTATTTTGACTGAGAACAAGCAACTTCTCGCTTTGTATGACATTCTGCCGGATATTGTTATTTTCGATAATATCTTTATCAAATAACATATAAGCCATATAATTATCTTTGCCAAGGATGGCGGGGATAATTATGACGTTACCAGTTGAAATCACTTCTGCACAAAGAACTTTAATCGCTGAGCTTGCCGGCTACGGATTAACGTGGGATCAGATTGCATCTGTTCTCAAGCTCAATAAGCGTACTCTTCAAAGACACTGCCAAGAAGACTATGACAATGGCAAAAACGTAGCTATTGGCATGGCTGCTGGGCAGCTCTATAAGAAAGTGATGGCTGGGCATCCGGCTTCGATCTTCTTCTATCTGAAGACGCAGGCTGGTTGGAAAGAAACGAACAAGACTGAGCTGACCGGCGAAAATGGCGATGCGATCAAGACCGAGGGTGCGGTAGAACTTTCAGAAGCCCAGTTGGCAGCGATCACGACAGCGCTTCTAAAGGAATACTGCTAAGTGTCTGCTGCGTTAAACAGTCAGGCAGCCCTGGCGGTCAGAGCTATTACGAAGCATCTCTGCGAAACAAGCTTCATATTTTTTGTCTGCTACTTCTTCCGGAAGCGCGAAGGCAAAAAATTCATTCTAGCGGAACATCACTACGAGATTGTTCGCTACCTGATGTCCTGCACGACATCCGAGATCGTGCGCCTCATCGTCAACATGCCACCCAGGTACGGCAAGACAGAGCTGATCGTGATCATGTTCATAGCGTGGTCTATTGCGGTCAACCCACGTGCCAAATTCATTCATCTCAGCTACTCGGACGAATTGGCACTCGATAACAGCTCGAAAGTGAAGGAGATCATCATCTCTGATGAGTTCCAAGAGCTATGGCCAGAGGTAAAGCTCAAAGACGACGCGAAATCGAAGAAGAAGTGGTACACGACCGCAGGCGGTGGTGTGTATGCCACGTCCTCAGGCGGTGCCGTCACTGGTTTTGGTGCTGGGTCTACCTCTGCCGAGACTGCCGAGGGTGACGAAGATAAATCGCACCTTGAAGAGCTGAAGGCCCTTGGCATTGAGCTGGAGTGGGTCAACGAGGCCGCTGATGACGGCAAGTTCTACGGCGCAATCATTGTCGATGACCCGATTAAGCCCGCTGACGCTGAATCTGCGGCGCTTAGGAAGACCATCAATGGCCGCATGGTCAACACGATCGGCAGCCGCGTAAACAGCCGCAAAACGCCCATCATCGTGGTTATGCAGCGCCTGCATGAGGAAGACACCACCGGGTTCTTGTTGGGCGGTGCTACGGGCGAGAAATGGACCCACCTTGAACTGCCGGCGCTGCGTGAAAACGAAGACGGTGAGCTGGTTGCTCTGTGGCCTTTCAAGCACACCGTCGCCGAGCTGGTGGTCATGCGGGATGCCGCGCCGTACATGTTCTCCGGCCAGTACCAGCAGCGCCCCACCCCCGAAACTGGCGGCATGATCGAGCTTGGGTGGTTCCAGCGTTACCGCGAGGCTCCCGTCGATTTCGACCAGATCGTCATCAGTTGCGACACTGCATACAAGGAGGCCCAGCAGAACGACCCATCAGTAGCCATCGTCCTGGGCAAGTACCGGAAGCGCTGGTACATCCTCGACGTGTGGCGTAAGCGGGTGACATACCCGAACCTCAAACGCACCGTATTCGCTCTCTGCGAGCTTCATGGGCCTGTTGCAGTTCTCGTTGAAGACAAAGCCTCCGGCCAGTCGCTGATTCAAGACATGCGCGAGGAAGGCTTGCCGGTGATTCGTATCGAGCCCGAGGCAGGCAAGGTCATCCGCATGTCCTCCCAAGCTCCGCTGCTTGAAGCTGGGCTGGTGTGGCTGCCGGAGTCGGCCGCATGGATGTACGACTTCGAGCAAGAGATGATCAACTTCCCGTTAGTCAAGCATGACGACCAAGTTGACGCCCTTTCCCAGTTTCTGAAGTGGTCTCGTAAAGCTATTACTTTCGAACAAGACATTGTTATAGAGCTGCCTGAAACAGCTGATTATTACGATGATGATGACTATTAGCCTTCGAAAATACCTGACAAATAAAATAGTTTTACCTATACATCTTCCGCCGCACCTTACTTGCGCATTTATTTTACAATTATTTTTATTTCCCGTGTTTAAACTCAATTAAAGTACGTTATACTATAAATATAAACAAACAACAAAGGAAGCAATCATGGAAATCACTGCAAGAGAAGAAGGAAAATCACTGCTTATATCCTTCCCATTCGATCTAAAAGACGCTTTTAAAGAGATCTTCAAGACAGCTAAATGGGACTCAGATAGAAAGCGCTGGGTAGTCAGTAATTCGAAGATTAATCACAACAAGCTAGATGTATTTAAAGAGAAGGCAGAGCCTGCCCTTTCTGCCTTGAAAGCCATTGAAGAGCAAGAGGCTACTGATACAGAGCTTGCAAATCTGGAATCCAGGCTGGCTGAGATCGAATCCAAAACCAGAGCGGCACTTGTTGCAAAGCAAGAATATCAGGCAAAAATCGATAAGATTGCTGAGATTAAGGCTAAAATTGAGCAAGCCACACCAGGTCTTGTTGATGCTCAGAAACAAGCTGCTGAAGCACAAGAGGTAGTAAAGAAAACTATTGAAGCTCAGGTCAAGAAATATGACATTGATGCGCTGATTGGTAGACTTATCTACATCAGAAAGCAGTACACACTATCTGAGCATCGCAGGAAATTTGGCTCAATTCAGGGTGAATTGATTGCTGCCCATGAGAATATTCTTAGTGAAACAGGAATCGACCTGAAGGCCCTGCGTGAGCTTTACGACGAGGACTATCGCAAGACAAATCCGCAGGCGCTTTTCTATATAGCACGTGAGCTTCACTCAAACTACGATGTTGTAGACCCTTCGGATATTGATGCGGACGAATAACTGGGTACTATCATAAAATATTTACTTTACTCTTTAATAATTGGATAATACGCAAATATTAGAGAGTGAACGTAATGTCTAAATACATCAGCAGCTTCAGGAGAGGTGATACAAAGCAAATCACGGTAAGTCGGAGCGGCAAAGACAGCTCCGGCAGCCCTGTGCCAGTTCCATTCCTCCCTGGCTCCACGCTGACTCTCTCGCTCAAGTCCGACATCGACCAGGCCGTCCCCACGCTTCAGCTCGTCCACCCTGTGGGCTCAGGCCCTCTCGATGACCTGGATGGCGGCATCTGCATCCTTTCGTTGCCTTCAACTCAAACCAGCGCCCTGGAGCCCGGCAAATACTACTGGGACATCCAGCTCGTCGAGGACACGCCATTCGGTTTGGCAACAACGACCCTAGCGCCTCCTCCAACAGACTGGAAAGACAGGATTGATGTGGTGGCGGATGTGACGGTTTGAGCGCAATAGAGCGAGTTTGAAGGCAAATAAAGCGTTTTCTTGAAGACAAATTCAACCGCCCAGGACGGGCGAATAGGACCAGGTGGTGAGTGCGCATGGATAGCGTATCAACAATTGAAAATACCCAAGAGGTGTCGGTTTCGGTGGGCAATGTGCTCGTCGTAGCGGGCAAGAAAGGCGATACAGGAACTGCTGGCGTGGGTGTCGATGATATCTACGTCAACGAAGCCAGAAACCTCATATTCAAGCTCACGGATGGCCGACAACTCTCCGCTGGCTACCTTCCTGCCGGTGCCGAAGGCCCGCAGGGTATCCAGGGAATTCCAGGGCGCGATGGGCGTGACGGAGACGACGGTCGCGGGATCGCAAACATCACGCTGACTGACGGCCAGCTCAATATCTCGATGAGCGATGGCAGCGTTGTACCTCTTGGTACGGTGAAAGGCGACAACGGCATCAACGGAAGCAACGGCATCTCGGTTGTCGGAGCTGTCATCCAGCCGTGGGGCAATCTCTACCTGTTTCTATCTGACGGCAATTCCATCGACTGCGGTAGCGCCACGGGTGGTTCCAGCGGCTCTGGCTTCGTTGCTGGGCAGATCTCGCAGTTCGTGAAAGCTCAGGCATTCCCATGGCTTGCATGCGACGGCAGCCTATTCGAGATGTCTTGGTATCCCGACCTTGAAGGCAGCGAATACATTGAAAAAGTGCCTGCCGGCTCGATCTGGTACGCAAACTTTCTGGGCTCTGTGACTGCCGGTGAGAGCGACTGGAAGGCGCAGCTCAATACCTTAGCTGTCGAGATTTCTGACTCAATCTGCCTGCTTTCTCCTCGCTCATTGACAGTCAATGTCGTGTCGGGCGACCTGGCTTCGCTCACACAGCGAGCTATTTCCCTGTTCAGTGATCCTCAGGCTGCACCCTGCGTTGCTGGAGACCAAACCAGCGGCGAGGCTATCTCCGGCTATGCAACAGATGGTACGAAGCACGTCTTCATGAGCGAAGCATTCGGCGACTACGGCAACCGCATCGTCGAGATCGCAGTCAGTACAGACTTGTTGAGCTTCGAGCACGCTCAGCTAGCAACGATCTCTGACGACTCCAAATCTGCCCTGATGCACTACGACGCCGTAACATCGAGCTTCTACGCTCTTGTCGGCGCTTCAGTGTACTCGTCCCTTGATGCTGTCACCTGGAGCCTTGTTACGGCATCAGCATCCTGGGGCTCCTACTCCGGCTACCGCCCCACTTGCATCAAGCGAATTGGCAACAAAATCGCCGTTCACGCTGGAGCGAACATCCACATCGCCGACAGCTTCGAAGCCGCAGATTTGGAGGCCACCCAGTCCCGCTACGTCGGCGTCAGTGCCGTTGACCGCATGTTCGTCATAGACGGCAAGCTCTACCTCACAGATCTCGTGAAGGCCGTCCTTTTTGATGTTGAGCAGCTCGTATCCACTGTCACCATAACGCTGCCTCAGGCTTTCACATCCGCAAGACTCGTCGGGCAGTCTGTGCTGTTGGCAAACGATGCCGGCGACGTGTTCAAGACGAGCAACTTCACTAGTCTTGACCCCATCAATCTTCAGACGCAGCAAGACTACTCAGCGAACCTCAAGGCCGTTCAGTTCCACCCCCGCTCGAACGGAACCCTGGTCGTGACCCACGGCTCGAACAACCGCGACATCAAGCTCCTGTCCGTTGCTTTCAACGAAACTGAAAAGTGGAAGCTGCCGAACATCCCTGCCGCATCCGGAGCCAAGTCATACATTAAAGTTCAGTGATCAAGGAGGATCACATGTCTCAATTTGCAATCGTTAACCAGGATCTACAGGTTCTCTATATCTCAGAAACCAAGTCTGACAAGTTTCGTTCTGTCGAGGTGACGGATGTCGAGGCTGAGAATATGCGGGCTGGAATCATGAATCAGTTCAATTATGTGCTTGTTGAACCCGAAATGGCGTTCAATCGAGTCATCAAGAGGAAGGCGGTAGACTGGTCAATTGTACGTACAAAGCGCGATTCACTACTCAAAGCTGCTGATAATTACGAGAAGATTCTCAGTGATAAGCAAATATTGGGAGAAGATGTGGGCGGTAGGCGTTTGACTCTTGCTCAGTACCGTGAGGCTTTGCGTAATTGTCCGGAAGCGTACGATTCACCGAAAAACGTAAAGTATCCTGATAATTCATTTATGTTTAACTGATATATATTGCGTTTTAATATCTATAAAACTAGAATTAACGCATTAAATATTTCTCCAAAAGCAGGAAGCATTAGGAGGAAATGAACGGGTAACGAAATGGATTTCGAACAGCGTAACCTTGCTCAATCGAGCAGTTTCTTAAGTCAAATGCGGCAGGCAGAGTGGACCACTTGGACTGTCCATAAAACCACCGCTGAAGGCATTCGGGCATCTGGCTGGGTCTACCTGGCGATCAAGATGATTTCTGACGCCATCGCCTCCGTGCCGGTCGTCGTCTACAACCCGAACGGTAAGGTCGAATGGAACCACCCTCTAACGAAGCTCTTCGCCAAGCCCCATCCAGACTTCTCCAGGGCCGACCTCATGCGATTAATGGCAGCCTGGACACAGCTCACTGGCACTGCGTACTTGCGCAAAGTGGCAGGAGCCCGCAGCCAGACTAGAGAGCTTTGGCCTGTTAGCCCAGACCGCATTGCCCCTATCGCCTCCGCTGACAATGGCTTCTTACTCGGTGGCTACGAGATCCAGGTGAACGGTGACCGCAGCATTTCTACAGATTACACCCGCGATACCGTCGTACGGGTTTGCCTCGCTGACCCTGCCAATCCCCTTCTCGGCCTGAGTCCATTGATGGCCGCATCAAGGGCGGTGGACATCGACCGTGGACAGCAGGATTGGAACAAGTCGCTCCTTCAGAATCGCGGCAACCCCGACATCGCGATCAGCGTGAAAGGCGACCTGACCGACAACCAACGTCAGTCGCTCATCAAGTCGATCATGTCGAAATTTCGGGGCGCTTCGAATGCAGGTAAGCCCTTGGTGCTCTCGGGCGACACAACGATCACCAGGCTTGGCCTCACTCAAGCCGAAATGGACTTCCTTGCCTCGCGCAAATGGAACCGCGACGAGATCCTCGCCATCTTCGGAGTCCCTGCCCAGCTTGCCGGCGCAATGGAATCGAGCAGCTACAACAACTACGCAGAAGCAAAACGAATTTTCTGGATCAACACCATTCTGCCTCTGCTTGGCCTGATCATCGACGCGTTCAACAGCTCGCTGCACGCTGAGCTGAGTGAAGGGTACTACCTGGGGCCAGACCTCACCGGCGTTGATGCCCTGAGCGACTCTCAGGATGCCAAGCTCGACCGCGCCGGCAAGCTGTTCAAAATGGGCGTCCCAGTGTCCATCATCAACGAACGCTACGAGCTGGGTATCGCCCAGTACGATGGATGGGACAAGCCTTTCGGTGGCCGCAGCAATGCCCAGGCACCTTCGGCAGCCGAAGATCGTTCGCAGCAGGCGCTCGAAAAGCGTGGCATGCAGAACTGGTCATTGATGCCAACGGAGCTGCGGAACATCGAAAAAGAGATCGATCGTCGCGAGGAGATGGCCAGCAAGCATATGAGGCCAGCTTTCGAAGCAATGCTCGATGAGCAGCGCGCACTGGTGTTCAGTCTGATCGACGATGGCGAAGACCTGGATGGCCTGGATGATGAGCTGTTCGCGATCAGCCAGCGCCACATCAAGGGCATCCGCCAGCTGGCTACTGAAGCAGCGGTTGATGCCGGGAATGCTGTTGTTGTTGCCAAAAAACGCAGCTCGGCGCCGGTTGAGTTCAGGGATGACAGCAACGTCGCATTGCGCATCGCGTCTCTACTCACCGCCGAGCAAGTCATCGAGGTTGAGCTGGGGTTCTTGAATGCCAGTTCCGTAGAGATCCTTACAGCCCTAATCACTGATTCCAGGGCAGCAAACGAGACCGTTCAGCAGCTCAAGGATCGTTTAACGAAGGGTGGTCACTTCGGTCCAGAGCGCGCCCTGCGTGTTGCTAGGACGCTCACTGGGGCGGTCAGCTCTGTGGGTCAGATTGCTTCTGCTGAAGAGGTCGGCGCCGGGAAAAAGATCTGGAACACCTCTGGTGGTGCTCGGGATGGTCACGCTGCCAGGGCTGGCGAGGTGCGCCCCATCGATGGCCGGTTTAGCTCGCACTACGGCGGCACACCGCGCTGGCCCCTTGATTCTTCGACAACTACGAAAGATCGAGTTAATTGCCGGTGCTCGTTATCTTTTAGTGAATAAATACTTTACCGCATATTAACTATCAAATATAATTACGGCATCAAGGATTGATATATGAAGAACATGGAAGTTCGCAGTTTTGTACCGTTAGAAACCAGGGCTGATGAGAAGCCAGGAATGTTTTCCGGCTACATCGTCACCTGGGGTTCTATCGATACTTACAACACCACTTTCAAGCGCGGATCGTTCAAGAAAACACTTTCTGAGCGCGGATCGCGCATCAAGCTGCTCTGGAATCACGACTTCGGAGCTATGCCCATCGGCGTCGTCAACGAGATCCGCGAGGACGAAAAAGGCGTGTACTTCGAAGCGCAGCTGTCGCTTTCGACTGAAGCTGGCAGAGACGCTCACCAGCTGATGTTAGACGGCGCCATCGACACCATGTCTTTCGGCTTTAGGGGCATCAAGTCCGGCTTCAACACCAGTGGCATCAAGGAATACACCGAGGTCGCGCTTCAGGAGATCTCGCCTGTCAATTTCGAGGCCAATGAAACCGCAACCATCGACCAGGTGCGCTCCCATGATGACGAATCCAGGGCCACCAGCTTCAGCGAAACAATCGACAAAAACGAACTCTACGCTCGTGGCAGCCGCCTCCGTAGCGCTCTGTCGCAGACGATTGATGACATCTCCTGGAGCATGAAGAAGCCAGCTGAAGTCGTTTCTGCAACCGAGCTGGCCATCGAAGAATTCAAGGCCGCGTACATCAGCTGGCTGAACGATCTGTACAACGTCGAGCCAGGCCTTCGTGGCGCACCCGACGCCAACGACCTCTCCAAAGCTGTTCAGGCGATGCTTGGAGAGCGTTCTGTAGAAGAATTCACTCAGTCATCCAGGCTGACAATCGAAGAAATCCGATCACTCCGTCGCGGTCAGGTGCCTGCCGAAGTCGATCCCAGACTCATCGCTTGCGATGAAGTACGGCAACTTGTTGCCAAAGAACTGAAAGCCGCAGCAGTAGATATCTCGCCCGCACTTCCGGTTAAGACGAAGAAAGCCCCCGAGCTTTCGCTTGAGACACGTGCGCTCCTGAAGAGCCTCAGTGACTCACTTAAAACCTTTAACCACTAAATTTACGAGATATTTAAATCATGGAAGAACAACTAATAGAACTGCTGGCATCGATCAAAAACGCTGAAGCCGAGCTGCGTGCTCGCGGACAGGAAAGCAATGAGCAAACTGCTGCGCTGAAGCAAGAGATTGTCGAGCTGCGCGTTGCCCTGGATGACGTGACCGTCAAGCTGAACCGCCCAGGCGGACTGCCTGCTGCTGCGAATGACGTGGAGCTGGAGAAGCGTGCCGCTGCATTCATTCAGTACGCTCGTGTTGGCGATATCGGCGAGCTGCGTACCCTGAGCGGTGCTACCGACGAAGAAGGCGCAGTGTTCCTTCCTGCCGACATGTCGAAAGAGATCAAGTCGAAAGCCTACATTCTCAACGAAATCCGCCCCCTGGCATCAGTTGGCCGTACAGGTCGCAACCGCGTGTTCCTGCCGTCTCTGAGCCGTCCGAAAACCGGCTATGGCAATGTCACTCCGACCGAAGAGGAACTGACTGCCGGCGCTCAAACCCTGGACGTTCATACCGCAAAATCCCTGGTCGTCATCCCGAACGACAGCCTGAATGACAGCGCATATGACCTAGTGTCGAAGCTGATCGATCTCTTCTCCGAGTCCCTGGCAGAAGAAGAAGGTCGCGCCTTCTCGGTCGGCACCGGAATCAATGAGCCCCTTGGCATTGTTTCTGCTGAAACCAAAGCCAACGCCGTCACTTCTGCCGAGGTTGGGGTGCTGGGTGCTACACATGCCGACGCCATCGCGCTGATCAAGAAGGCTTTCTACAAGCTGCGCAAGCAGTACCGTCGTCGTGCTGTGTTGCTGTGCAACAGCCAGACCGAGTCGTACCTGGATTCTCTCCGTGACGCGGATGGCCGCAAGCTGATGACTACTCAGGGTGAAGTCAGTTACTTCGACGGCATCCGCATCGTGACTGCCGAAGATCTGGATGACATCGCTACCGGCAAGTTCCCTATCGTTATCTGCGATCTGAAGCACTACGAGATCTACGACCGAGAAGGCATGGCGGTGAAGCGTCTGAATGGCGGCAACTACGACACTTCCGACACTGCTGGCTTCTTGTTGAAGGCTCGCCACGCTGCCGGCGTGACCCAGCCAGAAGCTTTCGTTCCAGTGAAAGTGAAGTAAGGCCAAGAGCCCCGGCCCTGCCGGGGTTTTCTTCAAGGATGAAGACAAATGATCGTTGAATTTAACGACGTGAGGGCCTTGCTCGACATCGAAAAGACCGAAGACAAGTACCCAGAGCTGGCTGTAATCCTGGAGCAGGTGCATGCCGCGCTTGAGAACTACTGCCAGCGGAGCTTCGAGTTCGACGAGTACACCGAAACGGGCTACATCGACGGCCACGACATCCCGCTCCGTGCCCTGCCATTGGCTTCCGTGAAATCCGTAGTCATTGATGGCAAATCCCAGGTCCTGAATTGGCGTGCGCGTGGTGATCGGATCTCGTTTCGTGAGCACCTGGAGGGCAGCTTCAAGGTCGTGTATCGCGGTGGACTCGATGAGCTGCCGGCTGATGTGAAGCGGGCTGCGGTGTTGCAGGCGTGTCACGAGTACCAGCGAAAGGACCAGATCGGTGCTACTGCGGTGAACACCGATGGCGGGTCTGTGCAGTACCAGGGCCAGGTCACGCTGCTGAAAGAAGTCGTTCGTCTGCTCGCTCCGTACCGTAACTACGCGCTGGGAGGCTGGTGATGATGTTCGAGACACCAGAACGATCCCATGGCGGCATCGACTACAAGCAGTTGGCCAGGGAGTTGGGCGAGGTACTTGGTAGCCGGCAGGCTGACTGGGAAGAGAAACACGCTGCACACCACAAGGCGCTGGATGAACTGCTGCCGTATGCCCCGTTGATCAAGGAAATGGCGGAGGAGATGCGGGAACGACGTGAGCGCCGGAAGCGGATCGTCGAGAAAGTGACCGGGGCGCTGATTATCTCCGCCTTGCTCGCCTTGTTCGGGCTCGTCGGAAGGATCGCTCTCAGCGAGCTGCAAGAAACAAACAAGGTGCCGGGAAAGGCACCCATTAACAGGCCAAAAGGAGATTGATATGCCTGCATTTTCAAAGACTAGTCTAGATCGACTGGCGACGTGTCACCCCAAGCTTCAGACCCTTCTGAACGAGGTCATCAAGTACGAGGACTTCGTGGTGCTGGAGGGTCATCGAGGCCAGGAGGCCCAAGAGAAGGCATTCAGAGAGGGGAAGTCGAAGCTTAAGTGGCCGGAAGGGAAGCACAACTCGCTGCCGTCACAAGCCGTCGATATTGCCCCATATCCAGTAGATTGGAACGACTCCTTAGCGTTCGCCAGGCTTGCTGGGTACGTCCAGGCAGTAGCCGACAGCATAGGCATCGCTGTGCGATGGGGTGGCGACTGGAACAGCAACGGCAAGTCGAAGGACGAGCGCTTCCTAGATCTCGTCCATTTCGAGTTGATTTAAACCGCTGCTGCCTGATTGGGAGCCTGAGCCTGAGCAGGTGCCTGTGCAGCAGCCTGAGCAGGTGCAGGTGCAGGTGCAGGTGCCTGGGCAGCTTCGGCAGCAATCCGGTCCAATACATCCCGCAAGCCCTCTATCGTTCTTCGCAACGGCTCAAGAATTTCAGGGGTTTGGTCTGCTTGTTCAACTACCCACTCTGCGAAGGTATCCTTGCTTGCCGGGACCGCGCAAAGAACATGATATTCAAGATGATCTTCACGGCTGGCAATGTAGTCAGCAATTTTTATGAAGTGCTCACCCAAAAATTCTTCGTGGGGCTTTTTAGTAAGTATTAATGCCCCTGATTCGACAGCTCTATGCTTAACCTCAGCGGTGAACATATTTTCCAGGCATCCCGGCCAAGCAGCTTTATCAACATTACAATGCAACATCAGCTGCTTTAATTCGTCGAGAAATGGCAACCTGCACCAATAAACACCGTTTGAGTTATCTTGCAGCCACCTACCACCATCGGCAAGCTTTCCATTGACGTACAGTTCGCGCCCCTCTTTATCATTGTCAACAAGGGCAAAAACCGCACGTCCCGGCGCTAGTGCTCCCAGCACTTTTCCATTTCTTGATAAGGCCTGCATCTTTGTAGTTCCGCCGCCGGAAACAAAACTGAACGGCATTTCTTCGCCAATAAATATTTCCCAAGCTTTTTTGAAGACGGCGCCGTCAGTAACGCCCTCGACAAAAACAATTGACGTATTACGCTCTGCAAGCTCTCGTTCTAGAGCTTGTTTGTCAGCTTTTGATTGCTGAATCTCCGCATGTGCTTCCTCTAAATAACTGCTGATCACGGGTAGATGTGGAGTCTCGCCCATCAACTCGCTCGGCAGGTGCTTAGAGTCTCTCCGAAGTTCTTGAACTGTTGAATTTAAGCGACCTTGACTCTCATGGCTACGAGACACAAAGTATCTGCTTACGCCCTCATTCTTTAGCGAAAAGAAGGCTGGGCTATGGCTAGTCAAGAATACCTGCTTATTTCTTGAGTTACCGATAGCGAGAAAAGTCTTGGACTCTTCAATCGCATTCGCTAGCTCAAGGGAGTTCTCTGGCTCCTCGAAGCCCCATATATGGTATTCCTTCGAGCCGTTATCAGAAAGGAAAGACAGAATCTGAGGAATATGGCGAACCTGAACACCATCGCCCCGCTGTAGCGTCAGGCTATATGTGTCGCCTTCTTCTGATCTGACCTCAAAGTCAAGCGACCTGAACAGGTCCGTAAGATCACGCGGTGTAGATACCGCGCTGTTTATACCGAGCGAAGCTAACAAACCATTAGTTAACTGTTCGGTTCTATTTCTAAGTGCGTCAGTGAAATTCCTCAAAGAGCCCGAAAACTCATCATGTTCGGAAATCACCTTGTAAATCTCTGCCTGGAGTCTTTCAAAGATCTTTCTGTCTTTGATAGCTGGGATATAGTGAAACTGAATCTTATTGAGAAATCTTGTCAGATACTGTTGCAGTCTAGCTTCATCAATAGAAGAATAAAATTTTGGGGTTTCCTGGTTTGTGATGCTCCATTGCTTTTTAACCCAAAACGATTCGCCCAGCGACGCTTGCCAGTTTTCTGGCGTTTTGAACCAAACCTTTACATATACAAACTTTTTGATATCTTTGTCAGGCGTAGCTTCAGCTTGGCGAGTGTGGGAAAAATCCCTCTCAAACCTAAAAACCTGATTCGGGTTTGTCTCGTTATTAAAGAAGAGATTTAACGCTCGAAGAAAATTGCTCTTGCCGGCATCGTTCCTACCAAAAATAATATTTGTGCCTGAGCAATTGGTAAGCTGATCTTTATAAATAGACCTAAAGTACGCTACTTCTACTTGCTTAATCAAATTCATCGAAAATCAGTCCTTGATGCGGGCCGTGCCTGCCTGATGTCAGACTGATTCTACCAGCTTCGCTGAAGACAACCAGCGGGTAGCAGACCTACCAAACGCTGGCCCCCTTCTGCGTTAGCGGGTTGCGGGTCTTCAGGCTGCAACGCTGTTGATCTCGGCCCGCGAGTTGCAGACCACCTCTTGCTCTACGAGCATACCCACGGCGCGCAGGACGCACTTCATGGCCTCAATCTCTGACCGAACCAGAGCCCTAGTGCTTTCGATCCTCGACGTCGCTCTGCCGTTATCCTCCCGTACGCAGAATATCCAGACCGGTGAACGCATGTTTTCTGGCCGGTAGATGCGTCCAGATATCCGTTTTCTATCAACGAACGCACCGCCGCCCTTATCATTTGTCTCATAGAAGCCAACAACGAACCTTTCGCCTTTATTGCTTTCTATGAAATCCTCGATAGAGCTGTAAGCCTCCTGTTTTGTTTTGAAATTCCACATACATTCAATCTCCTTAATTATAATTTTATTATAACATAGTATTTTATTATTTTTACAAGCATAGCCATATATTTGTATATTTTACTCAGCAAATAACGTAACATTGCCGTACTGGAAATTATGTATGGCAGAAACTATTAAAATGATTGGGCTCAATGAAGCCCTGAGCTTTATCAACGAACTACCAGAAAACATGGCATCGAGCGCAAAGGGGATTTTTGCCGAGACTGCCATGTCTGTTCAAAAGCAAATGACTCAGCGCTCAATGAACGGCCCATTGCACTCCAGGACTGGCGAACTCGGCAGATCATGGCGGTTCAGTACGTTCGGCACGTCTCTCGGAAACATCGGCTCATCGACGTACACCACGTCTTCGTATGCCCCGATCCATGAGACTGGCGGAACGATCCGTGCGAAACGGGCTTACAGAAAGCTACCTGGTGGCCCGTACCTCAACATCCCTTCCCAAGCGAACCAGACTCCAGCTGGCGTGATGCGCCGTTCTGCCCGTGACGTGTTTGCGGCTGGTGGCTACATCGTGCAGATCAAGAATGCCGGGAAAGCTCGATTCGCAGTCATTGAAGGCGGCAAGGCGATGTTCTGGCTCGTGAAAGAAGTGAAGCTGCCGGCCCGCCTGGGCTTCGAAGAAACTGCCGCGAAGGAAATCCCCACTCTTCTATCCAGACTGAAAGGACTCAGATTCGAATGAACACGCCCGTAGAGACACAAATACTCAACCTTATCGAAGCCCGCCTGAAGCAGATCAACACTAGGAATGGCTTTTTCACTGATGACGTGCGCGTCGTGCGTGCCAGCCTTACTCCGTTCAACGGAAAGGATCTGCCGGCCATCAATTACTGGTCAACGGGCGACCAGTTGATCGAAACGACCGGCTACGTTGAGCTACGGGAGCTGGAGGTTCTGGTTGAGTTCTATGATCGGCACCGTGACATGCCGCTGACTGACAAGGCCAACCAGCTGACAGCAGATACACGCGTTGCGCTCAGCAGAGAGCCTGGGCAGCCCGAGAAGATCAGCCCAAAGCTTGGCGGGAAAGTAGAAAGCCTCGTCGTAAGAAGCGTTATCCCTGCCGTTGGGGAAGGTCAGTCACCGTACTGTGGGTCGGTGCTGACCCTGGCCGTGCGCTACCGAGTTGATGCGCGGCACCCCTTCTCGCTCATCGTATGAAGCTGTAGTCGGGCTTCGGGAGATCAACCTTCAGCGGCACGTTGTACTGCTTGCCTGTTTTGGCATCGATGAAAGTGCTTGTGCAGTAGTCGCCAACGAAAGTGTGCTGGAAACGAGCGATTGCATACGGATCAGAGATTGTTGGCGTGGATGCACCTTTTCTGAACGAAAGCAGATACGGCGCCACTGTTCTGATCGTAAATTCAATCTCCAGGCTATCTTTTACACTTTGTGCTTCAAACCCGGTCATCGGGATTTCGGCGTAGTAGTTGATCTGATCAACTGATGACTTTTTCGAATCAAGCATACCAAGTGAAACGTAATACTCATCCGATCTCGCAGCAGTGTACTCTTTCTGATATCCCCACGCTGTTTCACCCATTAGTTGTGCGCTATATGGGATTTCACTGCCAATAAATACTCTCGGATAACTTCTTCCGTACGGATTCAGAGTGAAAGACGCTATGGGATTGGCGGCTTCTTTGCTTAATTGCTCCGTCAATTCGTTATTCTGCTGACCTTGAGGAGCGCCATAGCTCGTGACAGTAACACGCATTATCCCGGTCTCTGCGTTGTACTGCATGTAGCCCGCTTTTGCCCGGAATGTTATGTACTCAGGAACCTTTGCTTTCAGTCTTGCTGCGTACTGAGCCTGAGTTTCGTACTCTGATTTCTTGACAGAATCATTGTCAAAGTAAGGCTTGTAGTCTGCTACTTCCACTCCTTTACCCTGGTACGAGCAGCTATTCACCAAGTTTACTTTGTAATCCGCAAAATTCTGATCGACCTGCTGTCTCAATCTCTCTTGCCGAGTAGTGCTCGAACAAGCGGTAATCGCAATGGAAGAAACTACAAGAACCAGAACTGCCTTCTTCATAAGCGCTCCATGCCAATGGTCTGGCTCCAGATAATGCCAGCACGAGTGGCTCATTGCCATACGGCATTTACTTTACGCTTTAATATATACAAAGAGAGGTAACGTATTTATAATTAACGCACAACATTTGTTTTGATCAAAACTAGGAAGTAATTCGATTATGGATAATCAACTGCTGCAATATGAGTCTGGACAGAACGCGTTCCCGATGTCCGAACTCGACAACTCCGGCGACAACAAGACGTTCACCAGCCAAGCCGACCAGTTCTCTGGCGTCACCGGCTTCGCCCCTGTTGTTATGCCAAACGGCCTGCTGACCGGTGCTGAGCTGAGCGTTGGCACTGGCTCGAACAAGGTGAAAGTCACCGCTGCTACTGTCAACCTCGCCGGCGCCAAGGTCACTGTTCCAGCCGCAGAGCTGAGCGTGACACGTGCAGCAGGTGGCACGAACATCATCATCTCGATCACCGTCAATGCCGCTGGCGTCTATGAAGCCGCCCCTGGTGCTTCGGGTGCATCGTTCAGCGAGACCCGTGGCGCGGCTGGTGGCCCTGCTCTCATTCCAGTTGACTCGATTGAAGTCGGACAGGTGCGCCTCAACACCACCGCTGCCGCAGCTGTGAAGGCTTCTGAGCTGTACTCCGTCCCTGGCCTGCACCGCGAGATCGCTACTAGCCCGGTCTACTCCGTTGACTCAGCATCCGGTGCCGTTGTCTTTAACGCAGATCTGCCACTGATTCATGTCGGCAACAAGCCCAAGAAAGTGTTTGCCTCTTACGCCGAGCCGATCTTCGCGGACATCGACCTAGCTTCCGATTTCCAGCCATCCGAGGAGTCCTACAGCCTGTCGTCCACTCAAGTCTATGGAGGCACTGTAGGCAGCACGTCGAAGACGCTGAACGGAGCCAGCTTCAAGGCCTACCTGAGCGACGGCATCAGCGATCCGCTAGTCAAGCTGCGCGGCCAGAAAGTGTGGTTCCGCTTCTTCCCTGACCGCGACCAGCTCAACCATATTCTTGAGCAGGGCATCCTTGGCTGCACCCGCAAATTCGCTGCCGGCAGCAAAGTCGAAGCCGACTTCACGATCTCCCCGGAAAAATCCGGCATCAACGTCGAGGCCTAACCCATGGGCTTCGACATCAACGCATTCAACAAAGCAAAAATGGAGCACGCTACCGCCACGGTGGACGTGCCCAACCTCCAGCCTTTTTTCGGTGAAGCTGAGGCCAAATGGACCGTGCGCGGCATGACTCACACTGAGCTGTGCCGCATGCGCGAGACGAAGCAGAACGACAAGCTGCTGGACACCGCTATTGCAGCTGTCGCCGGCAATGAAGAAGACAAGCAGAAGCTGATCAAAGAGATCGTCGGCGACGTTGATGGGGTTCACGAGTCAACTCGGCGCAGCATCGAACAACTGGTCATGTGCTCTGTTGAGCCCAAGATCGACCGCCAAGTCGCCGTCCGTCTCTCGCAGTTCTACCCCGCCGAGTTCCAGACCCTTAGCGACAAGATCTTCGAGCTGAGCCAAGACGGGCCGGTTGTTGCCAAAAAAAAGCCCTTGAGGTCTACGACTCAATAAAGTCAGACCTCTATTTATGCAATGAGAAGCAGAAGTTTCTCTTCGAAGCACGCCCAGACCTGATTCCAGAAGGCTTCCTCACGGAGTTTGAGAGGCAGTTGTGGGCACTTTTCTACGCTGAGCGCAATGAAGCGCGGAGTGAGATATGAACAAGGAAGTTCTATGGCAGATGTTTCAAAGATCATTGAGATCGCATTTCGGGGCGTAGACGGGCTTAGCTCGACAACCAGAACTATCGGCTCTTCACTCTCTGATCTCTCGCGTACAGGCCAAGCCATAACAGGCCCCCTTGCCGGTGTTGCCGATGGCGTTATGAAGATCGACTTGGCTCTTTCTGCACTCGCTGTAGCGGTTGCTGCATACACTTCAAAAGAGGCCATCAAGCTCCAAAGCTCGCAACTTGACCTCCAAAAAGTCCTTTCCGATTCTGAGGGCAAGGTATCTCAGTACGGGGACTCCATCGCATCGCTCGGCAAGAAGTATGCGATGTCGAACGCTGACACTACAAAGTCCGTAGCTGAATTCAAGCAAGCTGGTTATGGCATCCAGGACTCGCTTTCGCTCGCCGAAGTGGCCCTGAAGGGCGTTACCGCCGCAGACATGGATCTGAAGAACGTCAACGAACTGCTGATCGGGTCGCTTGCCGGCTTCAAGGCTCCTGCATCCGAAGCTGGCCGCATTCTTGATGTGCTGAACGGCGTATCAAACAACGCTGGTGCCAACGTTGCAATGCTCGGTGACGGCTTGAAGGTCTTTGCTCCGATTGCATCTGAGATGGGCATCAGCGTCGAGAAAGCGACTGCGATGTTGACACCTATGATCGAGGTAACCAGGTCGGGCAGCGAATCTGCAAACGCACTGAAGACTGTTTTCTCGAACCTGATCAAGCCGACAAAAGAGGTTACTGATCTCTTCGAAAAAGAGCTTGGCATCCAAATGAAGGCCAACGGCAAGCGCAAGGATGCCAACGTTCTGCTGCAAGAGATGGTCGAGAAGACGAAAAACATGTCGTCTGCTGATAAGCAGCGCGTGGCCGCTATGGTTGCCAGCGCCGACCAGATGTCTCGCTTCATCGTCTACATGAACAACACCGATAAAGTAGCGAAGTATTACAAGATCGCAATGGATTCGGCTGGCTCGGCAAACAAAGAGTTCGAGACCCGAGCGCAGGGTGCGGAATTTGCCACCAAGATGTTCCAGGCGTCTGTCACCAACCTCGCGGCAAGCATCGGCACGAAGTACCTGGACAGCACCACTGATGTCGTCAACGCGAACACCGGCCTGATCCAGAGCTTCGACAAAGTGGTCCAGGGCGCTAATTTCGACAAGCTGATAGGCATCGTCAAAGAGTTCGCCAAGGGCTTCGTTAGTGAACTGGACAAGCTGTCTGCGTCTCTACCTCAAGCCTTCGAAATGCTCGACTTCAGCGGGCTTGAGCGCTCCCTGAAGGATCTGCAAAAGGCCTTCGGCGATGCTTTCTCTATCGATCTGAACGACCCCAAAGCCGTCGCGCAGGCTATGCAGTTCGTCGTCAACAGCATCGAGTCGTTGATCGACGTGACCTCCGGGATGATCAAGCAGTTCGGGAGCGCCTGGGAGCAGATCAAGCGCGGGATCGAAGCTTTCAACGGCCTGGACATCGCTGCGAAGCAGTCCAGCGGCGAAGTTCTGGGCATAGCGAAAGTAGCCAACACTGCCCTCCAGGCCCTTGCTGGTCTTGGTGACGGGTTGTCGGCAATCGGGCATGGCCTGTCCCTCCTGGCCGTTGGCAGCGTCGTGAAGCAGTTGCTGTCGATGAACGATGCTGCCGGCACCGGAAAAGCAACGCTGGGTGGCCTAGTTTCCGTTTTCGGCAGTCTCGGCTCAGCTGCGACCTCTGCTGGCGGGAAAGTCATCGATGCGCTAAATCCGGAGAAATGGAACCTGAATAAGCTCAGCTCCGGGCTTACTGATCTCATGTCGAAAATGGGAGGGCTCAGCGCGCTCGGCAAGGCCGGGATCTTCGGCGGTGCTGCGGCAGCTGGTGGGGCAACTGGTTGGTGGCTGTACGAGAACGTTGAGATCGTGAGGAAAGGAGCCGATGGCCTGCGCGATAGCTTGATGAATATGGCCGGCTACACGAACGAAGCTCAGCTCAAGAATCAGCTTCTCGCGGACAGCTTCAAGAACATGTCTCCGCTGATCGAGCGCTACAGACAAGAGACGGGCGATACCAACATCACGTTGGAAAACCACAAAGAGAAACTCGACGCCTGGATTGCGAAGAAGAAAGAAGAAGCTGACGCAACCAAGAAGTCTGCTGATGCAATGAAAGAATCTGGCGCTGCGACCGAGGATTCGACTAAGCAACTCGACACGAACAAGAAGGCTCTTGATGAGCAAGCAAAAAGTGCCTCTGCGGCGGCATCCAGCACTAAAGACTTCAAGATAGAAACGTCGCTTCTAAAAGATGTAAAGATAACAGACATCTTGAAAGAGATGAATTCCACTCTCAGCACTTCTGCGACAAATATCAAGACGCTGAGCGATCAATTCTCTGGGCTCGGTTCGAGAATCGACAACCTGAACGGTTACATGCTCGGTTCTAAAAAGCTGACATCTGATCAGATTGACTTGCTTGAAGAGCAGTATGAAAAGCAAAGTTATTACCAGGACGAGACCTTCAAAAGCCAGCAGAAAAGTATTGAACTTGATGAGAAAATCAAGCAACTGATCATCGACAACACGGGAGGCATAGCGAAACTTACCGAACAGGAAGTAGATCACCTTGATAAAACCAAGGAGTATCCTGAGGCTTCGGGAAAGAAAGTAGACGCCCTCAAGAAAGAAGGTGAAAGCTACACAGATGCAGACGGTAAAGTAAAAAAGCTCACTGATACGGTAAAGGGGCTTGCAGCATCTTCTTCAAAAGATATGTCTAGTGGTGTCAAGAGTCTCAAAGCTTCAGCTGACGCAGCAACGGCATCTCTTGAAGCGCTATCCAGATCATTCGATAACGCCGGGGACAGAATGGATAATTTGACACAGCAGTACATCAACCTCGGCAACAGAGACTCTGACACCCAAGATTTACTGCTTGAGCAATTAGAGAAAGAAGACAGCATGCGGGACAAAGCTTTCAAGAAGCAGATGGAGACAATTGATCTTACTAACAAAGAGCTTGAAACAAACATAAAACTCTTGGAGATCAAAGCAAAAATGGCCGAAAAGTCTCTTAACGGGCAGGCCGCGAAGATCGTTGTTGAAACAAGCGGTGTCTATCCAGAACTCGACATTGTGCTACAGAAGATCGTCGAAAGAGCGCAAGTAAAAGCAACACAGGAAGTTCAGAATCAGCTGGTAGGGTTAGAGGTTTAATTATATAATTTACCGTATATTTATATTCAAGGATGGATATGCTTGCTATACATTCACTCAACTTTGATCAGCAAGGAGTTGTAATTCTCGACGTTGATTACGAGACCTCCAGCTTCGGCGAGACCTCCCGCCGCAGGTCTAGGGTGCAGACCCTGGACGGCGGCTACGTCACTGAAGATCGTGGCAGCAGCATTCAGGATCGCAGCTTTAGCCTGACTTTCCGTGCCTCCCAGCTCGTTTCTGAAGCTGTGCGCCGGCTCGTGCAGCTGTACCCGAAGCTCCTGATCGCATCGATCCACGGTCTGTTCTTGTGCTCAGTAGACCGCTTCGCTGAAGGCGCTACGTCCTGTTCTCTCTACCTCGACGTGGAGGAGCAGTATGTCTAACCCAGCCAGCTTCGGCCTATTTCTGTCTGGCGGCTCCACAAACACCAGTCCGGCACTTTCGACAGGTGGTGCGATCAGCAGCAAACAAGTCTTATCAATGACTGCAACCCAGAACGTGGGTAAACCTCCGATTACGGCCCTGGATGTCATTGAGGCTGTCGGCCTGCCCACTACTACCGATATCACTCTGTCCTTCGCCGGCAACACTCTGACAGCTTCGTACTCGGGCAACACTGCCTCGGTGAGCCCAGGCGGCGCCGGGCTCTACACGCTGTCGTTTGCTAGCAACAGGTACATCAACGTACGGATCACTGATGCGGCGCTGATCGGCTCGACCGTGGCCTCGACTGTTGTGCAGTTCAGCTATGCGAAGAACGCCCTGTTTTCGGACGTTTCGAGTGACCAAGCGACTGTTGGTGCGACAGAGCTGCGGTACGTCTACTTCAAGAATCTGAGCATTCTGGCGGTCACGAATGTCAGAGTATTCCTGGAGCAGTCTGCGGGCGGTGATCAGTTTCAGGTTGGTCTTACTCCTGGTGACCTGAAAGCGTACGGCTCTCTCACTGATGCACTCCCACTGGGTCCAGTTCCAGCTGGCGGAGCCGCTGGGTTCTACGTTCAGCGCGTAGTTCCTGAAAACATTACTCGCGGCAGCAGCGAGAACATCGCGCAGATCAAATACTACGTGAGCGTGCCGTAATGGCTGATATCGCATGCTCCCTTGTCGTTAGCTACAGCAACGCCAGAACCCTTGTATTCGGTGAGCTTGAGGTCGCCTACGCACTCTCGAACCGCAAGACTATCGTTGATGCTGCTCGCGAGCTGAAGGTTGCGTACGTGTTCGATGTGGTAACTCCTGCTGGCACGCTTCGCATTCCGATGCAGAGCTTTCAGTCACGCCTGCGGAACGATGGGATTTCTTATTTAACAGCCTATATACCAGGCGGAACAGCATATAAAGGAAAGATTCTTGCCGGACAGATGATGTACGTCCGGCGCGTTGTGGAGTACACGGATGGTTCGAAAGTCGAGAGTGAAATTGCCAGATCGCAGATCACTGACGTTACTCCATCGCTGTCTCCGAACAACTCGACTATGACAATTGCTGGTAGCTTGTCGTACACGAGCCCAGCATCGCCAAAATCCCTTTCGCTCTCGAACATCCTGTATGTCGCGTACTATGACGACGAAGTTAGCATTCGAATTACGCCAAACTCGCAGTTGCAGCCAGGCGATATCATAAATTATGAAAGCAAGGACTACGTAGCAACTGAAATAGTCATGTACGTAGAGTCGGGCGCCAACTACTGTGAGGTGCGCGGTGCTCCTCGGTAAGATCCTGCAAAAGATGGGTAAATACAGATACGTTGTGCAGGTTCAGTCGATGGGCACAACTGTCACAGTGCAGTGTTGGTGCCTTTCTACAAAAGACGTATTCGAAATTGGCGATTTCTGCTCAGTTCTAACACATGCAAGCGATCCGAACCAGAATGCGTACGTCATAACCAGAGGAGAGTGGCTGGGGCATGGGGAAATTGTTGCGAGCCCGCGCTCCCTCAGTTCTTGGAACTGGCTCAGAAATCAACTGCTACTCGGCCACGTCCAGGTTTCTAAACCAAAATACTGGATCGGCATCATCGACAGCATGTCTGAAAATCGGAGGCGCGCCAACGTCCAACTGTACGGATCTGGAAATTTTGGGGAGACGGCTAAAGTTAAGATCTTTCCGTTTAACAAGCGCGTCTGGACTGACGTGCCCATCAAATACCTAGGTGACTCCTCTTTCTACAGCTTTGAGCCGGGTGACAACGTAGTCCTGGACTTCAAGTTCTCCAACTCTCCAGATCTGATTGGCTTTGCTCAAGAACCAAGAGTGAGAGATGTCATAGCGAAAGTTTTCTATCAGCACATTATTCCCGTCAACTGGTTCAAACAGAACTCTGGGGTGATCGATGATAAGATCAAGTACGACAAAAAAGGTAACATCATTGACAGAGATCCGCTGGACGGAAATTTCTACGCTTTCGCCCCCATCAACTACGCCTACTCATATCACGGATCTTCCAAGATTTACGATTACCGGACCGCAACTGTAGAGATGTCAGCTTCAGGAAAAAGTTACTCTTGGGCTGGAGATCGATCCATGGAAGCATCAGCAAGATACTCAAGAACTCTATTTGCTGAGTCGTTCTTGCTTGGAGCTGGCACGAACAACAATAACGTCGAAGAATATTTCATCTGGAAGAAAGACGGCACATATGAAAAGCGGTATCTTTCTAGGTCATTCAATACAGTTTTCGGGAATGACTTTGAAAGTAACTATGGAAGCGACTACAAGACCGGAGTAAGATATAACGCAAGGCCTTTTATATCTCAATTCGAAGAACTGAAGGACTACTACGACACCTGTGACATTGTTTTCTATCATCGGGGTGTAGGTAGAATTCTCGAAGATATCAGGGGTTGGTTCAACGTAGACAAATACAGTCCATTGCTGAACTTGGAAGGATACTTAATCAAAAAGCAGGAAAGCTAATATGAGTGGCAACAAGGATGTAAATAGAGCGCGCTGGAAAACGCGCAGATTAATGGCATGGATAAGCCTGTTTGCTCTGATCGGAATCACGCTTGGCTCGTTCCTGGCGCCAGAAAATATGGACAAATCAACGTCCGTACTCAACACCCTGATCTTTGCGTTTGGCGGCATCGTCACCGGCTACCTCGGCTTCGCCACCCTCGATGACAAATGGCACAAGAAGTCCGAACCGGGAGCTAGCTCATGACGAAGCTGCTGGCTGGCGTCTCGCTGTGCCTGCTGTTGCTCGTCATCGCCGGCTTCTGGCAAGCGTCCAGGAGCGACAAGAAAGCCCAGGATCTCGCCCAGCAGCTCGCCGCTGCACAGTTCCAACAGCAGGCCACCAAACTGCATGCAGAGGGTCTGGAACGCGAGCTAGAGATCACGGAGAACGCGCTCAGCCTGCGAGATTCGCAGTACAAGCGTGCAGCCGCGGAATTGGACAAAAGGAAGAAAACGCTTATGGAGATCAAGGATGACGCGTGTTTGGATCAGCCTGTGCCTGCCGGCCTGTTTGGCAGCGTGCAGCACACAGCAGGTTGAGTATGTGCCGCAGGACCGTCTGCTGAAGCCATCTCCGCTGCTCTACCAGAACACTCAATCACCAGGCCTGGATAGCATAGAGACATGGCGAGATGCAGCTTCTCGGCTCTTTGACTACGACACCGCGCTTGAGCAGTGCAACGCTGACAAGCTGGCGATGAGTGCCTGGGTCGAGGCACCTCGCCCAGGCTCTGCTGGTGTTGACAACAAATGAATACCGGCCTTGCCGAAGGCGACCAGCGGATTACTCGTCCTCTTCGTCCGGGTCTGTGTATTTGACTCGACCAAGAACCCAAGGCTCTACGACCTCCTCAGCCAAGTTACGTAGGTACGAACCCCACTCACTCCTTGAGTGTGCGTCAGGTCCAATAATCGTGACGAGGAGATATTCTTCACGAAGAGGCTCATAGGCGTAAATCAGCCAGTAGTCTTCTTCGGGCAGGTCTTTGTCGGTAGTGCGATAATACTGAATCCTTGTTGCCCGCCAACGAGCCTGCACAGCCTCGTTAGCAGCAAGATGGATGTGGTGCATATCATCGAGATCAAGCTCTTCATCCCTTCCAAAAATTTCAGGGAGGTCGTTGCAGAGCTTGTAGTTGTAGAAGTGAGCGTAGAAGTTGTACCAATTTTCGGACTTTTTGAAGAGGTCCGAGACTTTTACTGACGACAAGTTGGCTCGCTTAGCGACCAGTCACTTTCCCAGTCGCAACGTACTTTTCAAATGCCTCATTGCCGGCCTTCGCTGCTTCTCGTACATCGGCAAACGTAAGTTGATTCTTAATGACCTTACGCTTGACCGCAGGCGCGGACGGCTTGACTGAGTTTCTGGTAGTCATTGTGGCCTCCGTAGCAGATGACACCGTTGGATTCATCATAACGGCTCAGCGACCGGGCAGCAACTCTGCTGAAACCCGCGCCGTTTCTGGCCTCCTGGATTCCTTGGCATCTGTCAGAAATCCCCTATACTGTGTATTCATACAGTTAAATCCTGAGCCCCGAGATGTACGCCACTCAGATCCGCCCACTTATTCCAGCCGACGAACCAGAGTTGATGCAGCAGCTGGGCCAGCTTCCCTGCGGCTTTCCTTCTCCAGGGCTTGACCACGAAGAGCCCCCGCTGAGCCTCGACGAGCTTGTTGGAATGCGTGCACCATCGATGTTTGTGGGCCGCGCTTCAGGGCACAGCATGTGCGGCAGAGGCATCTTCGACCGCGACTACCTGATCATCAACCGTGCCCTGGAACCGGCGCCGGGTGATGTGATCGTCGCTCGGATTGGCGCTGACTTCACTGTGAAAACCTTTGCCGTCGCCGGCTCAGTGCGGATGCTAAAAGCCGAGAATCCGGAATCCCCTCCAATCCGCTTGGGAGAAGATGAGCAAGTCGAGGTCTGGGGCGTTGTCACGTACAACCTCCACCCGCAACGAGGTGCAGCATGACATTCCAGGATCTGTTGGCTATGAAGCTGGCCAACCAGCAAGCGAAGCTCGAATTTCTGCGCTCGCTCTCTCGCGAAGAAATCGTTCGGCTGAACAACGAGGGGGTTAAGCACCTGGAGCGCCTTCAGGCACGTATGGGCGCGCACCGTCAGCTTCGGCTCGTGATCGACGGCGACGATTTGGCATTTTCGCAAGATTTGCTCACGAGCTAATCGATGCAAAAAGCCAAATCCATTAAGCGCTTCGGGCTAGTCGATTGTCATTGCTTCTACGTCAGTGCTGAGCGCCTCTTCCGTCCCGAGTTGCTCGGAAAGCCCGTCGTCGCGCTCTCCAACAACGACGGCTGCGCTGTCTCACGTAGCGACGAAGCGAAGGCCCTTGGCGTGAAGATGGGCTAGCCTCATTTCCAGCTCCGCGAGTTGATCGAGCGCAAAGGGCTCATCTGCGTTTCGAGCAACTACGCGCTGTACCAGGACTTGAGCAACCGAGTCATGCACGTGCTCCGCAGAGAGGCTCCGCAAATAGAGCCCTACAGCATCGACGAAGCCTGGCTCGATCTCACCGGCATTCCTGACCGCGACCTCGACGCTTTCGGACGCCACGTCCAGCAAGCGGTCTACCGAGAGGTCGGCATCCCAGTAGGCGTCGGCATTTCGACCACAAAAACATTGGCGAAACTCGCCAACTGGTCATCGAAAAAGTGGAAGACGAAGACCGGCGCCGTGGTCGATCTGTGCTGTCCCGTGAAGCAAGAAAAGCTGCTCCGCTACGCTGATGTGGATGAGGTCTGGGGTATCGGTAGGCGGCTCACAACGCAGCTCCAGGGCATGAATATCAACAAGGCCTGGGATCTCGCAACGTACGACCCCAAAACGCTGCGTAGGCAGTTCAATATCAACGTCGAGCGCACATCACGTGAGTTGTCGGGTGAATATTGCATGTCGCTGACCGAGGACGTTGAGCCCAAGCAAATGATCGCCTGTACGCGCAGCTTTAGTGAAAGAGTGACCAGCTACCAGGGCCTCCGTACCGCCATCTCGACGTTTGTTGCCAACGCTTCGCGGAAGCTGCGGGAGCAGAGGCAGTATGCGGCGTGCCTTCAGGTCTTCATCCGCACGAGCCCATTCGACACAAAAGGCATGCAGTACGGTCGCTCGGTCAGTGTGCCGCTAACGTGTCCAACGTACGACACGCGAGACCTTCTTGCAGCTGCTGTGGCCGGCCTGCAACAGATCTACATCGATGGCCCTCGATACGCGAAAGCCGGGGTGATCCTGAGCCAGTTCTTCGATGCGGGCATGTTCACGGATGACCTGTTTGCCCAACCTACGCGAAAGAACACCGAGCAACTGATGGCGGTTCTGGATCGCATCAACATGACGCATGGGCGCGGTTCGGTTAGATTCGCGAGTGAGCCAGCAGTAGCTTCTTGGCACATGAAGCAGCAGCTGCTGAGCCCCCAATACACGACGAGATGGAGTGACGTTATGAGAGTGAACGCATGATGCACACGATGCCTACGATGCTCACGTGCGTAGTGATGGCTAATGAGCCGGGTTTGATGCAAAAGCTCACAGACACGCTCTCGCTTGTTGATGGTTACATACAGCTGAGCGACGTGCGCGGCTACGTCTCATCACCAAAAATCGCTGAAATCCACGTTCGGGGTCAGCACGGTGCCGGCCTGGTCGCTGTCGGTGACACGTATCTCGACGAGCGAACGATGCTTGCTGATCGAGCACAGAAGACGTACGCAGTGCCCATCAAGCAGCTTGATGAGTTTCTGGCTGACAAAGAAATGATCGATGAGCCGGACTTTCGAGACGAGAACGCAACTCGCATTGAAATCTGGTCGTTCGATCCAGCAACGCTATCGCCGGATGTGCTGACACTTGCTGTAGCATTGAGCTACACGCCACGTGAGTTCAACCAAAACGAGCGCGCAGCAGGAGCGGTAAACGAGCTGATCAAGCCCCTTGGCTTCATCGTGCCGTACAGAAATTATTGCTTCTTTTAGCGCACAACTGATCATTCACCCCGCTGCGCGGGAAGGCGGCCAGCGGGGTGGTCGTGGCTACTTGTGGCACTTTGGAACCGACTTTTCGTCTTTTGTGCCCCATGTAGCCAGCCAATTTCGAGCTTCCGGCCCGGTCAAGTGCAAGCCGGTTTCTTTGTAATCTGCCCATGACTCCAGGGCTTCTTGCTTGAAGCTTTCGCGGTCTTGGGTCTGTCTTTTTGATTTAGTCATAGATCGACAACCAGGTCCGGATTGAACAATGTTTCTTCACGCTGATACCCGCGCGGATTTGAGATCACACGCGTCTTGTTGAAGTCATAGTCAGCAGCGATATGCGTGTGACCATGTATCCATAAGTCAGCCATTCCGTCTTCAAAAAGGTCTTCAAAGTGGTTTGCAAAGGCCGCGTCAAGATGAGAGTCTGGATACGGGCTGTGCTCAAGAGAACGCAGCAGAGGCGCATGGTGCGTGATTACAACAGTCTTTTCGTGAAACTTCTCTTCTAGCTTTGAGCGCAACCAAGATTTTGTATTTTCACATATCCTGACTAAATCAGCGGGACGAAGCTTTCTGTCATTATCAGTGCGTATTACTTTAAAGTCATTTAGCTTCTGCTGGGCGAACAAAGCGGCAATAGCGGGGTCTCCTGTACACGCAAAATCCGTCCACATCGTTGCTCCGATAAATCTAACGCCGCCCATTATCGTTTCGTTCATGTCAAGCATAGTTACTTTCTTGCTGCTGAACCTGCGCATCTCATCAAGTACGTACTCTAAGTGGTGGTGATAGAATTCGTGGTTCCCTGGAACGTAAAGAACCGGGCAATCAAATACCCTGTCAGCCCACTCCAGCCCTCTGATTCCAACATCAATATCACCTGCCAGAATAACAACATCTGCTTCGCTAGCCGCAGGGGTAGGCACAAACTCATCGAACTCATTATGTAAATCAGAAAGAATATGCAACTTCATTGCTTATGCTCAGGAATCTGTCCGATAGTCAAATCAGGATGCATGCAACAGCCCAGTCTGTCCAATATTTCCAAGCCTACACGCCCCCAGGGCGTGACCACGAGCCTCATAAATGAGCACACAAAATCCAATTTGGCCCAGCAATCATCAGGAAATGCGGAACAAAGTCATTACACCTATCGGCAAGTGTGTTGGATTTGTTCCTTTGCCAATTCAGCAGAAAACCGTAAAAACACTCAACAGCTGACTAGTCATGTGATATAGAGGCGACTAGCGATGAACTGGAGCTAGAAAGCGATGAGCGACTCAAAGCATGAATGGCGTATAACTCTATCTGCCGATGCAGACTTATCGCTCCTCAAGTTGCTTAGAACCCTGGGATTCAGGAGCGACGAAGATATATCAAGACTAATAAAACAGGCGATACGGGACAGAATTTTGACTGAGTGCGGTCGACTGGTTAATAGTCAGTTCGAGGTCAGGAGCGCAGAGTTAGTATTTGATGATGCTTTTGTTTTACAGATTGAAAAGCTGCTTGACGAAGTAAAGATTGATCCAAGCGCTTTGTTGTCAAACCAAGGGGTTGGGCATGAGTAATGACGGGAACGAACCAGTAGATCCTCTTGCACCCATACGTCACCTATTGCCTGATCTGCCAGTAGAGTCTGGGTGGTTGGGCGAGAACTACAGGGGATGGCAGCGGTTCGCGAATGCGCTGAAGATCGTCAGCGAAGAGTACGACTTCCCGATGACCTGCAAGCCCAAAAATGGATACCTGCAAGTCGATTACCCCTTTGCTCCGCCCCACCTGCTGGCAATCGGTTACGCAATCGAGATGGCTACGGACCAGATCTGCCAATACTGTGGCCGCCATCCGGCCCGAGAAGAGGTCCGGAACGGATGGGTTTGGAAGCTATGTGAGCGTTGCATCAAGACGGGTGCGGGGTTGCCGAAATGACTGAACAACAAAGATGGACGGTTGAGTGCCTTGATGCGGGGGATGGAAGCGGAGATCTAGTGATTGAGCTGCCGGAATCTGTGTGCAACGCAATGAGAGTAAAGCCAGGCGATACGCTTATCTGGTCGGTCTCAAAAAGAAATGGAACGATCACGCTGCGAAAGAAGAAAGAATCCCGAAAGAAATCATCGTGATGGCGCATCATTCTCTCACAAGAAAAGCCTGAAACCCAATTGCAGGAATCAGGCAGACCTGGTCAACCCAGCGTGTTTTTCTTGATGTCGTTGAAGATTTCCAGGCCTTCTTCAGCAGCGTTTCTGCCGTCAATGTTTCCGGTGACTTTCGGGTATCCGATACCTCTGCTATCGAGCGTACAGCCCAGCGCGGTCCAGGCTGCGCGCATGTCGAGAGTCTGCTGAATCGTGTAGATGTCAGTCCCTTTGCGGTTTGTGAGGCTCATGTAGCGCAAAATGTCTTCGCTGATCTCTTTGATGCGCTCACAAATTGATTCGCTAACAACCCTTTCGTTCAGCGTCTTGCCTGCCTGTAGCTGCTGATCGTCAGCTTGCTTCTTGCCATTGATGATGTTCTTGATCATGCCGGGCTGGACCTCGATCATCGTGCTGATGAGGCCGCTGAATTCGCCGACCCTTGCCAACTCGTCCCCCATGCCGCTCTTGGTCTTCAGCAGCGGGTAGCCGCCAAGTTTCCCGGCCGCTGCGTGCTCTATGTACGCCTTCTGGATGCGCTTCAGCTGAAACTCGCGCCACTCTTCGAACTCAAGGGCCTTCTCGTCGGAAATTTCGGGGTGAACGATGGGCTCGACGAGGTTGAAAGATGCGATTTGTTCAGTAGTGCTGCGGCGGACGCCCTTGAGCGGGTTCCCGTTTGCGTCGAAGGCCTCCACGGCATGGGAGACGGACCTCAAGACAACAACTTTGTCGCAATACTGGCTCATACGTATATACATTGCATGTTACTCCTTATTATTGTTATTTTATGTTTTTATTATAACATATTAATATTCGAGTTTTTACGCAAAACACAGAAATTATTAAAATAATTTAAATATTTCAATGTTGCGTTATTTTGTGACGCTTAAATATTTCTAGGAACGCTCTGCTCTTTTTGAAGTCTTCGAATTCATCTTCAAATGTACAATAGAATGGGAGGCCTCGCTTGTTATGGTATGCAACCCATTCTTCATGAAGAAGCCGTGATCCGTCCTTGCGGGGCTTCTTCCAAGCTATCTCTGTACCACGGCGCTGGAAGACAAATAGAAAAGCATATCCCGACTGCTCGTGGATGGCTTGGTACTTGCCGGGCTCGTCCTTTTCAAAAGAGCCCTTAAGCTCTACAAGCAGGTTGGTTCCAGGAATGATGGAGTCAGGGGTGTACTTGTGTTTACGCACGTAATCGATGGACAGCGGCTCATAGTCGAGCTTTTCGAGATGAGTGCTGAACATCCTGAATTCAAACCAGCTACTGAACGGCAAAGGAGCCTTCGGCAGCTTCTCAACGCCCTCAGGTGCTGGTGGTGGCGAAAACTTCAGTCTGTTGAACTCATTAAAATTTATTAATGACTGCTGGTTTTTAACGTCCATCGCGAATTTCAGGAGAGCATCGCGCCCGAGAGATTCTAAATTCTCAGGGATCTGGATCAATTAAAAACAACTTATAGTTAGGGGTTAACTTACATCGTTATAATATATTGATCCGCGCAGATAAGACAATATTAAAACGAAAATAAATCAAATATTTATTGAATAGCTGGAAATGTAATTTTATAATATAGACATGAAGAGCTAGAGCGGGCCAAACCTCCTGTTCATGTTTGCTGACTGCCGGGAAAGTTCGGCGGCCTGACTAGCTTTTCACTTGAATACAAACTTTTGCTCGAATATACCTGAGCGCTGAGCCTCACCATGCTTGAGAAATCGCTGGTGGGGCTTGATTTTTTTAGGATAATGGAATGAAATGGAAAGCTTAAAGCCGGATGCTGAAACCGAATTAAATTGCTTAGATCTTCTTTGGTCAAGAGCAGTCAAGGCCGCTCAATGCAAAAGAATTATTGGATTAATTTCGAATGAAAATGATTCTGGAGAAATGAGTTTAAATGCACTTCTTGAGGTCTTTATTGATGACGAGCTATATGATGAAGCGAGGGCTTTCGTGAGCGATGACGTTGATGATGACGAACTGGTTGAGATGGCACTTAAAGAGTTCATAAGGGTTAGAGGGCGACGCAATGACGGCCAGGAGAATGCCTGACCGTCAGAGGCGTCGCTGTTGGGGCTTTATTTTTCGGTTATAGCCATCACAGATGGAGCATCTTCGATCTCGTTGCGCACGCAATGCGACAATAAGTGGCCAAGTTGCTTCTTAATTTGCTCTTGAACCTTCTGTTCGCACTGCTCATCAAGGATATACGCTTCTGCACGGCCAACACCCACTGGGACATTTAGCCGTAAGGCTGTTGCTTGATAATCAGCCATGTTGGCCTCATGATCGAATGAGAATTCGCACGTATAGCAAAATATATCCATGATATCTTTAACCATTTTCAAAAGCTGATTCAATAGAGTTGCAAAGCGTCTCTTTTCAATTTCAATTTCCACTTCACTCTTTGTAAGTTTTGAAAATGAAAAGTTGACGCCCATATTGAACCCTATAAATATATTGTTATTTTCTCTATGGAAGCCCATGCGTTGCCTGCGGCTACGCACATATGTGTACAGTTCTTCGCTGGGCTGCTTAATCTTTACGTATGCACGGAATAACGCACCATCATTCTTTACGGATGTTACGTCAGGGTTAGACATACCAACACCGCGACCGAGAGTGTTGTCATCACGTGATGGGACATAGCTTATTCCAAGGTCTTGTTGGAGCCCTGGCCACGTCATTTTGTCTAAGACCTTGCTGCCGGAAATCCATCTTCCATCCTGGCGGTCCAGGCGATACTTGATACCGTAGATCTCTCCGCTTGAGTTTTCCGATACTTTGATTTGTATTCCTCGACTAGCCAAGGTATTGACAAGCTGAGTCATTGTGCGTGGCCTGCTGTTTTTGAAAATGCCCTTAGCTATGCCTCTGATTATTCTGGCTTGGTCTTTGTCAGGATCGAATCCGCGCTTTGTTTCTTTTGACCAACCATCTGTTACAGGCGTCGATAGGTCGTATTCAGTCTCAAGAGTGCGGGCGACATCCATGCCTTTTCTGTAGTCATTGCTCGTCGGCACAAGCTGGAAATTCGCTCCTAGTTCTGGCCTGTTCTCTGACATGCTTTTCTCTGCGAGGCGGACCCTTGATGTCACGATGTGTACGTGCTCCTCTGGCTTGTCCCGATGGATCACGGCAACGTACTTTGTGGTTTCGTCATAGCCAAGCTCACGCATGTAATCATGAACAGCAGCAAGCCATTCTTCACGATCTAGGGTTTCTCCTTTCTTGAGCGACAGAACGTAGTGTCCGCAGATGTTGTCGTGATTTCCCTTGTAAGCCTTGGCTGACTTTTCGAACTCCTCGACTATGGGCTCAACGTCCACAAAGACTTTTCTTCGTCCATCAACAACAGCCTCGTAGTACGGGTTTCCAGAAACAAGATTTCCGCCAACGAACTCAACATAATTTATTTTGTTGTCTTTGTCCTTTTTTCTTGCGGCAAATTCGTATTCGATTCGATATCTGAATGTTGAAGCGAACGCCATTATTTTACTGATCATTTTCCTATCCTTTATTATTGTTGTTTTTGGATTATTTCATTCAGCTTTTTAATTTTATTTCTTGCTGAGTCAGAGATAACAAAAGCTGAGTCGGGCATGCCTGGACGAGAGCAAAGCTCTTTCAAGTCGTCGATGTCACTAGCCAGAGAACCGAGGTATGAAGAGACAATTGCTGATGCGGCGTCCGCTCCGATGCTTTTTTGGTAGATCAAAGCAAACGCTGCATTGCGAAGAAATTGAGACAGGTATGAGTAACCGTATTTCTTTCCAGCTGCTTTAAGCTCTTCTGCCTCTTCCGGAGTCAAGTAGACTTCCGAAACGATTGTGCGTGGATTTGTTGATTTAGGCCTTCCGCCTTTGTAGACGATCTTTTCCATGGTTCACCTTTTGTTATTGTTTTTGTCGGTGCTTTTTGACTACTCGCGCAGAACCCGAAGGGTTTGAGCACAAGCCGTTTGATCACTGCGCCAGACCGAGGAACGAGGTTTGGTGCGGGGGTCAAACATAGCTTGCATTTCGTGTCAATAAAAATATTATACCATCAAAATAATGAATTTCTTGACAGCCTATTAAATTTCTTTAATTATTTTCTTGCTTTATATCTGATCTCTACTAGCCTTTCTTGGTGAGGCGGGTTTTCAGAACGTAATGTCTGCTGATAGATGTTCGTTTTTTAACCGGCTAACGCCAAAAATGCCCAGCGGGGTGGTTTCCATACCTCCTGACGCATGCGTGGCCAGCTTCACACGTGCAGTACATGCCAGAAGACCTGGCGTAGGCATGGGAACGAGTGGAGTAGAGAAATGAGCACGCATGCACTGAACAACAGCGCTTCACGTACGCAGCCGCAAACACACAATTGCCTGGTACGTATGTGGCGTGAATTTACCGGTCAACAGCCCGTGGAATCAGGGCTTCAGGCAGGAGTAAGAGCAGTGAGACCTAAAAAAGACCCAATCCAAAAGCTCTCTGATAAAGCCGGGACGCTCTACTGGAAATGGCAGGAACTGCTCGAAAAAGACGAGGATGACCAGGAGGCCGAGCGGCAAGGCAACAAGAAAATGGGCCGACCTCCTGTTCCTCTTGCTGAGCTGCGTCAGCGTGCAAAAGACGCGTACGAGAAGCAGCTAGAAGAACTGCGTGAAGCTGAGGTCGCAGATGGTCGAGACCCGATCACTGAAGACGAGATCATTGCGAAGGGCGAAAAGCTTCGCGTAAAAGGCCCTGGTCGCCCGGCAATCAGCGAAATCGGTCGGAAGTTTCGACACCTGCGGCGCAAGCTGAAGACGTATGAAGATGCAATGGCAGCTATCGACGAAAGCGAGAATCCGGTCTATGACGGCTTGGGTCGCCCCGCTATGTCGTCTCGCGAACGTGTTGCTTACTATCAGCGTGAGATCGATGAAGTGAAGCGGGATATCGAACGCTCGATGTCAGAGATGCCTGCTGCTGAACGCCTTAAGATCATGCTCGACAACGCTCGAATTGACCGAAGGGACGCCAACCTTCGACTGAAGAAAGCAGAGCACGAGAAAGCTGATGCTAAGACAGTAGAAGCTCTGGGCGCACTAATCAAAGGCCTGGACGAAGAGATCCGCGCACTAGAGGTCCAGCTTCAAGAAGAGCGCTCCATTAGTCAGCCGGCAAAAATCGGTAGACCTGCACAAGTAGTGGCCATCCTGCCGCCGAGCGGCAAGGAATACAGCCCAGGCCTTCTCAGCATCATTGCTCAGCTCGAATCACAGCTGATCGTGCCAAAGCCGCCGACTGAGCTGACAGCAGAAAGCCTATCTAAGTACAAAGCAGACGTAGCGCTTG
>Ga0180219_1000392_pt1 | contig 37755 bp, 34 predicted proteins | sample eDN3rd30CBELigMG_FD_151338 | JGI IMG/M metagenome (GOLD analysis project Ga0180219, IMG submission 151338) | Enriched Miracle-Growth compost microbial communities from Emeryville, California, USA - eDNA 3rd pass 30_C BE-Lig MG (version 2)... ... | reverse complement strand
GCAGCCGATTTGCCATCGCGCAAATCAGCGCCGGTCGAATATGTGCGGGTTTGCGACGCATATGGCGCCGGCTTCTACTGGATTCCCGGAACCGATACCTGCTTGAAGGTCGGCGGCCGCGTCCGTATCGACACCTGGTATACCCCGGCGAAGAACGCCGTCCGCCTGCGCTCGGCCGGTGGCCCTGCCTATGCCGGCGTCGGTGCCCCTGCAGGAACCAACATCGCTCCCTTCACTGGCACCAACGGCATCGACACGGTCGGCTGGTATGCCCGCGGCATTCTGATGATGGACGCCCGCACCCAGTCGTCGTGGGGCACGGTCCAGACCGTCATGACCCTGCGCCTCCAGGCCGCAACCGGCCTTGCCCAGACCTCGCCGTTCAATTCCACCCCGCAGCCGGTCGCCGGCAACGTCGGCCCGCAGGTCGAAGCGGCCTACATCCGCTTCGCCGGATTCACCATCGGTCAGGCTGCCTCGAACTTCACGTTCCTGCCGCCCTACCAGTATCACTCGAACTTCGCCCCGGGCTTCCCGAACGGCATCCGTCAGCTTGCCTATACGGCGACCTTCGGCGGCGGCTTCTCGGCCACCATCGCGCTGGAAAACCGCGGCGAGCTGTCGTCTTCCGCGACGGCCAACTCGCTCGGCGTCAACCCGCTTTCCGCCGTGGGCGCCACGGCGACGGCCGTCGGCCCGCAGCGTCTCCCGGCGCTTGTTGGTAACCTGCGCGTCGATCAGGGCTGGGGCTCCGCGATGTTGTCGGGCGCTGTTCTGCAGAACACCGCCAACTTCGCCACTCCGGGCATCAATGCCGTCACCAACGGCCTTGGCCCGTTGGTCACCAAGACCGGTTGGGCCGTCGGCTTCGGCCTCCGCATCAACCTGCCGATGCTTGCCAGAGGCGATAGTATCCAGGGCTGGGTCGGCTACAGCGACGGTGCGTACGATTATGTCGGTTATGCCAACATGAACGAAAACTCGGCCGTCACCGCCAACTATCTCGGTGGTTACCTGCGCGGCGATCGCAGCCTGACGATCTTCTGCGTCACGGGAGCTTGCGTCCCCGGCGTCGAATCGACGAAGACCTTCGTCGTCGCCGGCATGTTCACGCATTACTGGACCCCGTCGCTGCGGTCGAACGTCATCGGTTCGTATATCCGCGTCACGCCGGGCCAGATCACGCAGGCGACCGACTGGACCAACGGCGGTCTTTCCAAGGCAACCGCCTGGGACGTCAAGACCAACCTGATCTGGTCGCCGGTTCGTAACTTCGATATCGGCGTGGAACTGTCCTATGCGCGCCTGACGCAGAACCTGACCGGCCTCGCCGGTGGTCTGCCGACGGCGCCGGCTTGCACTCTGGCGAACCCGCAGTGCGCTGCCAACCTCAGCACCAACAACTGGACCGGCCGTATGCGCGTCGAGCGCACGTTCTGATCCAGCACCAAGTTTCGGCCGGGGAGCGCAATGCCCCGGCCGGGACGGCCGCGCCTAGCAAACTCGGACATCAAGCAAAAGATTGGAATTGGCCTCCGTTTCAATCCGCTCCCTCTGAGCAACGGATCTGGGACTGTTGGGATATCCGGCGGACTAAGCCCTGGCGCAAAACGCCGGGGCTTTTTCATTATGCGAACGACCGTGAACACTGACGCTGCGCGCGTTTCACTTTTAATGCGCGCCCGATTTCGGACGCACCATGTACTCCCTGATGAGCACACCTTCCACATACGCATGACAGCACGCTGCACGCGTCACGCCGCCTCTTGTCACAAACGCATTTTCATAAACGATTTCAGCATCGCACCTCGATTTCGTCGGTCATATCAAAGAAGATGAATCCGCACGCTACACGTGTGCCTGCATGCGGCCACGCAAGACTGTTCGTGTTGCTGTCACCACGACGTCAGATTTCGCGCAAACATTTTGAAGGGCGAATCGCTCCCAGCGCGCAGGGCGTTTTCCCCTGTCATGTGCCCGCTGACGAACACCTCTTCGGCACACGCATGCCTGAGGGCCGATACATGGCTGAAAGTGTGGCCATGCAAACACACCTGACTTTTTTCGGCCATGATCACGCTCCCTTGTGGTGACGTTTTCACAAAACCGTAGTTTGGAGAGCTTACGGCCTGCGGTGAGGAGCGGTATCCGGCAGCAAAGCCAGCTGGATGCTCTTCGACGTGTTTGTTGTAATCTGGAGGTTGATATAATGACGTTCACCAAGAGCCTTCTGCTCGGCTCATCTGCGGCTCTGCTGGCCGCGGCCGGTGCACAGGCGGCGGATCTTCCGTCGCGCAAGGCCGCTCCCGTCGAATACGTGCGCGTTTGCGACGCATACGGCGCGGGCTTTTACTGGATTCCCGGAACCGACACCTGCTTGAAGGTTGGCGGTCGTGTTCGTGTCGACACCTGGTACACCCCGGCGAAGAGCGCAGTTCAGCTTCGTTCGACCGGCGGCCCGGCCTATACCGGCGCTCCCACACCCGGCCTTCCCGGCGCCGGCGTTGCCGGTTCGAGCTTCACCAGCTCAAACGGCGTGGACCAGCTCGGCTGGTACGCCCGTGGTTATATCATGATGGACGCCCGCACCCAGTCCGCCTGGGGCACGGTGCAGACCGCCATCACCCTGCGTCTCTCGGCTGCCACGGGTCTCGCCCAGGCCAGCCAGCTCGGCTCGACGCCGCTTGCGGTTGCCGGCGCCACCGGCGCCACCATCGAAGCCGCCTACATCCGCTTCGCCGGCTTCACCATCGGTGACGCGGCTTCGAACTTCACGTTCCTGCCGACGTCGAACAACTTCCATTCGATCTACTCCGCGCAGTTCACCACCGGCATCCGCCAGTTGGCCTATACCGCCACGTTCGGCGGCGGCTTCTCGGCCACGATCGCGCTGGAAAACCGCGGCGATGCCTCCACGACGCAGACGCCGAATGCGCTCGGCTTCAACCCGTGGTCGGCCACAGCCGCCACAGCCACCGTGGCTGGCCCGCAGCGCCTTCCCGCGCTCGTCGGCAACCTGCGCGTCGACCAGGGCTGGGGCTCCGCCATGGTGTCGGCCATGGTGCAGCAGAACACCGGCAACTTCGCTACGCCGGGCGTCCAGGCTGTCACCAACGGCCTTGGCCCGTTGGTCACCAAGACCGGTTGGGCGGTCAGCGGCGGCGTGAAGATCAACCTGCCGATGCTCGCCGCCGGCGACAGCGTCCAGGCCTGGGTCGCTTACGGTGTCGGCGCGCTCAGCTATGTCGCGATCCCGAACCTGAACTCCAACACGATTGCCACCGCCAACTATCTCGGCGGCTTCCTGCGCGGCGATCGTGACATGACGATCTACTGCGCCGGCGCCGGCTGCCTGACCTATGGCGCCGAACAGACGGCCGCATTGAACGTCGCGGGTATCTTCACGCACTACTGGACACCGTCTCTGCGGTCGAACTTCATTGCTTCGTACCTCAAAGTGACGCCGGGCCGTGTCACCCGCAACACCGATTGGACCAATGGCGGTCTGTCGGAAGCGACTGCGTTCTCGCTGCAGAGCAACCTGATTTGGTCTCCGGTGAAGAACTTCGACATCGGTGTCGAACTGTCCTACGCCCGCCTGCGCCAGAGCCTGACCGGCCTGAACGGCGGCGTTCCGACAGCAGTGCCGTGCACCGTCGCCGCGCCGATGTGCCTTGCGTCCATCAGCCCGAGCAACTGGACCGGTCGTCTGCGCGTCGAGCGCACGTTCTAATCCTCGATCTCATCTTCTGGTCCGACCGGACCGGAAGACGGCCTAGTTTATTTGCCTAATCTACTCAGCAAAGATTCCGGCCGGGGAGCGCAATGCCCCGGCCGGGACGGACGCACCCACGCTAACCTGGGCGCAAGCAAAAGATTGGAATCAGCCTCCGTTTCAATCCGCTCCCTCTGAGCAATGGATCCGGGACTGCTGGGATATCCGGCGATCTGGCCCTGGCGCGAAGCGCCAGGGCTTTTTCGTATGACGTGCGCGGCGCGCCGCCCCGCCGTGGCGAAATGGTGGCGAGAGTGTGTCCCAACCGCCACAGACATTTCTTTTCCAACCCCACCCCGCGATCACGGCCCCGTGAACGACGATTTTTCACAAAACCGTTGTCTGAGGTCCTTAACCGCGATGCAGCGGGAGGCTCTGGCTGGGAGCTACTCAATGGCCAAGCCATTGGCCCTCCTCCCGCATTTTGTCATCTGGAGGTTGAAGTAATGATGCTCACAAAGAGCCTTCTGCTCGGCACATCGGCGGCTCTGCTCGCGGTTGCCGGCGCACAAGCGGCGGACCTACCGTCGCGCAAGGCCGCCCCCGTGGAATATGTTCGCGTTTGCGACGCATATGGCGCGGGTTTCTACTGGATTCCCGGTACCGACACCTGCCTGAAGGTCGGCGGCCGCGTCCGCATCGACACCTGGTATACGCCCGCGAAGAGCGCGGTTCAGTTGCGTTCGACCGGCGGCCCGGCCTTCACCGGTGCGCCCGGCGGTGGCATCGCCAGCTCGACCTACACCAATGCCAACGGCGTCGACCAGCTCGGCTGGTATGCCCGCGGCCTCTTGATGATGGATGCCCGCACCCAGTCCGCCTGGGGCACGGTGCAGACAGCCGTCACCCTGCGTCTGGCGGCCCAGACCGGCCTCGCCCAGGCCGGCCAGCTCACCTCGGTCCCGCTGGCTGTCGCCGGCACCACCGGCACCACCATCGAAGCCGCTTACGTGCGCTTCGCCGGCTTCACCATCGGTCAGGCCGCCTCGAACTTCACGTTCCTGCCGTCGAACCAGTATCAATCGATCTGGTCGCCGAGCTTCCCGAGCGGCATCCGCCAGTTCGCCTATACCGCCACCTTCGGCCGCGGCATTTCGGCGACGATCGCCATCGAAAACGTCGGCGATCTCTCAATGGCGAACACCGCAAACTCGCTCGGCTTCAACCCCTACTCGGCAACCGCTTCGACGGCGACCGCCCAAGGTCCGTCGCGTCTTCCCGCCCTCGTCGGCAATGTCCGCTTCGACCAGCCGTGGGGCGCCGCCATGGTGTCCGCCGTCGTTCTGCAGAACACCGCCAACTTCGCCACGCCCGGCATCCAGGCCGTCACCAACGGCCTTGGCCCGCTGGTGAAGAAGACGGGCTGGGCGGTCAGCGCCGGGCTGCGCATCAACCTGCCGATGCTCGCCGCAGGCGACAGCATCCAGGGTTGGGTCGCCTACGGTGTCGGTGCGCTCAACTACACCTCGATCCCCAACCTCAACTCGAACACGCAGACCACCGCCAACTATCTCGGCGGCTTCCTGCGCGGCGATCGTGACATGACGATCTATTGCGTCGGCGTCGGCTGTCTGTCCTATGGCGTGGAACAGGCTGCGGCGCTGAACATCGCCGGCGTCTTCACCCACTACTGGACGCCGTCGCTGCGCTCAAACCTGGTTGGCTCATACATCCGCCTGACGCCGGGCAGCGTGACCCGCAACACCGACTGGACCAATGGCGGTCTGTCGTCTGCCACCGGCTGGTCGGTTCAGACCAATCTCATCTGGTCGCCGGTGCGCAACTTCGACATCGGCATCGAACTGTCCTACGCCCGCCTGCAGCAGAGCCTGACCGGCCTGAACGGCGCTGCGCCGTCGGCAGTTTCCTGCACGGTTGCCGCCCCGATGTGCACGGCGAGCATCAGCCCGAGCAACTGGACCGGCCGTATGCGCGTCGAGCGCACGTTCTGATCCTGTCTGAAGTTACGACGCATGAAGCCCCGGCGCGCAACGCCGGGGCTTTTCATTTCAGGCGGCGATGAACGCCGTCAGTGCCTGGTTGAATTCCTGCGTCTTGCACAGGGTCAGGAAATGATCGCCACCATCGATCATGACGGTGCTGCTCGTCGGCAGTTCGGCCCGCAGGACCGCCATCGTCTTTGGAAAGATCTGCGGGCTGACCGAGCCACCGATCAGCAGGGTCGGCGCCGTGACCTTGCGGGCCAGTGCCCGCGACAGCGGCACCGAACTGTCGTCAATCATCATGCCGATCGTATGCGCATTGGCGATGGCCATATCGTGGAACGAGGCTGGCAACCGCCGCCACGTGCCCGCCCCATGGCCGAAATCGACATAGGTCTGTAAAGCCGCGGCCGCTTCGCCTGACGAGATCAGGCGACGGACTTCCAGTCGGATATCGGGTGCTGCAGGAACCGATCTGGGTGGCTCTCCAAAAAAATCCGGCTCCATGACGCCGCCGGGTTCGACAAGCACCAGCCGGCCGATCCGCGCACCGCAGCGCGCCGCGACGTCGAGGGCGATGCGGCCACCGCGCGAATGCCCGACCAGCACGACCGGCGTGGCGAGTTCGGTGATCAGATCAATCAGATCTTCCACATGACGCTGCGCGGTCGCATCGCCGATCCTGCTCTCCGAAGGATGATACCCGCGCAGGCTGACGGCCAGCACCCGATGCGAGGCCGCAAGCGGCGGGATCTGCGGATCCCAGGCGCGATGATCGCTGAAGGCGCCGTGCACGAGAACAACCGGAGCACCCTGCCCCGTCTCAACGCAGAACATGCCGGACCGGGTCTGCAGTTCTTTCGTCATGCCTGCGCCTCCGCAAACTGCCGCTCGGAGCGGCGCAGACGGCGCTCGAAATAATCGAAGAAGGCGCGATGATACTTCTGTGCCGCTTCCGGCGTCTCGCCCATCTTGCGGTCGTGATCGACGCCGGATGGCGCTGTCCAGGCCCAGCCGGTCGAGGCCATCGTCACCTGCATGCGGCACGCCCGCTCGAGGAACATGCCGTTGAGCGTCGCCTCCTCGATGCTCTGGCCAACAAAGACAATGCCATGGTTGCGCAGCAGCGCGACCGGATTGTCGCCAAGCGTTTTCGCCAGGTCATCGCCCAGTTCCACCGTGTTGATGAGGCCGGCGGTGCGGTTGAAGCGGGCGACGCAGCCGACGAGATTGGCTCCCTCGTGGTTCAGCGCACGCAACTTTTCGTCCGTCGCCGAGAGCAGGACCGAGAAGCGCGCATGGGTGTGACCGACGACAGTCACGTCAGGCCGGCGCGCCATGATGCGGACGTGGATCGGCCATTCGGAATGGCAAGGCCCGTGATTTTCGATCGGCTTGCCGTCCCAGTCGACGAGAAGAAAATCGCGCTCGTCCCAGACTTCGTCGATGCCGCGCAAGGCTTTCTTGATCCAGACGCCGCGGCCCTGCGGATCGCGCAAGGACATATGGCCAAGGGTGATGTCATCATGTCCGTCCATGGCGAGCATGCGTTGCGCGGTCGCCAGTCTGGCGAGATCGTCGGCGGGGATATAGGCTGACATGACTGTTCTGCTTTCCTGATTCATCTGGCCGGAACGGCGACGAAGATCTCATTGCCTTCGCGCTTCACGGCGAACACCTCGATAGCCTCGCGGCATGGCAAGGATTTCGCCTCGCCGGTGCGGACGTCGAAACTGCCTTCATGCAGCGGGCAGAAGACTTCGTGCCCTTCGATGAAGCCGTCCGAAAGGAAGGCAAAGGCATGGCTGCACATGTTGGATGTGGCGAAGACCTCGTCGCCGATCCTGCACAGGGCGATGTCGACGCCATCGGCGCTGACGCGCGTGGGATATTGCGGGTCGAGCGCATCGAACTGCCCGACCGCATGCCATTGAAGAACCTTTTCATTCATTACGCCGTTGCCCCTTCCATGAGGCTGCGCATCGGCGGATGGACGAAATAATCCCTGGCGATCTTGTCGCCGAAGGTGCGCAGGCTTGCCGGATCATCCGCATTGCCGGCGAGTTCGGCGACGTCGACGACCCGGTCGTTGGCAAAGGTCGCCGGCACGTCGGCCTGGCTCATGTAGAAGCCCTTCGGATCCTGGCCCTTCTGCACCGCCTGGATGCCGCGGCGGATGAAGCGGCGATACATGACGATGCCACGGTCCTGGGTGCCCAGATGTTCGAGCGCGTGCACGTTGATCGGCCCCTGGCTGACCTGGGCATCGTGATCGCCGGGAATCAACTGGCGGTCGTGATAGGGCCGGTCCTCGCTCTGCCCGAACACTTCCAGCGCCCGGCGTTTCTCGAACGGCATGGCCTCGTTCTCGCTGACGTGGCTGATGAAAAAATTGACGCTGCGGTCATTGTCCGCCGGCAGGGTCCAGAACGTCAGGAACGGCGGGCTGGCCTGCTTGCGCTCCTGGCCCGTCTCGAAGATGGAGCTGATCTGATGGCTCGTCGGGCCGAAGGCCTCGGCCGAGCGCACCCAGATATTATCGCCGACCCGCCGAACGCCAAGATAGATGACGCCGCCGGGCGTCTCGGCCCAGGTGAGTTCGGGATAATTGGCGAACTCCTCGGCGAAATGATCCATGCCGCGCATCTGCGGAATGACATGCAGGATGTTGGTGTGATGCGGATCGACGGAGTTCTCCTTGATCTGCAGCCAATTGCAATTCAGATCGAGCCTGGTTCCCGGCACGTGCTTGATACCCGGCACGTTGAAGCGATCGAGATCGGGAAACACGGGCACGCGGTCCGGCGGCCCCATATAGGCGAAGACGACGCCGGCGAAGACATGCACCGGATAGCCGCCCTGGCTGACTTCGTTCTGCAGCCTTGCAGCGGCGGGCTCGCCCGGCATTTCGACGATCCTGCCATCGACGTCGAAGACGCGGCCGTGATAGCAGCAGCGGATACCGGTTTCCGTCAGCACGCCATATTCGAGCGATGAATTGCGATGGCAGCATTGCAGATGCAGGACGCCGATGCGGCCGCTGAGATCCTTGAAGACGACCAGGTCTTCGCCCAGCGCGCGGACCTTCAGCGGCACGTCGCCCAGTTCATATTCGTAGCACATGGGCTGCCAGAAGCGGCGATGGTATTCGCCGCCCGGCGTTCCGCGCGTGACCTCGCACAGGAACATGTCCGGCTCCGCCGTCTGTTTCCTGTAATAGCCGTTATAGGCGAGGGATTTTTCTGCTTGATCGACGTCTGACATGTCTGCCTCCGGGAATTCAGGATGCGTTTCGTTGAAATCGGTTACGTGAGTGAAGGCGCGTCGGCCTGCCAGTAGATGACCTTCTGACGCAGCCAGTTCAGCGACCTGTCGAAAGTAAAACCGATGGCCGCGATGGCGACGAAGGCGGCCATGGCGCGCGCGGGCTCGAACGAGGCCGAGGCGAAAGCGACGACATAGCCCAGCCCCCGGCTCTCCCCGATCAATTCGGTGATGATGGTGACAATCATCGAGATCGGCAAAGCGATGCGGATGCCGGCGAAGATGGCGGGTGCGGCCGAGGGCACGAGCACCCTCCAGAACAGGCGCATGTTCGACGCGCCGGCGTTCTGCGCCGCCCAGACGAGCACGCGCTCGGCATTGCGCATGCCGTACATGGACTGGATTGTGATCGGATACAGGCATTCCAGGAATACGAGCACGATCTTCGACATGTCGCCGAAACCGAAGATGAAAATGAAGATTGGATAGAGCGATATTTTCGGGATCGGATAGCCGAAAACGAAGACCGGCTCGAGGATGCGGTTGATGATCCGCACGCGCGCCAGCGCGGTGCCGATGAGAATGCCGGCGACAATCGCCGCGAGAAAGCCGATCAGTGCGCGCTGCAGGGTGATGGAGCCGTGAAAGGCGAGATCGCCGTTCAGCACCATCTTCCAGAACTCCTGCGCGACCTTCTCGATGGGCGGCAGCAGCAGCGGCGAGATCAGGCCGGAATGGGCGATAACTTCCCAAATCGCGAGCACGACGGCGATGGGATAGAGCCGCCAGATGCGGGCGAACCAGACGTCGAGAACCGATGCGCGCGGAGCAGACATCGGGATTGATGCATCAACCATGGCCGCGGTCCTTGCTCATGAGCTGGCCGACGAGGAAATATTCGCGGATCTTCAGCAACAGCCGGTCGGCGCAGAAGCCGAGGATGGCAATCGTCAGAATGGCCGCATACATGCGGTCGAAGCGCAGGTTTTCCTCGGCGCGGGCGATGACATAACCAAGACCCTTGGTCGAGACGACGAATTCGGTGGTCACCATCAGCACGAAGGAGAGCGCCAGGCCGATGCGCAGGCCGTTGAAAATGTCAGGCAGCGCACTGGGGATCACCACCTGGCGGATGAGCCGCGCCCGGCTGGCGCCGACATTCTGCGCCGTCCAGAGATGGACCTTGTTGACGGACTTGGCGCCGTGATAGGCGGCGATATAGGTGGGAAAGAAGATCGAGATCGTCATCACCACGATCTTCGACAGATCGCCGAGGCCGAACCAGGCGAAGATCAGCGGCAGGATCGCCACTTTCGGCACCGGATAGATGAGCGAGACCAGCGGCTCGTAGAAGCGGCCGATCGGGCCGAACATGCCGGCGAGCACGCCGACGAGGGTGCCGCAAGAGGCGCCAAACAGCAGGCCCAGGGACTGGCGGAACATGCTCGAGCCGACATGGCCGATGAGTTCGCCCGACGACAGCATCTCCCACCACGTGGCGATGATCTTCGATGGCGCCACGATATAGCGGGGCAGCAGGCCGAACTGCCCGCACAGCTCCCAGCCGATGAGAATGGCAAGGGGAACGAGCACGCCGAGACCGCGCTGATCGCCGAAGCTGGTCTTGGCGTCCGGCATGGCGGCTTGTTCGAGGTTCGCGGCCTGGTCGGTCATGAGGCGTATTCCTCGCGCGCCCGCAGAACCTCTTCACGCAACAGGTCCCAGATGTGGTTGCGATATTCGGTATACGCCGGCGATTTCTTGATCTCCATGGCGCGTGGGCGGGCGAGATCGATCCTGATGTCGGCCTTGATGCGGCCCGGACGCGCCGTGAAGACGATGATGCGATCGGCGAGATAGATCGCTTCGTCGATATCGTGCGTCACGAACAGGACGGTCTTGCGCGACGTATCCCAGATGCGCTCCAGTTCTTCCTGCAGCAGTTCACGATTCTGCGCGTCAAGCGCGCCGAACGGCTCATCCATCAGCAGGATTTTTGGGTTGAGCGCCAGCAGGCGCGCCAGCGCGACCCTCTGCTTCATGCCGCCGGAGAGTTCGTTGGGATAATGATTCTTGAAATGCGTGAGGCCGACGAGCGAGATGAATTTGTCGGCGATCTCGTTGCGTTCCTTCTGCGGAATGTTCTGCACCTCGAGCGGCCATATGACGTTGCCGAGCACCGTGCGCCAGGGATAGAGCGCATATTCCTGAAACAGCATGCCGCGATCGGGGCCCGGCTTTGTCACCTGCCGGCCGTTGAGCGACATGGTGCCGCCGTCCACGGATTCGAAGCCGCCGAGCATGTGCAGGAACGTGCTCTTGCCGCAGCCGGATGGTCCGACGATGGCGACGAATTCGCCGTCGTCGACGCTCAGGTTGAACTTGTCGAGGGCGATGACCCGCGTTCCCTTGCGATCGAAAGTCTTGGTGAGCGACTCGACGCGGAGCAGAGGCTCGCTCTGCGGCGGCCGGGACAGGCCGGAGGTGATCGGTACGATGCGCGCGCTTTGGCTCATGTCAATTCTCGTTTTTCTGGCTGGTCTCGTCATGCCGGCTGGTCTTCGAGGTCGCGGCCTCGTCGTCGTCCTCGTCCATGCTGGGCAGGTTGGTGAAGGGAACGTCATGCACATTGGCGTACATGACCGAGAGCATGCGCTTGAGCTGTTCGATATCGTGGCCGCTCAATCCTTGGATCATCTGGTTCTCGACATCCAGGGCCCAGGGCAAGGTGCCGGTGAAGACCTCTTCGCCACGTTCCGTCAGGGCGATGCGCACGGCACGCGCATCGGATGTGGAACGGCGCCGCCGGATCAAACCCTCTTTCGAGAGCGCGCCGACAAAGCGGTTGAGCGTCGCCGGCTCGATACTGGTGAGTTCGGCAAGCTCACCGAATCGGCAGGTTCCGCGATCGGACAGGACGGCGAGAATGCGCCATTTCGACACGGTCAGGCCGTGTTGATGGAACTTCTCATCGACGCCGCGCAACATGACGCGGGCGACGCGATTGATGAGATAGGGAAGATAGGTGGCGAGGAATTCGCGTTTCGGGGATTTGTCGGTCATTGGTGATCCTTCGCTCCGTTAAGCCCTCATCCGACCTCTGCTGCGCAGAGGCCACCTTCTCCCGCGGAGCGGGAGAAGGGGTCGCAGTTGAATCACTTCGGCAAATAGGACAGGTCAATGAGCTTGCTGATGTCGACGCGCTCATCCTGGAACTTCGCCTTGATCAATTCGTCCTGCAGCTTCTCGAACATGGCGCGATCGGGCCGCACGTCGGCGGAGCGCAGCAGGTCGTCCTTGCGCGTCATGGCGAGATAGACGCTCGGCTCGACCTGGACGATCTTGGAGGCGAGCAGGCTTTTGCGGGCCTCCTCGGGCTTGTCGAGGAAGTATTTCGTCACCGCGATGAAATCCGCCGTCCAGGCGCGCATGGCTTCCGGATTCTTGCGGGCAAAGTCCGGATTGAAGGCGACGTCGAACTCCTCTTCGATGCCGCTGATGCCGGCCGAATCGAAGATTTTCTTGAAACTGCCTTCGTGCAGGGCGACAAAGGCGAACGTCGTCGGAAAGACGCCGAGATCGATCTTTTTCTGACGCAGGGCCTCCTGCATCTGCGGCAGAGGCACGACGAGCCATTTGACGTCTCGGTTGGGATCGAGACCCGCCTTGGCGACGGCAATGCGCGCGTAGAGCTCGATCGAGGTACGATAGCCGTTGATGCCGATGGTCTTGCCCTTCAAATTGGTGAGAGACACATCGGAGTCTTTCAGCGCCAGATAGCTGGTCGAGAAGGTTTCCGTGCTTTCCTTCGCCATGCTGGCGGGCACCATCAGATTGACGCCCTTGGAGGCGGCGAACAGCACGCCGGTGGTACTCGCCGTGATGGCGTCAAGCTGGCCCGCCTGGAACGCGGTCATGCGATCACTGCCGGAGCGAAACATCGTCATCGTGTAGCGATAGGCCTTGCCCTGGTTGGGCGTCAGGTCCGGCCTCGCCTGCATCAGCCAGGCCTGTTCTTCAGCGGCGGTGCCGACGCCCATTCTGATGTCGACGGGCTGCGCCGCGGCGCTGCCGGCAAGCAAGGCGAGTGCGATCAAACTGTGTGCAAATGTTCTCATCATCTCCCTCCCCCCTTCGTTCATTTCGCAAATGCCGACGTGTCGAGAATGCTGTCGATGTCGATCTTCTTGTCGATGTAGCCGGTCCTGATCAGGGCGTTCTGCAGGGCGAGCAGATAGTCACGCGACGGCTTGCCGTCTTCCTTGCGCTTGAGCGCGATCATCGGCAGGTAGACGGCCGGATCCATCTCGACGAGCTTTGCCGCCGATATGGCCTTGCGGGCCTCGAGCGTGTTCTTCATGTAGAACTGCGTCGCGGCCTGGAAATCCGCGATGAAGGCCTCCATGGCCACCGGGTTGCGCTTGACGAAATCCGGGTTGAAGAACAGCACGAATTCGTCCGCGAAGCCGAAGGCCGTCGCGGCGGTGAAGAGCGTCCTGATGCCGCCGCGCGCCTGCTCGGCCGCGAAGAACGGCTGCGACAGGCTGGCAAGATCGATCTTGCCGGCGCGCAGCGCCTCACCCATGGTCGGCGGCGGCACCACCGCCCATTTGACGTCGCGGTCGGGATCGAGCCCGGCATCGAGAAGCGCCATGCGGGCGCCGAGCTCGAAGGCCTCGCGCAGGCCGTTGAGGCCGATAATCTTGCCCTTGAGGTCTTTCGCCGATTTTATCGGCGAGGCGTCCATAACCACATAGGGTGAGGAATAATAGGCATCGTCCTCCTCGGAGAGCGCCGCAACGATGACCAGCGGCACGCCCTTGGTGGCGGCCGTCAGGGCGCCGGTGCCGGTCGAGACCGCGCCGTCGACCTGGCCGGCCTGGAAGGCGCGAAAGCGCAGGTCGCCGCCGCGGAACGGAAACGTCTCGAGCGAATAGGCCTTGCCCTGGCCCGGGGTCAGGTCGGGCCTCGCCTTCATCAGCCAGATCTGGTCCTCGCCGGAAGTGGTGGTTGTGCCGAGGCGGATGGGCAGCGGCTTGTCCTGGGCCATGCCAATATTCGGCAAAATCGCGACAATGGCGGCCGCCAGAGCGCCTAGAAGCCTTTGATTCATCGGTTTCCCTCCCAAACTGCGATGAATTGCGCTGTTGAAGCCATTGCGCTAATTCATTCCAGATGGAAATATTCCGATTGGAAGAATGAGTCAAGCGACATTAATTCAGTCCATCCGATACAAGCAACGGTGGGGAGCGAAACATATGGCTGATCTGAAGCTGCAGTTTGCCTGCGGGTCCTACGACCGGATCGAACCGCTGCGCGACGGCACGGTCCGCGCCGACGGCATCCACCTGGACGTCGTCACCATCGACGATCCGCGCGAGCTGTTCGACCGGCTGATGGCGCGCGACGAATTCGATCTCGCCGAAATGTCCTCGGCGGAACATTTCGCCATGACGTCACGCGACGAAAGCCCGTTCATCGCCTTGCCCGTCTTCACCTCGCGCTGCTACCGGCACAGTTTCATGTGCGTCAACGCCAAGGCCGGCATCAAGACACCCAAGGACCTGGAAGGAAGACGCATCGGCGTGCCGCTCTATTCCATGAGCGCCGCCATCTGGTGCCGCGGTCTGCTGCGCGATGACTACGGCCTCGATCTCTCCAGCGTGACATGGGTCGAGGGATCGATGGATCATCCTGGCTCGCATGGGGCGCCCAAAGAGCACACCCTCACAAAACCAACGCGGATCGAAACGAACCTGTCCGATCGCTCGCTCAGCGAGTTGCTCGCCTCGGGCGAGATCGACGCGACGATCGGCGCCCTGATGCCGACGAATTTCGGCGTCGACAAGAACATCCTGCGTCTGTTTCCGGATTTCCGCACGTTTGAACGGGATTACTACATCCGCACCGGCGTGCATCCGATCATGCATCTCGTCGTCATTCGCAAAAAGATCTACGAGCGCGAACCATGGATCGCGCGGTCGCTGTTCGACGCCTTCGGCCGTGCCAAGCGCAAGGCGCTCGACAGGATGTTCTACACGGGCGCGCCGAAGACCATGCTGCCGTTCTTGCATGCCGAGGTGGAAGAGACACGGGCGATCTTCGGCGATGATCCGTGGCCGGACGGCGTGGCGGCTAATCGGAAGACGCTCGACTGCGCCGTGCGTTACATGCTGGAAGACGGCCTCATCGAAACGGCGCCCGATCTGGCGAAGGTGTTCGCAGAGGTGGATCGTCAGTAGAGACGCGGCCGCCCTCATCCGACCCTTGCTGCGCAAGGGCCACCTTCTCCCGCAAGCGGGAGAAGGATTCAGAGGGCGGCGCCGGTTCCGAATATTCGACCCGGTTGCGCCCCAGCTCCTTGGCGCGAAACAGTGCGCGGTCAGCGACAACGAAGGTGCGTTCGAATTCATCGCCGCGCTGCGGCCAGAGCGATGTCGCCCCGATGCTCACCGATATGTCCCTGTCGAGGCGGCCCGGATAAGTGGATCTGCCGGCCGCAACCGCGGCGCGCAGGTCCTCGGCGACTTTCACCGCGCCCCTGGCGTCCGTCGATGGCAGCAACAGCGCGAATTCCTCGCCACCGAAGCGCGCACCGAAATCGGCCGGACGCTTGATGGTCGCCTGTATGCATTGCGCCACGACCTGCAACGCCTTGTCGCCGCTCAAATGGCCATAAGTGTCGTTGTACGCCTTGAAGAAATCGACATCGACAACCAGCACGGATATCGGCGTGCCGTCGCGGATCGCCCGTTTCCACTCCCGCTCCGCGATTTCATCGAAGCACCGGCGGTTGGGAAGGCCGGTCAGTTCATCCGTCGCGGCGGCTTTCGCCAGCGCCGCGGCGGTGGCTGCAAGCTCCTTCTCGGTCACCCGCCGGCGCCGTAATTCGCGCACCAAGGCAGCGCTCAACCCTGCCATGGCGAGGCCCAGGCCAACCATCAGCGAGCCGATCATCCAGGCCTTGCGTCGCCACGCCGCAAAAACGGTCTCCTTGGCAGAACCGACGACGACCACCAGCGGCAGATTGCCGACCTGCCTATAGCTGTAGATGCGCCGGATCTCGTCGACGCCGGAGTTGGCTTCATAGTTACCGCTTCTCTCGGCGGGGAAATGTTCGAACAGCTGGCTTCGACTCAGATCCATGCCGATGGCGCGCAGGCGAAACGGATAGCGCATGATCATCGTGCCATCGCTTCTGGCGATGGAATAGATGCCGAGAGGAACAGTCTTCAGATTCATGAACAGCGCATGGAAATAATCCAGGCTCAGGGTGCCGACGACCACGCCGGCAAAGGAGCCATCGGGATTGGAGATGCGACGGCTCAACGCCATCACCCAGCCGCCTGAGCTGCGTTTGGACAGAAAGGGTTTGCTGACGAAGAGGCCCGGATCCTGGGCGCCGGTGTGAACGCGGAAATACTGCCTGTCCGCGAAATTTCCCTGCAATGGTTCGTTGGGCCGAGAATCTTCGGTCACATTTCCGGAGACATCCATGACGACGATGCGATTGAGATAGGTGGCCATGGCGGCATGGTCGAACAGCGTCCGCTGCCGGATGGCCGGGCTCAATTGTTTCAGCTCGGGCAATGCCAGCGCCTCGGTCACGCCCTGCAGCGACATATCGTAGAATTCGAAATTGCGCTTGATATCCTGGGACACAGCCAGGGCCAGATTGGCATCCGTATCGCGAGATTGTTCGGCGGCATCCTGGCGGCTATCCCACAGAACATGCACGCACAGGAGAATGAATCCCAGCGCCGTCGCAAAACCCAGCGTCCGAATGATGCCCATGGAATCGACCCGTTGCGCGGCGCCGTAGAATGCCGACGAGTAAGACTTGAGTCGTGGTTATTTAAATTTTCTTCTAAATTCTTTTCTGAAATTTCTTGGCGCGAGCTTGCAAACTTTCCGGTTCATTTTGTCTTACCGGACATAGTTAAGTGGCCATTCATTTTGTACGCCTAACGTCGTCGTCGCGACACGACGCAATTGCAGGCACCTCTGCCTACATCAATGTCGCATAATCGAGGAAGCCAACCATCTCGCCGGGCTCGACCAGTGTTGCAGGTTCGGGCAGTTCGACGAGGCCGTGGGTCTGGGTGAGCGACGACAAAAGCCCGACGCCCTCGCGCGGAAATTTGTGCGCCTCAACCAGGCCGTCGCCGGCGTGCGCCAGCGATACCCGCACGAATTCGCGGCGTCCCGGTTTCTTGCGGTAGGAAAAAGCCGCGCGCACCGGCAGCGGCAGGATGGGCTTGATGTCCGCGCCCATCAACGCCAGCGCCAGCGGCCGCACCACATAGGCTTGCGTCACATAGCTGGCGACCGGATTGCCCGGCAGCCCGACGAAAGGCGTGCCGTCGATCACGCCCATCGCCACGGGACGACCCGGCTTGATCGCCATGCGCCAGAACACCAGGGAGCCTACGGCCTCGACCGCGCTCTTCACATGATCGGCCTCGCCGGCGGAGACTCCACCGGAGGTGACGATGAGATCATGCTGCGCCGCCGCCGTCCGCAGCGCCTTGGCGAGGCCCGCCATGTCATCGCGCAGGACGCCAAGATCATGGGCATCGCAACCAAGACGCGCCAACAGAGCCAGCAGCATGAAACGATTGGAATCGAAAATCTGCGGCCCGCTGCGGCTCTCGCCGGGCGACACCAGTTCATTGCCGGTCGAGAACACGCCGACCTTCAGGCGCCGCGCCACATCGAGCCTGGCTGCGCCCAGCGCCGCGGCGAGCGCCACATCCTGCGGGCGCAATCGCCGGCCTTTCGGCAGCGCAAGGGAACCGGCCGCAAAATCCTCGCCGGCGAGGCGCACATTGGAACCAGGTTTCAGACCAGGCGGCAGCACGACATGATTATCCGCGACGCGCACGTCTTCCTGCATGAACACGGTATCGGCGCCGGACGGCATCATCGCGCCGGTGAAGATCCGCATGGCAGATGCCGGCACGATCGAGCCGGCCGCGACACCGGCCTCAAGCCGGCCCATGAGCGGCAGAACGGTTTCGCCCGTGGCTGCGAGATCGCCATGGCGCACGGCATAGCCATCGACGGCGGAATTGGTGAAGGGCGGCAGCGCCGAGGCGCCAAGAAAATCCGCCGCGAGCACGCGCCCGTCGGCGAGAGCCAGCACGACACTTTCGCTACCGCCGATCGGCCGAACCTGGCGTGCGATCAGCGCCGCTGCGTCATCAAGCGACAGCAGCCGTCCGCCGAAGGCGAAACAATCGTCGCTGAGCTGCGCCATGGGTCTATTTCCCGGTCTATTCCCGCTGCTGGGCCAGCCGCGCCTGCACGATGTCGATCGGCTGCGCCGCGGCCAGCATCATATCAGCAATGGCGCCGATCGCATCCAGGCCCACGCAGGGCGGCGCCCCGGGCGCTGCCGGTCCATTACCGGCGATGCCGACGATATCGCGATCGTCAGGCCACAGATATGGCTTGCCATTTTCGGCCCGGTGCACCTCGATCTTGGGCAGGCCGGCGCGCCGGAAGCCCTCGACGATGACGAGATCGACCGGCGTCAGCTTGCCGAGCAGGTCCGCCAGGCTCCATTCGGCCTCGCCGCGCAGTTCACGCATCAGGGCCCAGCGCTTGCCGGAGGCGACGAGCACTTCGGTGGCGCCGGCCTGGCGGTGCTGCCAGGAATCCTTGCCGGGGATATCGACGTCAAAGTTGTGATGGGCGTGCTTGATGGTGGAGACGCTGACGCCCGCGCCGATCAGATGCGGAATGAGCTTGCTCAGCAAGGTCGTCTTGCCCGCGCCGCTCCATCCCGCCAGTCCGATGATCTTCATGTAGAGGTCCTGCTGCCCTGCCCTCAGGGACTGACGCAGTCTTCGTCGAATTGCCTGGAAGAAGCAAGGAAGACACCCTCATCCGACCCTTGCTGCGCAAGGGCCACCTTCTCCCGCAAGCGGGAGAAGGGAAGCACGCGGAATCTTCACGGCTTTGCGATCAATCTCGCCGGATCGAGCTTGCCGCCGATCCTGTTCTGCTCCTTCATCGTATCGATCCACCATGACACGGCATCGGGTGTCAGCTTGTTGCTCATGTGGGGAAACGGCAGCGCATCGATGACCGGCTGCGGCAGTTTGGTATAGCCCTGGATGATGACGCGCGCGTCCTTCTGATTGGCGTTGGCCCAGGCAATGGCGTCGTCGATCGCGGCGCTGAAGGCTTTCGCCGCGGCGCGATTGTTTTCGATCCAGCTTCGCGTCGCGATATAGGAGATGCCGAGCTTCTCGTCCGCCAGCCCATCCATGAAGCGCGCCGCCAGCTTGCCGTTGCCCGATTGCTGGACCCTTGTGAGGAAGGGCTCGACCACCACCGCGCCGTCGACGGATCTGGCCTTCAGCGCGTCGTCCGTCTGCGGGCTGCCGATTTCGACGAAGCTGATCTTCTTCTCGTCGACCTTCTTGCCCGCCAGCCATTTGCGGAACAGCACGTCAACCGACGAGCCGAGCCCTGGAATGATGATCTTCTTGCCCTCGAGACTGCGCGGATCGTCGTAGGGCACATCCGGGCGCGTCACATAGGCCATGCCGGCGCCCATGCTGGGCGTCGTCGTCGATCCGGCAATCAATTGCAGATCGAGACCGCCGTCAGCGGCCTGGATGAAGACCGCCGCATTGGGCGCACCGATCTGGATGGAGCCTGCCATCAATGCTGCGGGAATGGTCGGGTTCAGCGGCACGAAGGTGAACGAGACATCGAGCCCGTGTTTGGCGAAGAAGCCTTTGTCCTTGGCGACGAAGGCCGGCATGACATCGGCGAGCAAGGTCGTGCCGATCGTCACCTTCACCGGATCCGCAGCAATCGCGGAAGGCGCATAAGCAGCACAGACTGCGCCGAGCACCGTGGCAAGACACTGTCTCCTGAACATCGTGTTTCCTCCCTGTTTTTAGTTTGGCTTCTAGACTTTACGCACCGCCATCTCCGGCAATGACATGTTCTCCCCCGTTGAAGACGAGCGCTCCATCGTGGCGCGCCACGGCAACCAGCGTGATACCGTAAGCACGGGCGCGCTCGATGGCGAGCGAGGTTGGCGCGGAGACGGCGACCATGGCGCGGGCGCCGAAGGCCGCCGCCTTCTCGACCATTTCAAACGAGCAGCGGCTGGTGATCAGCAGGAAGCCGCTCAATGGATCGGTCTTGCGACGCAACAGATGACCGACGAGCTTATCAAGCGCGTTGTGACGGCCGACATCTTCGCGGATCGCCGCAATGGTCCCGTCCGGCTCGCACCAGGCCGCCGCGTGGACCGCGCCCGTCATCTGGTTCAATTTCTGCTGATCCGGCAAAGCCACGAGGGCATGCTCGACGGCGCTGACGCGCAGATCGACAGACGTATCGGGCGTCATGGCGGCGCGCGGCAGGGCCGAGAGATCGTCGATGCCGCAAACGCCGCAGCCGGTGCGGCCGGCGAGATTGCGGCCGCGCGCCAGGTGGCGTTGCAACTTGTCGGAGGCCAGCGCGACGATCAGTTTCAACCCCGCTTCATCCTCTTCGATAGCGACGCTGCGAATATCGTCGACAGAATCGATGATGCCCTCGGTGAAACTGAAGCCGACGGCGAAATCCTCCAGATCCTGCGGCGTCGCCATCATGACCGCGAAGGGGATGGGCGCGTAGACGATGTTGATGGGCGTCTCGACCGGCGCCTGTCGCGTTGCCGGCTGCCGCGCCGCATCGGCGAAGACCAGTTTTTCGGCATCATAACGCACGGACGTCTCGCGCTGTGGCGCGTCGGTCCCGGAACTGTCTGGCGCGGTGGTCCGGCTCATATCCTGCAACTCGTTATACGATCATGAAGCTTCAACCCGCGGCATTTGGCAAGTTCCCGGCATCCGCGAGCAATCTCTCCGGGGCGCCGGCGATCTGCGCCAGCGCCTCGCGCGCCACATCGACAAGCGCCCGCACCCGCGAGACATGGACGCGGTTGCGCGGGATCTGCGCGGCGATCCATGAATCAACGACCGGATAATCGGGAAGCACCGGGACCAGCCTGCCGCTTTCGATCGCCGAGCGGCACAGCGGCTCCCAGATCAGGCCGATGCCGTTGCCGGCCAAGGCGCCTTCCAGCAGCACGCTGACCGAATTGGCCGTGAACCTGGCAGCGGAGTCTGCATTGACGTTGACCTGGATCGGCGCGGCGGCGCCGCGAAACGACCAGAACTGGCCGTGCTGATGGATGACCAGGCAATCGTGCTCAGTCAGATCATGCGGCCGGGCGGGCCTGCCACGCCGCGCGAGATAATCGGGCGCGGCGACCAGAAGCCGGCGGAACGGATGCAACGGCTCGTTGACGACGCCGTCATAGGGCATCGGCGAAATGCCGATCGCCACATCGAAACCTTCTTCAAACGGGTTGACCGTGCGATCGACGACGATGATGTCGAGTTTCGTCTGCGGATGCCGGCCCTGGAAGCCGGCAAAAGCTTTCGACAGCGCATGCATGGCCAGGACGCCGGGAACCTTGATCCTGATCGAGCCCGTCAGTTCGTTGTCCTTGTAGACGCCATCCTTGTCAGCATCCTGCCGATGCAGGTCATCGAAGGCCGTGACCAGTTTCGACACGCCATCCTGATAGCGCTCGCCGAATTCGCTCAGCGCAACCTGATGGGTCGTCCGGTTGAACAGCCGCAGGCCGAGCTCTTCCTCGAGCTGGCGGATGCGCTTGGTGATGACCGAGGGCGAAATGCGCAATTGCCGCGCCGCGCGGGCGAAGCTTCGCGTCTGCGCGACCGCCAGAAATGCCTTCATGCAATCGATGCGATCCACGATATTCTCGAAATGGAAATACAGTCGCATCCATATTCCCTTATTCCGTCCAAATCGGCAATGATCTAATATTGGATTGACCGGTCCGCAGTAGACTGGCTGTCTTGGGAGGACACGCTCGGGGAGGGCATTTTTTGATGCTGTTCAACGCATTCCGTTGCGCTGGCCTTGCCAGCATCATTCTGGCTCTCCCCGTAAGCATTGCACAGGCCGAGAGCTATCCGAACCGGCCCGTCACCATCTCGGTCGGCTATTCCGCCGGCGCGGGCATGGATGTGGCGGCGCGGTTTTTCGCGGCCAAGCTGTCGAAGGCGTCAGGCCAGCAGTTCATCGTGGTCAACCGGCCCGGCGCCGGCGGCAATCTCGCCGCCCAGGAAGTCGCAGGGGCCAAGCCCGACGGCTATCAACTGCTGTGGGGCCCGACCGCGACATTCGCCGCCAATCCGTCGCTGTTCAAACATCTCCCTTACGACCCGCGCACGAGCTACACCATCGTCTCCACCGTGGTCGAATACGGGTTCCTGCTGGTCACCGGCCCGCAGACGCCGGCCTCGACCATTCCTGAACTGAAGGCGCAGCTCGCCCAAAAACCGAACGCGACCTATGGCGGGCTCGGCTCGACGACGGTCGCCATCGCCGAACGGTTCAAATCCATGGCCGGCATCAAGGCGGCCCATGTCACCTACAAGGCGATGCAGGACGTGGTGCGCGATGTCAGCGCCGCCGACGTCGACTTCGCCATGGTCGACGTGCCCTTCGCCATGCAGCAGGCGAAGGCGGGCAAGTTGAAGATCTTCGGCGTCACCCTGCCGCACCGGATGGGTGCGGCGCCGGACATCCCGACCCTTTCGGAAGCCGGCGTGCCGGGCTTCGAGGCGACGGGCTGGATGGCGCTGGCGGCGCCCGCCGGCACGCCGCCGGAGATCGTCGCGCAGTTGCGGCGCTGGATCATCGCCGCCCTGGGCGACGCCGATACGCAGAAGTTCCTGCACGACAATTACTACGAGCCGTTCACCCTCGAGCCAGCCAAGACCGACCAGTTTCTAAAAAGTCAGATCGAGAAATGGCGTGAGCTGATCACTTCCGCCGGCATCAAGCCGATCTGACCCTCCTTTCCCGCAGCCATCATTGCCAATGAGCCCTATCGTCATGGATAAGCCTATTTCACGTCTCGACAACGAACTCGACCTGGAGCGCTTCCGCCTGCGGCGCTTCGTCGAAACGCTGGGGGACAGTGATATCGAGATCCATGACGAGGCGGTCGACCTTGCCGATGTGGGACGCATGCTCGACGGCAACCGCAAGGCGGTGTGGCTGCGCGCCATCGGGCCGGAGCGCAGCGAGCTCGTCGGTAATGTCATCGGCACGCGCGAGCGGCTGGCGCTGGCGCTCAACACGACAGCGGAAGCTGTCACCGGCGAGGTAATGCGGCGATTGAAGAATACGCCGCAGTTCATCGAGGTCGATCGCGACCGCGCGCCCGTGCAGCAGGTGGTCGAAATCGGTGACGACATCAACCTGATGAACTATCCGGTGCATCTGCAGCACGGTCTCGACGGCGGGCTCTACATCTCGTCGGCGCTCGACGTTTCCGTCGATGCCAGCACCGGCCTGTCGAACACCGGCATCCGCCGGCTGATGCTGCGCAATGCGCGCGAGACGGGCATCGGCCTGACCGCGCCGAGCGACCTGCGGGCGATCTACGAGAAGTCGGCAAGAAAGGGCGATCACCTGCCGGTGTCCTTCGTCGTCGGTTCGCATCCGATCGATTCGCTGGCCTCGCAATTCCGCATTCCCTCCGACGAGTTGGGATTGATGGCCTCTTTGCGGGAAACGCCGCTGCCGCTGGTGAAATGCATCACCAACGATCTGCGGGTGCCGGCCGATGCGGAAATGGTGATCGAGGGCTATCTCAATGCGGCGGGCCATATCGAGCCGGAAGGCCCCTATGGCGAGTTCCTCGGCTATTACGGCATCGTCAAGCCGAACCCGACCTTCCATGTGACGGCGATCACGCGCCGCCACGACGCGCTGTTCCAGACCATGACCATCGCGGGCCGCAATATGAGCGCAACCGATTCGGCGCAGCTCATGGCCGTGCGCACGGAAGTGACTGTGTGGCAGGCGCTGGCGAATGCCGTGCGCGAGCCTGTGGCGGTGCATGCCACGGCCTCGAGCGGCGGCATGTTCAATGTGCGCGTGGCGCTGCGCCAGCGCGTGCCAGGCGAAGCGCGCAATGCGATCGCCGCCGTCTTCGGCTCGCTCGCCAATGTGAAACATGTCTTCGTGGTCGATCCTGATATCGACGTCTATTCGCACGAGCAGATGGACTGGGCGCTGGCGACGCGCTTCCAGGCCGACAAGGATTTCGTCATCCAGACCGGCCTGCGCGCCCTGCCGACAGATCCGTCTCTGGAAGGCAGCCGCATCCAGGCCAAGGCCGGGTTCGATTGCACCATGCCGCTGGCGCCCAAGCGCTCCATCGCGCTCACCGTGCCGGAATATCCGCGCTACGAGGGCGCGCGATTTGCCTCTATGGAGGCAGCATTGATGCATGGGCCGAAGACGTTCGAGGACCTGATGGCGGCGCTCGGCAGCCGCGACGGCCGGGAACTTGTGACGCCGCTGGATGAGATACGCCGACAGGGCAGGGTGAAATTGAATCAGGACGGGCGCTGGGCGTGGACAATTTAAGCGCACAGCCCTCATCCGACCCTCGCGATGCGAGGGCCACCTTCTCCCGTAAACGGAAGAAGGATTCAGCGCGTTCTTCCTTCGCCCGCTTGCGGGAGAAGGTGGCCCTTGCGCAGCAAGGGTCGGATGAGGGTGTCACTATTTTTCCACCAACAGTCCGTCCCTCTCGTCATCCTTCAAATCCTCGGGCAGCGACCGGATGAGCCGTTCAATGAACAGATCGGCCGCCGGCGTCAACCGCTTCGTGGCGGGCACGCAGCAGCTCAACGTGCTGAAACGGCCCATCGGATCGCGGATCGGCACATAGGCGAGGCCTGTGTATTTCGGCTTGTAACGCCCGGAGAGTGCCGCCTGAACGGAAATGGCGAGGCCGGCGGCGACCGAGGCGCGCATGAAGGCGTAGGAATTGGTGGTCAGCACGATCTTCGGCTTGATGCCGCTATTGCTCGCCATGCGCTCGACGATGCCATCCTGTACGGCTGCATCGTTGACGAGCGTGAGCGGAAACTGAGCGCATTCGGCGAGCGTGGTCGACTTGCGCCGCGCCAGCGGATGCGCCTCGGCCACCACCGCGTAACTCAGGGGTTTGAACTCGGCGACGGTGCGCAGGCCGATCTGCACCGGCGCGTTGTAGAGCAGCAGGAGATCGAGCTGCATGCGCTCGTAATGGGCGATGATCTCCGCCTTCTCGGCAATGCGGACATCGAAATCGATGCGCGGATTGGTCTCGCGAAACGTGACCAGGAACGGCGCCAGCAGGTCCATCGCCAATGTATCGGTCGAGCCGATGATGATCTTGCCGCGCTTGACCTCCTTGAGGCTATCGATCTCGGTGATGGCGACCGAGACTTCCTGCATGGCTCGCCGGATGCGATAGACCAGCACCTCGCCGGCCGCGGTGAGGCGGACGCCTTCGCGACCCCTGTTGCGCAGGAGTAAAGGGGTGCGCACCTGCTTCTCCAGCAGGCCCACCTGACGATGCACCGCGGAAACGGCAATGCCGATATTCTCAGCCGCCTGACGGAAGGAACCGGCCTGCGCCACCTCGAAGAAATAGCGGATGGCGGGCGAGCTTAAGGCATTGCGAAGAATGGGGTTTGTCATGCTATCCCGGCGCAGTCCAAGCTGGGGAGAAGTGGCCAGTACGACGATTTTATGTTCTATTTTTCAGAATAATAGAATACGAATTTTGAAATTTACTGCAATTGGGCGGCTGCCTATCTTTTTGCGCCTGCGGTGCGCTAACGGCCGAATGAACGAACGGGGACATTTGATGACTGGCATTTCACGCCGCAAAGCCATGAAACTTGGTTTGCAACTCGCCGGCTCGGCGGGCGCGCTTTCCGCCCTCAACCTGCGTTCGGCCCTGGCCCAGCCCGCCATCGGCAAGGGATCGACCCTGACCGTCTCGACCTGGGGCGGCGTCACCCAGGACGCGATCAAGGCCTATATCGAACCGGAATTCACCAAGCTGACCGGCGCGACGATCGCCTATGATATCGGCGGCGTCGGCGCGCGCTACAACAAGCTGCTGGCGCAGCGCAACAACCCGGTGGTCGACGTGTTCTACGGGACCGACGAGAACACCGCCACGGGCCTGAAAGCCGGCATCATGACGCCGGTCTCGCGCAAGAAAGTCCCGCTCACGGCCGATCTGGCGCCGTGGTCGCTGACCGTCAAGACCGGCACCAACAGCGAGACAGTCGCCTCGGTTCCCGTCACGCTCGGCGCCTATGTGCTGGGCTTCAATCCGCAGTTCATCAAGGAGCCGATCACGGCCTGGGCCGACATGTGGCGGCCGGAATTCGCCGGCAAGCTGGCGCTGGCGGCGCCGGTCCATAGCGCCATGCCGCAATTGCTCATCATCGCGTCCGAACTCGCCGGCGGCTCCGCCACCAACATCGATCCGGGCCTCAAGAAACTCGCCGAGCTGCGGCCGGCGAAGCTGACGGTGTTCTGGACCGACTGGGCGCCGATGCTCAAGAGCGGCGACGTGACCTTGGCGACCGAACTTGCCTATTACATGGAAGGCATGAAGGACGACAAATATCCGATCGAATATGTCATCCCGAAAGAGAAGGGCATCGCTTCGCTGACCAACCTCGGCCTGGTGAAGGGATCGAAGAACGTCGAGCTGGCGGAAGCCTTCATGAATCTCTGCCTGGAACCTTCAATCCAGAAGGTGATCACCAACAAGACCTACTATGCGCCGACCAGCACCAAGGCTGTGCTCAGCGATGCCGAGCTCGCGCGCTGCCCCTGCGGCGGCAAGATCGACCAGATTCGTTTCTTCGATCCGGAAATGCTGGCGAGCGTGCGGCCGCTGTGGACGGAACGCCTCAACACCGAGGTTCTGCCACAATGGAAGACGCGGTAAGCGCAGAACCGATTGAACGCAGGTTTCGTTGCATGAGACGCGCGACTGAGAACGCGCGTCTCATATCCGCTTAACAACCGAGGTGACGCCGTGAACGCTGGCAAGCGAAAGCAATTGAAGCTCGGCGCTTTCTTTCATCCAACCGGCAATCATGTGGCGGCCTGGCTGCATCCGGAAGCGCAGATCGACGCCGGGATGAATTTCGAACATTACGCCGATCTCGCCCGCACCGCGGAACGGGCGAAGTTCGATCTCGTCTTCCTCGCCGATTCCAGTGCGACGCGCGACGGCAATCTCAATGCGCTGAGCCGCTGGCCGCAATACATGGCCTATTTCGAGCCCACGACCCTGCTGTCGGGCCTCGCGGCGGTGACGAAGCATATCGGCCTCGTGGCGACCGCGACGACCACGTATAACGAGCCCTATAATATCGCGCGGCGCTTCGCCTCGCTCGACCTGATGAGCCATGGCCGCGCCGGCTGGAATGTCGTCACCTCGTCGAACGTGTCCGAAGCCTATAATTTCAACAAGGATGAGCACCTCAATCACGATGACCGCTATGAGCGGGCACTGGAATTCGTGGAAGTGTGCTGGGGCCTCTGGGACACGTGGGATGACGACGCCTTCGTGCGCGACCGCGCCAGCTCGACGTATTTCGTTCCTGAGAGGCTGCATCATCTCAATCACAAGGGAAAGCACTTCTCGGTGCGTGGCCCGCTCAACGTGGCGCCGTCGCCGCAGCGGCGGCCGATCCTGGCGCAGGCCGGCGCTTCCGAAGTGGGGCGCGAATTTGCCGCCCGCATCGCCGAACTCATCTTCACGCCGCTGCATACGATCGCCGAGGCCAAGGCCTTCGGCGCCGATATCCGCAGCCGCATGGCGAAATACGGTCGCAATCCCAACGACGTGAAGATCATGCCCGGCCTGAATGCCATTGTCGGGCGGACCGATGAAGAGGCCCGGGAGAAATTCCAGGAACTTCAGGAACTGATCCACCCCGATGTCGGCCGGCAATTGCTGTCGACGGAGCTCAACGGCGTCGATCTCTCGCCCTATCCTGTCGATGAGCCCTTCCCCTTCCATATCTTCGAGGGCAAGCAGATCATCGGCAGTTCCGGCCAGCGCATCTACGACAAGGCCAAGAAGGAAAACCAGACCCTGCGACAGGCCTATATGGCCTATGCCGGCGCGCGCGGCCAACGCACCCTGATGGGGTCTCCCAAGACCATCGCCGACGAAATGGAAGAATGGCTGATGGCCGATGCCGTCGACGGCTTCCTGGTCCAGCCCTCGCACTTGCCCACAGGCCTCGACGAATTCGCCGATCTGGTGGTGCCCGAACTCGTGCGCCGGGGTATATTCCGCTCGGACTACGAAGGCTCGACCGTGCGCGAAAACCTGGGGCTGCAACGGCCCGTCAGCCGTTACCGGACGGGCGCTTCGGCAAAAGCAGTGTGATGCAAGATATTCGAGTGCAAGATATTCGAGTGCAAGACAACCGAGGCAAGATGCACGCCGGCAAAGACCGACGGCGATGACGCAGGCTGTCTCGCAGAATGATGCGCCAGACAGAACCGCCACGCGTGCGCGGCGGATGGACTGGATGAAGATGGGCTTTACGTCCGTCCTGCTTCTGCCCAGCCTGCTGATGATCTTCGTCTTCCTCGGCCTGCCGCTCGTCGTCATCGCCATGCAGAGCCTGCAGGACAATGTGCTGCTGCAGTTCACGCCGCCGGGGATCGACAATTACAAATACCTGCTGACGCGGCCGTATTATTTCGACGTGGTCGTGCGCACCCTGCGCCTGTCGCTGCTGACGACAATCTTCGCCATTCCGCTCGGCTATCTCGCCGCCATGGCCCTGCCGGTGCTGAAAGGCCGTCTCGCCAATATGGCCATCATGGCGCTGACGTTTCCGATCCTCGCCGGGCCGCTTGTGGTCATCCTGGGATGGATGGCGCTGCTGCCCGACAGCGGGCCGCTGTTCGGGCCGCTGGTGCGCGCCGGGCTCATCAGCCCGCCGCGCATTCTCGGCAGCGAGACCGCCATCGTCATCAGCCAGGTCCAGTTCGTGCTGCCGTTCGCGATCCTCACGCTCTATACGGCGCTGAGGCAGATCCCGCACAACCTCTACGAGGCGGCGGCGAGCAATGGCGCCGGCGGGCTGCAATCCTTCCTGCATGTGACCCTGCCGCTCAGCCTGCCGGGCGTGCTGTCGACGACGATCATCGTGTTCTCGCTGGCGGCCTCGAGTTTCATCGCGCCGCATTATCTCGGCGGCGCCGCCGACCTGACCTTGACGACCCTGATCACGAATTTCGTGCTGGGCACATTCAACAGCCCGCTGGCGGCGGCATCGTCGATCCTGCTGCTGGCGATGATGCTGATTGCGATGTTCATCTTCGTCAAACTGTTCGGAAGGTTCATCCGGCCATGAAGGGGATGAGGATCACGCTCTCATGGATCTACCTGGCGCTGATCTACCTGTTCATTCTGGGGCCGATGTTCTTCGTGCTGGCGGCCTCGTTCAACACGGAGACGAGCTTTCCCGCCGCCTTCGAAGGCGTGACGCTACGCTGGTACGCCCGCATCTGGGACCATAAGGAATTCCTGTCGTCGGCATGGACGAGCACGCTCGTCGCCCTCGTCTCCTCGGCGCTGGCGGTGCTGGCGGCGTTTCTCGCCGCCTATGCCATTTCGCGCGGCAACAAGCGCGAGAATGCCTGGCTGAGCGCAACCCTCGCCGCGCCCCTGCTGGTGCCGCAGGTGGTGATGAGCCTTGGCATGCTGCAGCTTGCCAGCGTCGCCGGCATGGGCACCGGCTTCTGGTGGCTGGTGGCGGTGCATGCGGTCCACAACATTCCCTTCGCCCTGCGGCTGACGATGACGGGCTTCGCGCGCTTCGATTTCGCGCTGGAGGATGCGGCGACGAGCCTTGGCGCCGGCCGGCTGACGGCATGGCGGGAGGTGACGATCCCGGTGCTGCAATCGAGCATCGTCGCTGGCTTCACCTTCTGTTTCATCATGTCGTTCGTGAACCTGCCGGTCTCGCTGTTTCTGGCCGACACGGCGACGACAACACTACCTGTCGTCATGTATTCCTACATCGAATCGCGCATCGACCCGATGCTTGCCGCGGTGTCCGCCATTCTCTTCGTGCTCGCCTGCGCGATCACGCTCATCCTCGACAAGATCTTTCGCATCCGGCTGGTGGATTGATGCCTGACCTCAAGCTCACTGGAATTACCAAACGTTTCGACAAGTCCGTCGCCGTCGACGATCTGTCGCTGTCGATCGAACATGGCGAATTCGTCTGCCTGCTTGGGCCCAGCGGCTGCGGCAAGACGACGACCCTGCGGATGATCGCCGGCTTCGAAACCGCCGACACCGGAACCATCGAACTCGACGGCATGGACATCACACGGCTGCCGCCGCAGAAGCGCGACATCGGCCTGGTGTTCCAGAGCTATGCGCTGTTTCCCCACAAGACGGCGGCCGAGAATGTCGGCTTCGGCCTGAAGATGCGCAAGCTCCCGCGCGCGGATATCGACAGCCAGGTGAAGAAGGCGCTCGATCTCGTGCGCCTCGGCCAGGTGGCGGAGCGCTATCCGCGGCAGATGAGCGGCGGCCAGCAGCAGCGGGTGGCGCTCGCCCGCGCGCTGGCCATCCGGCCGCGCCTGCTGCTGATGGACGAGCCGCTGTCCAATCTCGATGCCAAGCTGCGCGACGACATGCGCGAAGAGATCCGCCGCATCCAGAAGGAAGTCGGCATCACCGCCATTTTCGTCACCCATGACCAGGCCGAGGCCCTGGCGCTGGCGGACCGGATCGCCGTGATGTCGGAAGGCCGGCTGATGCAGATCGCCGATCCGACCTCCATCTACGAAGCGCCCGCCAACGCCACCGTCGACCAGTTCATCGGCCAGGTGAACGCGCTGCAGGGTTCTATCGCGAAAGTCGACGGCCCGATCGCCCATGTGGCGATCACCGGCGGGCGTTACATCTGGGGCCTCGATCGGCAGATTCCCGTCGGCACACCGGTGCTCGCCATGGTGAAGCATGAGCGGGTATTCCTGTCGCGGCAACGGCCGGCAGCGGGAGAGAACATCTTTCCCTGCCAGGTCGTCAGCCGCACCTATCTCGGCGCGTGGATCGTCTATCACTGCAATCTGGGCGACCAGGCAATGACGGCGGCGGTGCCGAACCATCCGGCCTTCGAGCAGTTTCAGCCGGGCGAGGCCGCCTTCCTGCATTGGGCGAGCGCCGACTGCCGCATTTTCCGCCAGTAAGGCGCCGTCGTCCAAACTATTTCAAATTTCAACGATCTTCGCTATGACTGGAGGAAATCTAGCGGCGGAACGTGCTCATGGAGAAGGCAAAGGACGATCCGGTTGATCTGGAGATCATCGTTCGCGATGAGCCTGCCGGGCACAAGAGCGAGCTTCGCCTCTGGTTGCGCCTGCTCTCCACGGTCAACATGATCACCCAAGAAATCCGCCAGCGGCTGCGCGCGGAATTCGCAATCACCCTGCCGCAGTTCGATCTCCTGGCCCAACTCGACCGCGAACGCGACGGGTTGCGCATGGGCGATCTCTCCAAACGGATGATGGTCTCGAACGGCAATGTCACCGGGCTGATCGAACGGCTAGAGAGCGACAAGCTGATCGTGCGGGATTTCGATCCGGTCGACCGCAGGGTCATCGTGGCGAAGCTGACGCCGCTGGGCATCACGAAGTTCCGCACCTATTCGAAAGCCCACGAGGGCTGGCTCGCCGATATGTTCGCGGATGTCGACCCCGTGACGGCGAAGGCGCTGATGAAGCACATGGCGACGATGAAGGGCTCCGTGGCGGCGCATCTCACGCGGGATGCCTGACTGGGAGCATCCCACCCTCATCCGACCCTTGCTGCGCAAGGGCCACCTTCTCCCGCAAGCGGGAGAAGGGCCGCAGTTGAATCCTTCTCCCGTTTACGGGAGAAGGTGGCCCTCGCATCGCGAGGGTCGGATGAGGGCACTCAACTGCCTCGCGCCGCCATGGCGCGCAATTCCGAACGCTGCAGCTTTCCCGTCGATGTCTTCGGAAGTTCACTCACGAATACGATCGCACGTGGATATTTGTAGGGCGATATTTCTGCCTTGACGTAATCCTGCAAGGTTTTGACCAGCTCGCCCGATGGCTCATAATCTTCCGCCAGCATGACATAGGCTTTGACGATGGCGCCGCGATCGGGGTCTGGCGCGCCGACGACGCCGCATTCGCGTACGGCGGGATGCATCAGCAAGGTCACCTCCACCTCGGGGCCGGCGATGTTGTAGCCGGCCGAGACGATCATATCGTCGGAGCGCGCCTGATAGTGATAGTAGCCATCGCTGTCGCGGAGATAGATGTCGCCGGTGATGTTCCAGCCATCCAGCACATAAGCGCGCTGGCGCTCGTCGGCGAGATAGCGACAGCCGGTGGGGCCGCGCACCGCGAGCCGTCCGACAGTGCCGTCCGGGACCTCCTGTCCGTCCGCGTCGATGATCCTTGCTTCATAGCCCGGCACCGGCAGGCCGGTGGCGCCGGGGCGCACGTTCTCCTGCGTCGAGCCGATGAAGATGTGGAGCATCTCGGTCGAGCCGATGCCCTCGGTGATCTTCAATCCCGTTGCCTTGCGCCAGGCCTCGAAGGTGGGATGCGGCAGGGCCTCGCCGGCGGAAATGCAGCGGCGCAGCGAGGAGATGTCGTACCTGCCGACATTGGCGAGCATGGCACGATAGGCGGTCGGCGCGGTGAAGATGACAGTCGCCTTGAAGGTGGCGATACCCTGCAGCAGATCGTCAGGTGACGCCTTCTCGAGCAGGACGGTGGACGCGCCGACCCGGAAGGGAAACAGCACCAGTCCGCCAAGACCGAAGGTGAAGGCCAGCGGCGGCGAGCCGATGAAGCGATCCTCGCGGGACGGCTGCAGAAGATGGGCGGAATAAGTGTCGCAGATCGCCAGCAGATCGCGATGGAAATGCATCGTGCCTTTGGGCACGCCGGTCGTGCCCGACGTAAAGGCGATCAGGCAGACATCGTCGGCGGCGCTGTCGAAGGGCTCGAACTGATCGGAAGCCGCCGCCGCCAGACGATCAAGATCGTCCGCCTCCGCCCCGCCGAAGGCGATGATATTTTCCAGGACCGGCGCATCCTTGCGCGCGGCGTCCAACTCGCCGCGCAAGCGATGATCGGTGATGGCGAAGCGGCATTGCGCCTTGTCGATGATCGCCATCAGTTCACGCGTGCGCAGCAACGGCATGGTGGCGACGGCGATGCCGCCGGCCTTCAGCACGGCAAGATAGGCCGCCACCATCATGGGATTGTTGGCCGCGCGCAACAGCACGCGATTGCCTGAAACAAGACCGAACTGCTGCGTCAGCACATTGGCGATGCGGTTCACCCGGGCCGCGAGATCGGCGTAAGTCCAGGTGATGCCGGGCGCAAGAATCGCAATGCGATCGCCATTCTCCTTCAGGTTTCGGTCGACCATCTCGACCGCCGCATTGAGGCGATCGGGATAGTTCAGGCCCTCGATCAGCAGGTCCGGACACAGGGCCGATGGCGGCAGGTTGTCCGGGGCGAAACGATCCGACAGGCGGCTGTTGCTGGACATTGGATGCCCTCTTGCTTGTTAATCTGGAATGACGGCAATGGCCTGAATTTCAATCTTGGCGCGATCTTCCATCAGGGCTGAGACCTGCACCGCCGCCATGGCGGGATAATGCCGGCCGAGGATGTCGCGATAGACCTGGCCAATCTCCTTGAGCCGCGCGAGATATTCCTTCTTGTCGGTGAAGTACCAGGTCATTGAGGTGATGTGCTGCGGGCCGGCGCCGCCCTCAGCGAGGATCGTCACCACATTGCCGAGCGTCTGGCGCACCTGCTCGACGAGATCGTCGGTCTCGAACTGCGATTGATGGTTCCAGCCGATCTGGCCGCCGACGAAGACGAAGCGGCCACGCGCGGCAACGCCATTGGCATAGCCCGCCGGCTTGGCCCAGGTCTCCGGTTGAAGAATGGTATGCATATTGAACTCCAGAGCCGCTTGCGGGCGTCAGATTGATTTCGATGCGAGCAGGTCGCGCGCGATGATGAGCTTCTGCACCTCGGTGGCGCCCTCGTAGATACGAAGTGCGCGGATCTCGCGATAAAGCTTCTCCACCGTTTCGCCAGAGCGCACGCCGCGGCCGCCGAACATCTGTACGGCGCGATCGATGACGGTCTGCGCCGTCTCGGTGGCGGTCATTTTGGCCATGGCGGCCTCGCGCGTCGTCGGCAGTTTCTGCACGTCGCGACGCCAGGCGGCGCGATAGGTCAGCAGCGCCGCTGCATCGATGCCGGTCGCCATGTCGCCCAGCGCGCCTTGCGTCAGTTGCAGGTCGGACAATGCGCCGCCGAACATCCTGCGCGTCTTCGCATGGGCCAGCGCCTCGTCGAGCGCGCGGCGGGCAAAGCCGTTGGCCGCTGCGGCAACGGAGGCGCGAAAGATGTCCAGCGTGCGCATGGCCACCTTGAAGCCCTCGCCCGGCCCGCCGAGACGGCGGGAGGCCGGAATGCGTGTGCCGTCGAAACGGATGGTCGCGAGAGGATGCGGAGCGATGATGTCGATGCGTTCGGTGATGGAGAAGCCCGGATCGTCGGCGAAGACGACGAAAGCGGAAATGCCACGCGTGCCCGGCGCTTCGCCGCTGCGCGCGAAGACGGTGTAAACATCGGCGATGCCGCCGTTGGAAATCCAGGTCTTCTCGCCGTCGAGCACATAATGATCGCCATCGATGCGCGCGGCGCAGGCCATGGCGCCGACGTCGGAACCGGCGTCCTTCTCCGACAGGGCGAAAGCGGCGAGCCATTCGCCGGAGCGCGCCTTCGGCAGCACGGCTGCACGCATGTCCGGCGTGCCGGCAAGGCCGATGGCGCCAGTGCCGAGGCCCTGCATGGCGAAGGCGAAATCGGCGAGACCGTCGTGCCAGGCCAATGTCTCGCGGGCGATGCAGACAAGGCGCGAGTCGATCGGCTTGTCGTCCACGCCGATCGGGCCGACGGCGGCGTTCAGCAGGCCGGCGTCGCCAAGCGCGCGCACGAGGCTGCGGCAGGCTTTGTCGACGTCGTGATGATTGATCCCGTCTATCACGCCAGAAGCTGCAAATGCATCGACCTGCTCAGCATAAGCACGATGCGAGGCATCGAAGAATGGCCAGTCGAGATGATCGCGCGTCGGGCCGGCCATGTCAGTCTCCCTCGAAGGCAGGCTTGCGCTTGGCGGCGAAGGCTTCGAAGGCACGGCGGAAATCCTTCGAGCCCATGCAGATCGCCTGCGCCTGCGCTTCGGATTCGATCATCTCTTCAAGCCCCATGGCCCATTCCTGGTTCAGCATGGTCTTGGTCATGCCATGGGCGAACCAGGGCCCGTCGGCAAGCGAGCGGGCGAGCGTTAGTGCGGAGGCTTCGAGTTCGGCCGCCGGCGACAGGCTGTTGTAGAACCCCCAGGCGTGGCCTTCGACGGCGCTCATGGCGCGGCCGGTGTACAGCAGTTCAGCGGCGCGGCCCTGGCCGATGATGCGCGGCAGGATTCCGCAGGCGCCCATGTCGGCGCCCGCGAGACCCACGCGGGTGAACAGGAACGCGGTCTTGGCTTCCGGCGTCGCCAGGCGTAGGTCCGAGGCCATGGCGAGAATGGCGCCAGCGCCTGCGCAGATGCCATCGACCGCGGCGATGATCGGCTGCGGGCACTTGCGCATGGCCTTCACCACCTCGCCGGTCATACGGGTGAAGGCGAGGAGATCGGGCATGGCCATGCGGGTCAGAGGCTCGATGATCTCGAAGACATCGCCGCCGGAGGAGAAATTACCGCCGGCTCCAGTCAGCACGACGGCGCGAATGTCGCCGGCGTAGGCGAGCCCGCTGAACAGATCGCGCAGTTCCGCATAGGACTCGAATGTCAGCGGGTTCTTCCGCTCGGGCCGGTTGAGCCGCAGCACGGCGACCCTGCCGTCCGCGCTCGGCTCCCAGAGGAAGTGTCGGGCCTGATAGGTGCGGAAGTCGCGAAGGTTGCTTCGCATGTTCGGGGTTTCGCTCATCCTGCCATCACCTCGCCACCGGCGATCGCAATCGCCTGTCCATTGATCGAAGACGTGCCCGGCGACGCGAGCCAGAGCACGGTGTCGGCCACTTCCGCGGGAGTCACCAGACGGCCTTGCGGATTGGCTTTGCTCAAAGCAGCGCGCGCCTCATCCTGGCTGCGGCCGGTTTTGGCGGTGATCGTGTCAACGGCCCCTTGTAGCAGCGGCGTGTCGGTGAAGCCGGGGCAGACCGCGTTGACGGTGACGCCAGATTTCGCCAGTTCGAGCGCAAGCGCGCGGGTGAGGCCGACAACACCATGCTTGGCGGCGCAATAGGCCGCCACATAGGCATAGCCGACGAGGCCGGCGGTGGAGGCGACATTGACGATGCGTGCGCCCGTGCCAATATCGAGAAGATCGGGCAGCACGGCCTGCGTCACCTTGAAGACGCCGGTGAGATCAACGCCCATGACATGGTTCCACATGTCGAGACTGGTCTGCGCGAAAGGCGCGCTCGGCGCTTCGCCGGCATTGTTGACGAGAATGGTGACAGGACCGAAGCGATCGCGCGCAGCCTGCAAGCCCCTTGCGACGGCCTGATCATCGGTGACATCGAAGCCGTCGACGATCAGGTTCTCGGACACTAAGCCAGCTGCGACGGCCTCAAGCGGCGCGCGCCGTCGGCCGGCAAGGCTGACCGCCGCGCCCGCAGCAGATAGCGCCTGCGCGATGGCGGCGCCGATGCCGCTGCCGGCGCCTGTCACCAGGGCATGACGTCCGGATAGAACGCCGGTCATTTCGCACCTGCCGCACGCATGAGATTGGTTTCGTATTGCGCCTTGCCGGAGAGATATTGCTTCGGCCACGGCACGGTCCTGATGCCGATGCGCGCCGCCTCGTGCAGGGTCCAGGATGGATCAGCGAGATGCGGACGCGCCAGGGCGCAGAGATCGGCGCGGCCCGCCGCGATGATGGAGTTGACGTGATCGGCCTCGGAAATCGCGCCGACGGCAATCGTCGAAATGTCGATCTCGTTGCGGATCTTGTCGGAAAACGGCGTCTGGTAGAGACGGCCGTAGACCGGCTGGTCGTCTTCCCACACCTGGCCCGACGAGCAATCGATGAGATCAGCGCCCGCGTCCTTGAACATGGCGGCGAAGATCGCCGCATCTTCGGCCGTGTTGCCGCCCTCGGCCCAGTCATGACAGGAGAGGCGCACGGAGATCGGCTTGTCCTGCGGCCAGACCGCACGGATGGCGCGGAAGATTTCCAGCGGATAGCGGGCGCGGTTCTCGTGCGAGCCGCCGTATTCATCGCTGCGCGGGTTGGTGAGCGGCGACAGGAAGCTCGAGAGCAGATAGCCGTGGGCGCAATGCAGCTCGAGCCAGTCGGCGCCGGTGGATGCGGCGCGCTTCGTTGCAGCGACGAAATCCGCCAGCACGCGGTCCATATCGGCGCGGTCCATCTCTCTCGGGATCTGGCCATCCTTTTTATAGGGCTGGGCCGATGCCGAGATCAGCGGCCATCCGCCGGTCTCCAGCGGCTGGTCGATGCCTTCCCAGGCAAGTTTCGTTGAACCTTTGGCACCGGCATGGCCGAGCTGGATGCCGGCTTTCGCCTGCGAGTTGGCGTGGATGAAATCGACGATGCGCTTCCACGCAACCGTCTGTTCATCGTTCCACAGGCCCAGGCAGCCCGGCGTGATACGTGCGTCGGGCGAGGTGCAGGTCATTTCGCCGAAGACGAGGCCTGCGCCGCCCATGGCGCGGGAGCCGAGATGAACGAGATGGAAATCATCCGGCACGCCATCCCTCGCCGAATACAT
>Ga0180219_1000391_pt1 | contig 37760 bp, 33 predicted proteins | sample eDN3rd30CBELigMG_FD_151338 | JGI IMG/M metagenome (GOLD analysis project Ga0180219, IMG submission 151338) | Enriched Miracle-Growth compost microbial communities from Emeryville, California, USA - eDNA 3rd pass 30_C BE-Lig MG (version 2)... ... | reverse complement strand
TCGGGGTCGCCACCAAACGTACTAGCAAGCCCGGCGAACTCGCCCGGCTGCTCGGTTGCGGCAAACTTTAGTTCTATCGGGGAAGTTTTGAATGTGTGCATTTTTTGCTTGGACTTATCGCACACTTGGCAAGCTGCGCAATTCGTCTCGAACGCGTTAATTTGATACTTCACATTATAAGGCAAAAAGTACGTAAACCATTGAATTATAACGGTTTACGTCCTGACCATGCCTGATCTTTTATGAGACGTTATGCGGCCTTAAACTAGTCCGTCCGATGCAAAAAATGTTTGCAGTCGGCGTTGTTTTCCGGTGCTTCCCTGCGATGCCCGTATGCAATCGGAAGGTCTGTACGCTGATCGGAATAGCAATGCGTTGCAAAGCCTGGCGTGCGGCCATGACTACAGTCAACACAACGAACTAACCCGGCTCTCCTTTCGGCCATTAGCAAAAGCTCGTGCCACTCCTCGGGGTTATTCCAGTAGGTGCTGCGGACGTGCTGGCAGTCCTCGGCAAGAAACCATTTCGACTTGCGTAGAGACTGCAGTCGGGCCTCGATTGCAAGCGGTACGAGATCGTCGTTAGCCGGGCTTGGGTCAACACGATGCTTTTCCAAAGTGCCAGATTGCGTACCTACAAAACCTACAGAACCTACTTGTTCGGGGTTTTGTAGGTTTTGTAGGTTGCCACTTTCCGTCTTTTTCAATTTCTTGAGTAGCGCCAGGTAGCTCATTTCATACCTCGCAGCGTAGCCGGATTGATTCGATAGCAAACCGATGGTCGACCTCCTGCTGCGCCCGGCCCCTGCCTCTCCTCGAACAAGTGATTAAGATCAGTCAACAATTCTGCAGCAGCATGTACGGCCTCTGGCGTGGCTAGATGCGACCAGCCTTTCAAATAGACGCTGCGGGGTGTGAAGCCATCCGACACGGCCCCTGATCGGATTTTCGCCAGCAGCGCCTTAGCTCCCTCGGATGATGGCTTGATGCCTGCGGCATATGCACGCTCGGCATGGGTTCGTAAGTAATCAGACCAGGCTAACGCCCTTGCCGTTGATTCGACACTGACCTGTGTCTCGCCATCAGCCAGTGCGCAGACCAGCGCCAGTGCAGGAACCAGCTTGCGATACTTCGCCAGGTGCGAATCAAATGCAGGATGCCTGTCGCCAGTTCTAAGCTCGACTTCGTAGTCTTGACGCCACTGCTCGAAAAGCTCTTGCGCTTCGGGGCTGAATCTATAGACGCGTGGGGATGCCTGGCCGGTGTCCGGGTCTACGTCCGGCTCCATCGCGTCCAGCCTTTGAAATACATCAAACGCGGCTGTCTTGGCCGGTGTGTCAGGCCAACGGTCAACGTTGCGCCACTCGCCGCTTATATCCGGCCAGACCAGCAGGCCAAAGCGCTGCAGCAGGCCGTCGTCGCCTGCGCCACCTCTAACCGCGTCGTTAACATACGCCTGCAGTTTGCCGGGCTGTATGCCGCCAAGCATAGCCAGGCAGACAGCGGGAATATGCAGATTCCGGCCTCGCATAATGCGGTCGAAGGTGTAGCCCTGATTCCCGTCATAAGCCTGCAGAAAGAAAGCGCGTGCGCCCTCCTGCCCTTCTTTGTCCAGGCTGCGCAGCAGGCCGTTAAGCTCGTCGCGATAGGCCAGTACGCCGTTTGGGTTCTCGATAAGGATCTCGCCGAGCGCCTCGACAGTCGCGTCGTTAACTTTGTATCGGCGCAATGGCGGTGCGACGTTTTCGTCGGCCTCGGCAGCGTCCATCAGGATTTGCTTGGCTGCGGCCATGTTCCCTTTTTTAACCAACGCCTCGGCCTTCTTTTGCGACTCCTTGCCTGACATTTCGGTTAGTTGGCTTTCGACCTGGAAGTCGCGCATAGCGTCGCTGTGTGCCTCTTTGGCAGCGATGGCCAGACGATCTAGGGGCTTCATGGCCTCGGATAGCGCCGGCGATTTCATTACACCAGGCCGGCCCACAACTGCGGCCCACAGATTCGGCATAACCTGCCAGTCGTCTTGCCGTTTAGGTTGTATGCAAGCTTTGCGACCGATGACACTGGACAGTGCCGCCATCGCTGCCACAGCAGGGAAGTCTGGCGGGCACTGCATCCTCTCGGCAATGTCGGCAACCCAGGGGCGAATCGCCTCGGGCAGCAAGTCATTGTCGAACGCGGCTACAGGTAGTAGGTCGTCCGGTATGGGCAGCGGCTCGGGATATTCGACAACAACATCAGACTGGCTAGATAGGTCGATATCGGCCTGCGGGATAGCCTGCGCCTTGGCCTGCATGTAGCTGCGCTGATTTGTCTTTGTGATCGAAGCGCCGTGTATGGTAAACATTTCGCCTGCGGCCTTGATCGCGGCGGTTTGATCGCCGTTATGCTCGTAGGCGACGAATAGGTCGAACGCGTCGCCAGACGTACCTGAAGCGGTCTGCTGACCGATATGCGCGTCCGATTCGTGCGAACTAATCCAGCGGTTATCCTTGACGACAACGCCGGCTGCGCCCGACTCGCTGTTAGGCGACAAGTAGCGACCATGCACTTCTTTATAGCCATACTGGTCGAGCAATAACTCGATGCGGTAAGCCGCATTAAATGCGTTAATCGGGCTTTTCTCGCCCGTCTGCATCCGCTTGCTGGCCTTTAGCCTGGCTTGCTCTAGTTTCTCCTCGCGGATGGCATTTTGTTGCTGCGCACGCTGCTGCTCATGCTCGATGTCTTCGGCAAAATCATTGCGCCAGTCCAGCGGCCCATCGTGGTGATTAGCCTTGAAAGCGTAGAACTCGCCCTTGTTCGGCAGATAGCAGACCTGTGCGGCACGCTCCGTTGCGCGGTCTGGAACTAATCCGTAAGCCTCCAGCTGGTCGTTGAGAATCTTCTGCAGCATGATGAACGTCTGACCGTCGCACGGCTCGGACAGCGGGACAATCAGCCGGGCTTTTTGATTGTCCTCGGTAGCAGACCGGCTAGCGTAGACCAGGCAGTCCGCGCCGGTAGCCACCATTGCCTTTTGATGCGTCTCTGAAATGGTGTGCTGCTGGTGATCGAAGTCGGCCCACAGGAAATAAAACTGTCCGCGCTCGCGCTGCTCGGCGTGAACCCGGCTTTTCAGGCTAGACGGGATAACCCATTGCGCCTGGGCTTTCGGCACGCTCGGCGGGTTTTCGGCCATCTTGATAATGTCGGAGATACTGATCGACTTGTATGGCTGGCCTCGATAAGTCTGTCCGTTAATTTCCCGCGTTCGGTCAGTGTGATATTGACCGAAGCCGCTAACCAGAATAGACTGGAAGTAATCCGCATTGCAATTCATGCCCTCGACACTGACGCCTATCAGGTCGGGGGTTTTGTTTTGTTCGATGACTTCAATCATGCCGCTTACCTCCTGCAATCGCCTCGCACAATGCGCGTTCAAACCCTGCATGCCACGCACCAATGCGTGCAGGTGCGTCGTCGTAGAACCCGACGCCAGCCTCAAAATCAGACAGCATTTGATCGCGCCACTGGCCCAAAGACACCGGGCAGCACGCTAGCCATTCTTTTGCTGCAACATGCCCGGCAATACGTGCAACTTCTAGGTCGGCAATGTGGAAATGCTTATTCATGGTCGACCCCCCGAGCCAGTGCGTCGTGAATCTGATCAGTAAGCTCGCAGACAAGACCATGCGCGTGGTCGCGTGTAGCCTCGGATGGCGTCAAATCGTCGGATGCGTCCGCAATTGCGATTAGCGTCAGCAGCGCATCAAGCTGCGCCAGGCGCGTCATTGCGATGTGGGAATCTTCACGAGCGATGGTTGCTAGGGGAACGTTTTGCGCAGACGTGCGCAGGGGATGGCTGGCCATTATTTGGCACTCCTATGTCGGTTAGACCGCTTCCCACTGCAAAATGGGGTGGGCGGCAAGTAGCAGGTTTGCAGACCGGTGACATAGGAAACCGGCAGGCCGAAGCCTCCCGCTACCGCCGCCCATAAGAGTGCGCATAGCTTGGACGAAAAAATACCGCCATTGCGGCGGTTCGTCCGCCTACGTCTGTTCGGGCTGCAAATCCCGGTCATCAGAGCTTTGATGACGTGGCAATTATGCATGAACGCGTTGATAGTTGCAATCATCGCCTAGCCCTCCCGGGTGCGTCGTTCGATGAAAGCGTCCAGGCCGATGATGCCTGTTGCGCGTGTGCCTACTTTGATTTTCTGTAGCTCTCCGGCTTTTACCAGCCGGTAGATTGTGGGGATTGATACGCCAAGTATCTCGGCGGCCTTGGCCGGGCGGGGGATGATGTTTGCAGTCTGCTGCATTTGTATTGCTCCCTAAATAGTGAATCAAGGTGTTGCAATACGTATGTTAGGGATGCGGGATGGCTCACATAATGGACGTTAATTAGCCTCTGAAACGGCTATTTAGTGTCCATATGGGGTTTTGATGGTTTTGTAGGTAGGTTACCTAGCAGTTTTATTTTTTTAATGAACTCGTTGCCCGTCTTACTGCACGCTCACTTCCTGGCCCGAAAATGCCACATTCCAGCAGTATTAGCCTGGCTGTTTCTCGCGCTTCCGCAGCAGTAGCGCCCGCCTCGCGCAGCTTATCGACCAGGGCGCCTAGTATCTCGTTTCGCCGCTGCGACTTATTTTTCGGGCCTCGCCTGGCGTAACCGGACAGTTCGCCAGCTGCATGATCGAGTACAGCACTGGCTCGGAGTAAGTCCTGCTCTAGCCGTCGTGCCACGTCGAAGTAAAGTTCGCCGTGTACGTCGTACATTGTCTTGTCTGCGTATGCCTCACCAGCGGGCGGCATAGCATCTAGCTGCAGGCCACTGTAAACCTGCATCATCAGGTCGGCTAATTTCCGCATGTCGTCGACTTGCTCAGGTATGCCCGGCTCTACCTGTGCGTAGTCACGATATCGACCAAGCTCTGCGCCAAGCCACTCGAAAAATTGCGGGTCAGTGATGCCGTGTTGTTTTAGCATCCCGATAGCACGCGCCGGAATATGTGTATCAACCGCGCCGCCAGTGTGGTACTTGTTCATACCGCCTCCCTTATCGGCGTCACGTTGCCACCAGCGGCGATAGCAGCCTGCTCGTCTAGCCAGTCTGCCCACGTTTGCATGACGATGCGGCGTTGCTCGATAAACTGCGCCCGGTCGTATGCCTGGGCGGTGCGGTCGCCCGATGCGTGCGCTAGTTGCTTTTCCAATACGTCGATATCAACGCCTAGGCGCTCACGCGCCAGGGTGCGAAACGAGGCACGCCAGCCGTGGGTGACGTGCCTATCCCGATAGCCTAAATCCTCGCGCAACGCCTTGCTTAGGCTGTCTCGGTGAATATGTGGGCGACCTTGCCTTGCAACTGCAGGAAAGACGTATTCGGATTCCTGATAAGCCCTTAGCGTCTCCAGCATGGCTAGGGCTTGCTTAGGCAGACTGACTACGTGATCGCTGCGCATTTTCATGCGCTCGCCAGGTATGCACCACAGCGCGGCCTCCGTGTCGATTTCATCCCATGTAGCAGTAACGATGACGCCGGGCCTGAGCGTAGTCCAGGCGACGAATTGCAGCGCCGAGCGTACCGTATGGCTTCCGCTATGGTTGCTGATGGCTAGCCATAGCTGACCGATCCCTGCAGCTTTGGTAATGGCAGGATGATTGCGCTCCTCTTTGTTGCGCGGAAATATGCCTTTAAGACTCAGCAGCGAATCGTCGTCGCGGATACCGCGCATGATGCAGTAATCCACGATGCCATAAATGTACTGTCGGCATTTGCGCGCGGTAGACGGCACCTTTGCATTGATTTCCAGCAGTGCGCTGCTAACGTCTTTTGACCGCACGCTGCGCATGTCCAGCTGTCCGATGGCTGGCTGCAAATACTGCCTGACAGCATCCTCGGCACGCCGGGCGGTGTCTGCACTCCAAGACTGGGCTTTGTACTTTAGCCAGGCTTCCGATATGGTGGTAAACGAATTCGCCTCGGCCTGGGCTTTCTCTCGCTCGATGCGTAACTCGTTGGCGGTCTTGGTTTCTCGCCGCATCCTCACAGCCGTACGAACGCCGATGATTTGCCCCCCAGTACGTGCGGCTAGATGGATCTCATCGGCCATTACCCCGGCTTCGGCTAGGGTCACGTCCGGGTAATAGCCTATTAGCACTTTCGCCCGCTTACCATCATCGTGCTTGCGATACCGGACAAACCAGCTTTTACGGCCCGACATAGACGCTTCAAGATGCAGACCATTACCTGCAGCCAGGGTCTTACCGGCTTTTAACGCCTGGCAGCTAGTATCTGTCGCTGGCTTGGCAAGTTTGGGCATGGTTCGGTTCCTTGGATTTAAAGTTACCCAAAAGATTACCTTAAACTCTGCGCTGTTGCGCCTACTTCTGATACGTTCTGATACACAATAGGCGGCAAAAAACCCGCTATGTCAATAAACATGCGGGTCTTTATGTAATTCTTGATCGGTTATGATCTGTTGTTTTTTTGCGTCGTGGCGTCTCCGACAGGAATCGAACCTGTAATCTTCCCTTAGGAGGGGAAAGTTATATCCATTTAACTACGGAGACGTAAGCCGGTTATTTTATCAGGACTTGCGGGCATACCCGATGCCGTCCCCAAACCCTACGCCCCGGCCGCCGCCAAACCGGCCGATACGCACCCGCCGCGCCCGCGCAGGCATTCGCCTGCGACCTCATATAATCTCGAACTGGCCCATCGAACCGGCCGCGGGCTCCCGCCATTGCGCCCTTGCCCGCCGCCGCGGCGTTCGCCGTACCCGCCGCGCGGAACCCGCCAATACCCGTCTCTTCGAGGTTACAAAAATAGAGGTTACAAAAATACTGTTGTTATTTAGCGCCGTCCCCATTCCTCTTCTCAATCGCCTTTTCCACCTTGGCGGAAAAAAGCGAGTGGAGGATGGACAGGGCAACCGGCATGGCGCCGGCCGCGAAGGCCTGCCGCCTTTCGCCCAATTGGCCACACACCTCAAAACCAGTCAAAATCATGCCCGATAAAAACATTTTAAAAGAAATTGACCTATATTTGGCCGATGAAGAACAAACCGCCGCGCTGGCCGGGCAGCTTGCTCCGATGCTTTGCGGCGTGCATCCCGCCTTCCAGGGACGATCGCCAGGAGGCCGTATCCACCTGAAAGGCGAGCTTGGCGCGGGCAAAACCAGCCTCGTTCGCGCGCTGCTGCGGGCCTGCGGAATCACCGGAAAAATCAAAAGTCCGAGCTACGCCCTACTTGAAACCTATAAACTTTCTAACTTATACTTCTATCATCTTGATTTTTATAGGCTTAGCGACCCCAAAGAATGGCTGGACGCCGGGTTTAGAGATATCTTGCAAAAAGAGGCCGTCATTCTCATCGAATGGCCTGAACAGGCGGGGAACACATTGCCCACTCCCGATCTGGAAATACGCCTTGACTACGCCAGCAACGGACGACAAGCGCACTTAACCGCCTATAGCGACAAAGGAACATCATGGCTGACATCACTCGAGCTTCCCCCACAGGAATCTCCCCGAAAGGGGTCTCCCGACGACGCCTGATCGCCAGCGCCACCACCCTGTTCATCCTGCCGGTCATTCCCAGCCTGGCCCACGCCGGCACGATACTGGCCGTGCGCACCTGGCCGGCCGACGAATACACGCGGGTCACCCTGGAGCTGGACAGCGAGCTGAAAACCGAACACTTCACGCTCGAAAACCCCAATCGCCTGGTTCTGGACATCAACGGCCTGACCATGAACCAGACCATCAACGACCTGATATCCAAGGTCAAGCCCAACGATCCGTACATCGCCTCGGTGCGCGTGGCGCAGAACCGCCCCGACGTCATCCGCCTGGTGTTCGACCTGAAACAGGCTGTGGCCCCCCAGGTGTTCACCCTGAAGCCCATTGGCAACTATAAATACCGCCTGGTCCTGGACCTGTACCCCAAGGTCGCCCAGGATCCCCTGCTTGCCATCATGAACGGCAACGCCGACAACGACCCGCTGGCCGACGTGCTTGAAAAACTGGCGCAGAATTCGCCCGACCAGGCGCCGATTCCTTCCGTACAGGGGCAGAAGCTTCCGCCCATTGCGGCCAAGAAGCCGGACGAGCCCGACGCGCTTCCTCCCGTTGCCTCGACCCCGGGGGTCGACCGCCCCATCCTCATCGCCCTGGATCCCGGCCATGGCGGCGAGGATCCCGGCGCCACCGGTCGCGGCGGCACGCATGAAAAAGACATCGTACTGAGCATCGGGCGGCGGCTGAAGAAACTGATCGACGCCCAGCCCAATATGCGCGCCTACCTGACCCGCGACAACGACTACTTCGTGCCTCTGCACGTACGCGTTCAGAAGGCGCGCCGCGTCAAGGCCGACCTGTTCGTGTCGATACACGCCGACGCCTGGATCAAGCCCAGTGCGCGCGGGTCGTCCGTATTCGCGCTGTCGCAGCATGGCGCAACCAGCGCCGCCGCGCGCTGGATGGCCAAGCGCGAGAATGACGCCGACCTGATCGGCGGCGTCAACCTGGGGTCGCACAACAAACAGGTGGCCCAGGTGCTGCTGGACCTGTCCACCGCCGCGCAAATCAACGACTCCATGCGCGTGGGGAATCGCGTTCTGACTGAAATCGGCAAGATCAACCGGCTGCACAAGAATAGCGTGGAGCGCGCCGGGTTCGCCGTTCTCAAGGCTCCGGACATCCCTTCCATACTGGTGGAAACGGCATTCATCAGCAATCCGGAAGAAGAACGCCTATTGCGCAGCCCCGCGCACCAGGACCGCATCGCCAAGGCCATGCTAAGCGGCATCAACGATTATTTTGCCGCCGGCCCGGCCCTGGCGCGCAAGGCCTGAGCCATCTCGCGGCGCCGGCGCAACGGCCTCAAGGCCCCAGAGCCGGCGAACGCCAAACCGGCGGCCGATCAGGCCTGCCGGGCTTTTCGGAACAGCTTCCACAAGCCGCCCAGCGCCACGGGCACGATGGCGGCGCTTACGCCAAGCAGAGCGATGGTGCTCAGGTGTTCCTTGATGATGGGGACATTGCCGAAGAAATAGCCCAGCGCAACCAGGCCGCCCACCCACAGCACGGCCCCGGTGATATTGAACAACTGGAACCGCAGTATGTTCATGCTGCCCACGCCCGCCACGAAGGGCGCGAACGTGCGGAAAATCGGCACGAAGCGCGACAGGACGATGGTCTTGCCGCCATGCTTTTCATAGAACGCATGCGTTTTCATCAGGGCGGCCTGGTCCAGAAACTTGAAATGGCTGGTAAAGACGCGCGGGCCCAGGTAGCGCCCGATCGAATAATTGACCGTGTTGCCCAGAACCGCCGCCACGATAAGCAGAACAGCCAGCAGCACAGGATCGAGCGCGCCATTGGCGCCCACCGCGCCCGCGATGAACAACAGCGAATCGCCAGGCAGGAATGGCAGCACCACCAGCCCGGTTTCCCCGAACACGATCAAAAACAGCACCAGATAGATCCATTCGCCGTACTGGGCGATCCAGGCGCCCATAAACTGGTCGATATGGAGAATCATGTTCATAAATTCGGGCATGGCCATCACTTGCAAAAAAAAGATACCGCAATATAGCCCAGCCTGGCCCCGTAAAGGCGAACCGAACCCAATCCGCAGCTAAAATGATACGTTTATATTAACGCCGCGCGCCCCGCCCGGCCGAACGGATGCCTTTCATGCCAGAACGTCGAACCATCGCAACGCTGCCTGACCTGCTGATCAGCCAGATAGCGGCCGGCGAAGTCATCGAGCGGCCCGCTTCGGTATTGAAGGAAATACTGGAAAACGCCATCGATGCGGGAGCCCGCGCCATCGAGGTGCGCCTGGACGGCGGCGGCATCCGCCGCATCGCCGTCACCGACGACGGGTCTGGCATCCCCCGCGAAGAACTGCATCTGGCCATCACGCGCCACGCCACCAGCAAGATCCATACGCTGGGCGACCTGGAATCCGTCGCCTCCATGGGTTTTCGCGGCGAAGCCCTGGCGTCCATTGCATCGGTTGCGCAATTGAACATCGTCTCGCGCACCGACGACGCCCCGCACGCCTGGCAGTTGCGCGCGGAGAACGGCGCGCAGCCCGTGGCCGCCTCGGGGCCCATAGGCACGACCGTCGAGGTGCGGCAGTTGTTCGACGACGTGCCGGCGCGCCGCAAGTTCCTGCGCACCGAAGCCACCGAATACGGCCATTGCGCCGATGCGCTGGAGCGCATCGCACTTGCCCATCCCGGCATCGGCTTCCGCCTGTTCCACAACGACAAGCCGCAGCGCCACTGGCGCGCCAGCGACGTTTTCCAACGCATCCTCGACGTGCTGGGCGCCGAGTTCGTCGGCCAGGCCATCCGCGTGCAGAGGGAGCACGGCCTCATCGCCCTGCGGGGCATGATCACCCGCCCCACCTACGCGCGGGCGCGCGCCGACCAGCAATACCTTTACGTCAATGGCCGCTACGTCAAGGACAGAACCGTGGCCCATGCCATCCGCCAGGCCTATGCCGATGTGCTGCACGGCGACAGGCAGCCCGCTTACGTGCTGTTCCTGTCCATCGACCCGGCCATGGTCGACGTCAACGTGCACCCGGCCAAGCATGAAGTGCGCTTTCGCGATAGCGGGGCCATACATCGCTTCGTCAGCCAGACACTGGGAGAGGCTCTGGCCCAGGCCGGAGGGCAAGCCATGGCAGGCGGTGCGGCACCTGAACAACCCGATGACACAAGTCCCGAAACACCCGGCGCCGCGGCGCCGTCCACGGCTCCAGGCGCATTGCCCGCCGCCTACCCAACGCCTTCGCAACCCTATAGGCCGGCCCCCGCATGGCAGCCGAACCAAAACCAGCAGGCCTTCAATCTGCGCGAAGCCATGCCGGGCGAATCTCAAAACTGGCAGACTCTGTACCGGCCGTTGGAAAACACCGCTACAGGCGCGCTTCCCACCCCTTCCGCAACGGCCGCGCAGGCCGGCGAGTTCCCGCTGGGCATGGCGCTGGGCCAATTGCACGGCATCTACATCCTGGCCCAGAACCAGGCCGGCCTGGTCCTGGTCGACATGCATGCCGCACACGAACGGGTCGTCTACGAACAACTGAAGCTCGCCATGGACGCCCGCGAACTGCCACGCCAGGAACTGCTGGTGCCGGTCGTATTCAGCACCAGCGAAAAAGAAATCGCGCTGGTCGAAGAATACGAGGACGTCCTGGCTGAACTAGGCCTGGCCCTGAAACCCGCCGGCCCAGCATCCCTGATGGTTCGGGCGGTGCCCGCGCTGCTGGCCGGCGGCGACATCGAGTCGCTGGCGCGCGGCGTGCTGCGCGACCTGGCCAGCGTGGGCTCCTCGCCCCGGCTTACCGAGCAACGCAACGAACTTCTGTCCACCATGGCCTGCCATGGCTCGGTGCGGGCCAACCGCCGCCTGACCCTGGACGAAATGAACGCCCTGCTGCGCAAGATGGAGCGCACCGAACGCGCCGACCAATGCAATCACGGCCGGCCAACCTGGGTTCAATGGAAGCTGGGCGACCTGGACAAGCTGTTCCTGCGCGGCCAATGAGCATTCCCGTCATCTGCCTGGCCGGCCCTACCGCCGCCGGCAAAAGCGCAGCCACGCTCGCGCTGGCCGCGCGCTGGCCCATCGAAATCATCAACGTCGACTCGGCCACCATCTACCGCGGCATGGACATCGGCACGGCCAAGCCCTCGGCGCAAGAGCGGCGGCAGGTGCCGCAGCATCTGCTGGACATCCGCGATCCGGCCGAAAGCTATTCGGCCGCCGAGTTCCGCCAGGACGCCTTGCGGCTTATCGGGCAAATCATCCAGCGCGGCCGCCTGCCCCTGCTGTGCGGCGGCACCATGCTGTATTACAAGGCGCTCAAGGAAGGGCTGAACGACCTGCCCCAGGCCGATGCCGTCATCCGGGCCGAGATCGAGCTGGAAGCGGCGCAATCGGGCTGGCCCGCGATGCACCGGCAACTGGCCGGGTTCGACCCAGCCACCGCCGCCCGGCTATCCCCCAACGACAGCCAACGTATCCAGCGCGCCATCGAGATCCACCGGGCGACGGGGCGGCCCATGTCGCAACTTCTGGCCGCCGAGCGCCCTGCCGGCGACTCGCCTTACGAGTACAAGACCATCAGCCTGGAACCGTCGGATCGCGCCGCCCTGCATGCGCGCATCGCGCAGCGCTACCGGCAAATGCTGGACATGGGCCTGGTCGACGAGGTGCGCGCGCTGCATGCGCGGCCCGACCTGCACACTGGCCTGCCTTCGGTACGATGCGTGGGCTATCGGCAAATCTGGTCTTACCTGAACGGGGAATGCAGCCTGGAACAGGCCGTGGAACAAGCGATCGCCGCGACCCGCCAACTTGCCAAGCGCCAGCTGACCTGGTTGCGCGCGCAGCCCGACCGCACGATCATCGACTGCCTGGCCCCCGACGCCGCAAGCCAGGTGGCTGAACAGGCGGCACGGATCTGGACGCGTTGACGCGCGGCGCGCCAAACCATGAAAACCAGCGCAGTGCAAAACAAAGGCCGGGAAACCCGGCCTTGACGAAACGGAGCAACAACGCCGCGCGCGCTGCTGTCGGAAACCGCTTACACCACCACGGTCTGGGCCATCCCGGCCTCTTGCGGGACAATGACGCCCAAGTTATAAACCTGCTCGCCGCAAGCGGCCAGCGTGGCGGAAACCGCCTGGGCCTTGTCGGCCGGAACCACGATGACCATGCCGATGCCGCAGTTGAACACACGATGCATTTCCGAATCGGCCACGCCGCCGTTCTTTTGCAGCCACTGGAACAGCTTGGGCATGGCCCAGGCATCGCGCTGCAGGCGGGCGGCAAGGCCGGGCTGCAAGATGCGCGGAACGTTGTCGAGCAAGCCGCCGCCGGTTATGTGCGCCAGGCCTTTGAGGGCCGAGCCGTGCTCGGCCAGGGCGGCCAGCACGGACTTCACGTAAATGCGGGTGGGCTCCATGACCACGTCGGCCAGGGGCCGGCCGTCGAAATCCTGGTCGGGCCTGGCACCGGCCTGCTCCAGAATTTTGCGCAACAACGAAAAGCCGTTGGAATGCGCACCGCTGGAAGCCAGGCCCAGAACCACGTCGCCGACCTCGATGGACTTGCCGTCGATGATCTGCGATTTTTCCACGGCGCCCACGGCAAAGCCGGCCAGGTCGTACTCGCCATCGGGATACATGCCAGGCATTTCAGCGGTCTCGCCGCCGATAAGCGCGCAATTGGACAGCTCGCAGCCCTTGGCGATGCCGCCCACCACACTGGCCGCCGTATCGACGGACAGCTTGCCGCAGGCAAAGTAATCGAGGAAGAACAAAGGTTCGGCGCCCTGCACGAGGATATCGTTGACACTCATGGCAACAAGATCGATGCCGACGGTGTCGTGGCGCTGCCATTCGAACGCCAGCCGCAGCTTGGTGCCCACGCCGTCGGTGCCCGACACCAGAACCGGCTCTCTGAAACGCTTGGGCACCTCGAACAGCGCGCCGAACCCCCCGATGCCAGCCATGACGCCCGCGCGCATGGTTTTCGCGGCCAAGGGCTTGATGCGATCGACCAGCGCTTCGCCGGCATCGATATCGACTCCCGCATCGCGATAGGTCAGGGGGGCGGATTGTTTGATTGTCATGAGAAAAGCCGTGGGATATGTAAGAATTGCAGGTTGAATAGAATACGGGTGTGGCGTTTGGCCAGGCCGGGAGCGGCAACGGGCTCTTCGGCACGACACGGCGCCGCTTGGCAAGCAACGCACCCGGCGCATTTTACGCATTTTACCGCCTTCAATGACCCAGCAACTAATCCTCGACCTTCTTCCTGCGCCTGCGCCGACACTGGACAATTTCGTCGTGGGCGAAAACGGCGTGGCCATCGATGCGCTGCGCCAGTTGCGGCCGGGGCGGGCCATCTACCTCTGGGGCGCTTCCGGAGCCGGGCGCTCGCACCTGCTGCGGGCGCTGGCGTCGGCCCCCTTGGCCCGGTATTTCGATGCGCAAAGCAGCGCCGCCGACATCCGCGGCATGGCCAGCGCCGAAACCATGCCATGCCGGCTGATCGCGGTAGACGACATCCATCGGCTGGACGAGGAAGCGCAGGCCGCGCTGTTTGCCCTGTACAATCGTTGGCGGGAAACTTCCGCCGGCGAACAGGCGTTTGCCTTGCTTGGCTCCGGTGACCGCTCGCCGCGGGCCATGCCCCTGCGCGAGGACCTGCGCACCCGCCTGGGCTGGGATCTGGTTTTCGGGCTCGAGCAACTGTCCGACGACGACCGCGCCCAGGCCCTGCGCACCCAGGCCGCCGAGCGCGGGCTGCAATTCTCGCCCGAAGTCATCGGCTGGATTCTTACCCACTATGCGCGCGACATGGGCCGGCTTAGCGCCCTGGTCGACGCGCTGGACCGCTATTCGCTTGAAAAACACAGGGCCATCACCCTGCCCCTTTTAAAAGACCTGCTGGCCTCGAGCCGGCCTCCGAAAGAAAGCTAACACCCTATGACCGCCGCAACACGCCTGGCCTTGTTCGACCTGGATCACACCCTGCTGCCGATGGACAGCGATTACCAATGGGCCGACTGGCTGGCGCGCACCGGCCGCGCCGGCGACCCCCAGGAGGCCCAGCGCCGCAACAACGAGCTCATGGAGCGCTACAACGCCGGCAACCTTACCGCCGAACAGGCCGCCGAATTCATGCTCGGCCTGCTTGCCCGCGCCGACAGCGCCACCTTGGCCGAATGGCACGAACAGTTCATGCATGAAGTCGTCCGCCCCAATATTCTTCCCGTAGCGCAGGAACTGGTGCAACGGCATCTGGAACAAGGCGACCTGTGCGCCGTCGTCACGGCCACCAACGAATTCGTCACCGCGCCCATCGCCCGCGCCTTCGGCATACCGCACCTTATCGCCACCGTGCCCGAGTACCGCAACGGCCGCTATACTGGCGCCATCCAGGGCATTCCCAGCTTCAAGGAAGGCAAGGTCGTACGCGTGCAGAACTGGCTGTCCAGCCTGAACCTGGCCCTGGACGATTTCGAGCAGTCCCGCTTCTACAGCGATTCGCCCAACGACATCCCCCTCATGGAAGCCGTAACCCATCCGGTCGCCACCAACCCCAGCCCGTCCCTGCGCCGGTTCGCCCAGGAAAAGGGCTGGCCCATCCTTGAGATTTTCAAGGACATGCAAGATGCAAAGTCTTAAAATACCCTCATGCTAACGTCAACAATAAAAAAATTCGTCAATCGGCTTTTCACCCCGCCCGCGGGCGGGCCCGAACGTTTCTCGCGGGAACAGCACGGCATCGATCGCCGCAACGTTTCGCGGCACGCCATCAAGGTGTGCGAAGTCCTTCACCAGCACGGCTTCGACGCCTACATCGTCGGCGGGGCGGTGCGCGACCTCATCGTGGGCCTGGAGCCCAAGGATTTCGACGTCGCCACCAACGCCACGCCCAACCAGATCCGCCCGCTGTTCCGCCGCGCGCGCATCATCGGCCGGCGCTTCCAGCTGGTACACGTGGTGTTCGGCCAGGAAATCATCGAGACCTCCACCTTCCGCGCACCGGCCTCCGACGACCAGGAAACCGACGAGCACGGGCGCATATTGCGCGACAACCTCTTCGGCACCCACGAACAGGACGCGGCGCGGCGCGACTTCACGCTGAACGCACTGTACTACGACCCGATCAAGGAGGAAGTCCTCGACTTCCACAAAGGGGTGGCCGACCTCAAGAAGCGCGTGGTCCGCATGATCGGCGACCCCGCCACCCGATATCGCGAAGATCCCGTGCGCATGCTGCGCGCCGTGCGGTTCGCCGCCAAGCTCAACGCCACCATCGACCCGGCCACCCGCCAACCCATACAAAGCCTGGCCGAACTCATCAAGAACGTGCCCTCGTCGCGCCTGTTCGACGAAATGCTCAAGCTGCTTACCTGCGGCCACGCCATGGACTGCCTGCAGCGGCTGCGCTCGGTGGGCCTGCACAAGGGCCTGTTGCCCCTCATCGACATCATCTTCGAGGAAAACGGCGGCCGGCAATTCGTGGAACTGGCGCTGGAACGCACCGACGCCCGCGTGCGCTCGGGCAAGACCGTCAGCCCCAGCTTCCTGTTCGCGGCCCTGCTCTGGAAGCTGGTCGACAAACGCCAGCAGGCTCTCGCGGCAAAAGGCGAGCCGCCGATGCAGGCGCTCATGCAGGCCGCCGACGACATCATCGAGGGGCAGACCAAAACACTGGCCATACAGCGGCGCTACCAGGCCGACATGCGCGAAATCTGGTTCATGCAGCCGCGCTTCGAACGCGCCACGCCCAAGGGCATGTGGCGCATGCTCGACCACCCCCGTTTCCGCGCCGCGGTGGACTTCCTGCAGTTGCGCGCCGAAGCCCGCGAAGTCGACAGCGTGCAGGCGCAGTGGTGGATGGACCTGGCCAATGCCGACAATGCCGATCGCACCGAAATGATCGATGCCTGGCAGCGCGACAACAAAGGCGGGGCGGCATCGAACAAGCCGCGCAGGCGCCGCCGTCCGCGCCGCAATCCGGCCAGCCGGGCGCCCGCGCCCCCCGCCGAATAAACCTTCCATGGCGCTTGCCTACATCGGCCTGGGCGCGAACCTGGGCGAAGCGCAAGCCACGTTGCGGCAGGCCGCGCGCGAGCTGGCCGGCACGCCCGGCATCGACGGCTTGCGGCTTTCGCCGTTCTACCGGACGGCGCCCATCGACTCCAGCGGCCCCGACTACGTCAATGCCGTAGCCAGCGTGCAAACCGGGCTGGCGCCCCTGGCGCTGCTCGACGTGCTGCAGCAAATCGAGCAGGCGCACGGCCGCATGCGCCCCTACCGCAACGCGCCACGCACCCTGGATCTGGATTTGCTGCTGTACGGCGACCTGGCCATCGACACGCCAAGACTGGTCGTGCCGCATCCTCGCATGCACGAGCGTGCATTTGTTCTGCAACCACTTGGAGATCTTGCGCCCGGCCTGCGGCTGGCGCAGGGCTCCGTGGACGACTTGCTGGCGCAATGCGCCGGCCAGGGCCTGCAGCGCCTGCCCTGACCTTGCTTTACATGGAAACGGCTAAACCGGCATGATCGCGATCTCGGCGATACGGGCCTTCCACTCGCGCGGACCGGTGTCGTGCACCGAGGTTCCGGTGGAATCCACCGCCACGGTAACCGGCATGTCCTTGACGTCGAACTCGTAGATGGCTTCCATGCCCAGGTCCTCGAAGCCCACGACCTTGGCGCCGCGTATGGCCTTGGAAACCAGGTAGGCCGAACCGCCCACGGCCATGAGATAGGCCGAACCGTGCTTGCGGATGGACTCGATGGCGACGGGGCCGCGCTCGGCCTTGCCGATCATGGAGATCAGGCCGGTCTTTTCCAGCATCATGTCGGTGAACTTGTCCATGCGCGTCGCCGTGGTGGGGCCTGCCGGGCCCACCACTTCGTCGCGGACGGGATCCACCGGGCCGACGTAATAAATGACACGGTTGCGGAAGTCGACCGGCAGCGGCTCGCCGCGCTCGAGCATTTCCTGGATGCGCTTGTGCGCCGCGTCGCGGCCGGTAAGCATCTTGCCCGACAGCAGCAAGGTCTGGCCCGGCTTCCAGCTGGCCACCTGCTCTTTGGTCAGCGTGTTCAGGTCGACCTGCAGCGACTTGTTGTAATCGGGCGCCCAATTTACATCGGGCCAGTCCGACAAGGAAGGCGGCGTCAGCACCGCCGGGCCCGAGCCGTCGAGCACGAAATGCACATGGCGCGTCGCGGCACAATTGGGGATCATGGCCACCGGCTTGGAGGCCGCGTGCGTCGGGAAGGTCTTGATCTTGACATCCAGCACGGTGGTAAGGCCGCCCAGACCCTGCGCGCCGATGCCCAGCGCGTTGACCTTTTCGTAGAGCTCGATGCGCAGCTCTTCCAACTTGTTCTGCGGACCTCGCTGCAGCAGCTCGTACATGTCGATGTCGTCCATCAGCGACTGCTTGGCCATCAGCATGGCTTTTTCAGCCGTGCCGCCCACGCCGATGCCCAACATGCCCGGCGGACACCAGCCGGCGCCCATGACGGGCACCGTCTTGAGCACCCAGTCGACCAGCGAATCGCTGGGATTGAGCATGGCGAACTTGGACTTGTTTTCGGAGCCGCCGCCCTTGGCCGCAACCTGCACGTCGACCGAGCTGCCTTCCACCAGTTCGACGTTCACGATACAGGGGGTGTTGTCGCGCGTGTTCTTGCGCGTGAACAGCGGGTCGTTCAGCACCGAGGCGCGCAGCGGATTGTCGGGGTTGGTATAGCCCTGGCGCACGCCTTCGTCACAGAGCTCCTGCAGGCTGCGCTGGGTGTCCAGGCGCACGTTCATGCCGATCTTCAGGAAGACGTTGACGATGCCGGTGTCCTGGCAAATGGGCCGATGGCCTTCGGCGCACATGCGCGAATTGGTGAGGATCTGGGCAATGGCGTCCTTGGCCGCCGGACTTTGCTCGCGCTGGTAGGCGCGGGCCAGATGCTGGATGTAGTCGGCGGGATGATAGAAGCTGATGAATTGCACCGCGTCCGCAATGGACTGGATCAAATCGTTTTCTTTGATGATCGTTGTCATGACACTTTGATTGAAAAATAAAAAAATTTGTCCGGCGGCAGCGCTTGCCTTGCCGGACCATGACTTGCTGCGCCCGGTTTCGCTCCGGGGGAAATCTACTTGCCCTGCCAGACCGGCTTGCGTTTTTCGGCGAACGCCGTGGCGCCCTCTTTGGCGTCGGCCGAAGCGAAGATGTGCGCCACGCGCGGACGCTGCAGGTCGAACATGTCGGCCTGGCGCCAGTCTTTGGCTTCGTTGACGATTTTCTTGGCGGTCTGTACCGCCAGGGGGCCGTTGGCCGCGATGATGCGGCCCAGGGCCAGCGCCCCCTCCAGGGCCTGGCCCGGCTCGGTCAGGCGATTGACCAGGCCATGGTCGTAGGCGCGCTGGGCGGGCAGCATTTCGCCGGTCAGTATGGCCTCCATGGCAATATGGTAGGGAATGCGCTGGGGCAGGCGCAGCATGCCGCCCGAGCTGGCGACCAGGCCGCGCTTGGTTTCGGGCAGGCCGAAATTGGCGTTGTTGGCCGCGACGATCAGGTCGCAGGCCAGGGCCAGTTCACAGCCCCCCGCCAGGGCGTAACCTTCGACGGCGGCGATGAGCGGCTTTTTGGGCGCCTGTTCGCACAGGCCGCCAAAACCGCGCCCCGCCACCAGCGGCCGCTGGCCGGTCGCCGCGAACGCTTTCAGGTCCATGCCCGACGAAAACGTGCCGCCCGCCCCCATCAGGATGCCCAGCGCCACATCGTCGCGGGCGTCCAGATCCTCGAACGCCCGCGCCATTTCGTGCGCCGTTTCGTAATTGATGGCATTGCGTGCCTCAGGACGATTGATCGTGATGACCATCACACGATCGACGACATCCACCTTTACCAGATCTGACATGAATCCATCCCCTCGAATCGAAGCGCCACGCGCTGTACCATGAAAAAAATTGAACCTTAAACCTATTATGATACGACCAATCCGCCCCCTCCTGAAAATCGCGCGAACTGCCCGCGGCCATCGCTTGCGCCGAAGCACGGTAAAATCCTAGTCTTTGCGGTCACTCGCGTTACTGGTTTTCGCTCATGCTTACTTTTCAGCAAATTATTCTGACGCTCCAGCAATACTGGGACAAACAGGGTTGCGCCCTTCTTCAGCCCTACGACATGGAAGTGGGCGCCGGAACCTCGCACACCGCCACGTTCCTGCGTGCCATCGGCCCCGAGCCCTGGCGCGCCGCCTACGTCCAGCCCTCGCGCCGCCCCAAGGACGGCCGCTACGGCGAAAACCCCAACCGGCTGCAGCACTACTACCAATTCCAGGTCGTGCTCAAGCCCGCCCCCCCCGAAATCCTCGATCTCTACATCGATTCATTGAAAGCGCTGGGCATCGACCCGCAACAGCACGATATCCGCTTCGTCGAAGACGACTGGGAAAACCCCACCCTGGGCGCCTGGGGCCTGGGCTGGGAGGTCTGGCTCAACGGCATGGAGGTCACGCAGTTCACCTACTTCCAGCAGGTTGGCGGCCTGGACTGCACCCCCGCCACCGGCGAAATCACCTATGGCCTGGAACGCCTGGCCATGTACCTGCAGGGCGTGGAAAGCGTCTACGACCTGGTCTGGACCGAAGGCGCCAACGGGCAGCGCGTGCTGTACCGCGACGTCTTCCACCAGAACGAAGTGGAGCAATCCACCTACAACTTCGAATACGCATCCACGGCGATGCTGGTGTCCCATTTCAACGACTACGAGGCTGAAGCGTCGCGCCTCATCGAGGTTCCTTTGGCGCTGCCCGCCTACGAGGCAACGCTCAAGGCGGCCCACACCTTCAACCTGCTGGATGCACGCGGCGCCATCAGCGTCACCGAACGCGCCGCCTACATCGGCCGCATACGCAACCTGTCGCGCTCCGTCGCCCAGGCCTACTTTGACTCACGAGAAAAACTGGGCTTTCCCATGCTTGGCAATCGCCTCACCACGGAGGCCGCATAATGACCGCGGCGTCTTCCTCCCTTGAAACCCGCTCGCTGCTGGTCGAGCTGCTTACCGAAGAGCTCCCCCCCAAAGCGCTGAACAAGCTGGGCCAGGCTTTCGCCGAAGGCATACGCTTGGTGCTGGCCAAAAAGAATCTTCTGGGCGAAGGCAGCGTCGCTGCCGATTACGCCACGCCGCGACGCCTGGCCGTACATATCAGCCAGGTTCTGGGCCGGGCGCCCGAACAAAGCTACACCGAAAAACTCATGCCGGCATCGGTCGGCCTGACCGCCGACGGCCAGGCCACGCCCGCCCTGGCCAAGAAGCTCGCCGGCAAAGGCCTGGGACACCTGGGCGTGGACCAGCTCGTCCACGAATCCGACGGCAAGCAGGACTACCTGTACGCCAAAGGCACGGCCGCCGGCAGCACCCTGGCCGACGGGCTGCAAGAGGCGCTGGATCATGCCATTGCCTCCCTTCCCATTCCCAAGGTCATGCGCTACCAGCTGGCCGACGGCGTCACCAGCGTCAAGTTCGTGCGTCCCGCGCACCGGCTGGTTGCACTGTGGGGGAACGACGTCGTCGCCGTGCATACACTGGGCCTGGATGCGGACCGGCTCACGCAGGGCCACCGCTTCATGGCGCCCGCGCCCTTTGCCATCGAGCAAGCCGACGCCTACGCGCAGCAGTTGCTGTCCACCGGCAAGGTCGTGGCCTCGTTCAACCAGCGCCGCCAGGCCATCGACGAGCAATTGCAGGCTCGCGCCCGGGAACTCGGCGCCACGCTGGGCAACGACCCGGCCGTCGAAGCCCTGCTCGATGAAGTCACCGCCCTGGTCGAGCACCCCACGGTATACGTCGGCCAATTCGACGAGCAGTTCCTGAGCGTGCCGCCGGAATGCCTGATCCTGACCATGCGGCTGAATCAAAAGTACTTCCCGCTGTTCGAGCCCGGCACCGACCGGCTCACGCACCGCTTCCTCATCGTCAGCAATATGCAGGTCGGCGATCCGTCCAACATCATCCACGGCAACGAGCGCGTGGTCCGGCCGCGCCTGGCCGATGCCCAGTTCTTTTTCGAGCAGGACCGCAAAACGCCCCTGGCCGCGCGCGTCGAGACCCTGGCCAACAGTGTCTACCACAACAAGCTGGGCTCGCAACTTGAGCGTGTGGCCCGCGTGCGGGAAATCGCCGGCTACCTGGCCGGCAAGCTCGACGCCGACGGTTCGCCGGCGGATCGCGCCGCCCTGCTGGCCAAGGCCGACCTGAACTCCAATATGGTCGCCGAGTTTCCCGAGCTGCAGGGCATCATGGGCGCCTACTATGCCCAGGCCGACGGCGAGGCCGACGAAGTCGTGCGCGCCCTGCGCGACCAATACCGCATCCGCATCGACGAGCCGGCCACGCAGGAAACCATCACGTCCATCATTCTGTTCATCGCGGAGCGCGTCGAAACCCTGGTCGGCATCTGGGGCATAGGCCTGGTTCCCACCGGCGAACGCGACCCCTTCGGCCTGCGCCGCGCCGCACTGGGCATCATCAGCGCCTTCGAGCAGCTTGGCGCAGGCGGCTACCTGGCCATACCGGACGCCGCGGGGCTGCACATACGCCCGCTCCTGGAGCAGGCGGCAGGCACGTTCGGCGCCCATCGCCTGGACTCCGAGACCGCGCCCGAAGTCCTGCACTTCATCTACGAACGCTACCGCAACCTGCTGGGCAACGACTACGACCGCAACGTCATCGACGCCGTGCTCGCCCTGCAGCCCCCGCTGCACGAAGTCCTGCCGCGCATACAGGCTTGCGCAAGCTTCGCCGTACGCCCCGAAGCGGCCAGCCTGGCCGCCGCCAACAAGCGCATCGCCAACCTGCTTAAAAAGGCCGACAGCGCCGTGGGCAAGGTCGACGCCGCCCGGCTCAGCGAGCCGGCCGAACAGGCGCTGGCGCAAACCATCGACAAGCTCAAGCCCCAGGCCGAGGTTCAATTCGCGCAAGGCAACTTCACCGACAGCCTGGCCACCTTGGCGCAAGCCCGTAGCGCCGTCGACGCATTCTTCGCCGACATCATGGTCATGGCCGAAGATCCGGCGGTGCGCGCCAACCGTCTGGCCCTGCTCAACGACCTGCACGGCGTCATGAACCGGATCGCGGACATTTCGAGGCTGGCCCAGTGAAACTCGTCATATTGGATCGCGACGGCGTCATCAATCACGACAGCAGCGCCTTCGTCAAAAGCCCCGACGAATGGGTCGCCCTGCCGGGCAGCCTGGAGGCCATCGCCCGCCTGTCCCAGGCGGGCTGGCGGGTCGTCGTCGCCAGCAACCAGTCGGGGTTGGCGCGAGGCCTGTTCAGCACCGAAACGCTCAACGCCATCCATGCCAAGATGCGCAGCGAACTGGCGCAGCTGGGCGGGCACATCGACTCCATCTTCCTGTGCCCGCACGGGCCGGACGACGGCTGCGCATGCCGCAAGCCCAAGCCCGGCATGTTCCTCGACATCGCGCACCGCTACGACATCGACCTGCAGAACGTGCCGGCCGTGGGAGACTCCCTGCGCGACCTGCAGGCGTCCGCCGATGCGGGCTGCACACCCTGGCTGGTCCTTACCGGCAACGGCCGGAAAACCTGGGACACCGGCGATCTTCCGGCCGGCACGCAAGTGGGCGACAACCTGGCGGCCATCGTCGACCTATGGCTGGAAGCCTGAACCGTGGCCGCCATCCGATCCTTTTTCCTTACCCTGTTCCTGACCGTCACGGTCATTCCCTACGCCCTGGCCTGCGTGCTTTGGGCTCCCCTGCCGCTGCGCATCCGCTATCCCCTGACCACGGGCTGGGCCGCGCTGGCCATCTGGGCGGCCCGGGTCATCACCGGCATACGCTGGCAGGTCAAGGGCACAGAGAACCTGCCCGACGGCCCCGCCATCGTGCTTGCCAAGCATCAATCGGCCTGGGAAACGCTGTTCCTTCCCATCTTCCTGCCCCGCGAAGCCTGTTTCATCTACAAACGCGAGCTGCATCGCATCCCTTTCTTCGGCTGGGGCCTGGCGCTGCTGCGCATGATTCCCATCGACCGCGCCAAAGGGCGCGATGCCTTCGAACAGGTCGTGCGCGTCGGCCAGCAGCGGCTGGACGAAGGCCGCTGGCCCGTGATTTTCCCCGAAGGCACCCGCATGCCCCCCGGCAAGACCGGGCGCTATAAAATGGGGGGCGCCCTGCTTGCCACCCGCACCGGCGCGGTGGTCATTCCCATCGCCCACAACGCGGGCGAATGCTGGCCACGCAACGCCTTCATCAAAAAGCCCGGCCTCGTCACCGTGTCCATCGGCCCGCCCATCGACAGCGCGGGTCTCAGCGCCGAAGCGCTGAACCGCAAAGTCCAGCAATGGATCGAAGACGAAATGCGCCGGCTGAACCCCGAACGCTATGAGTCCGGTTCAACAACTTGACCTTTTCGGCCCCGACGACGCCAGCCCGGGCCCGGCTGTTCCGCCGGCGCCGCCTGAGCGGCGCCCCGAAGCCATGGCGCCCATCGTCACAACCTGCCCGCCCGACCTGCCCGCCGGCGCCCGCTGGCGCGAGGTGCGCACCCCGGACCAGGTAATCGGCTTCGTGCTGCGGCGTTCGCGACGCAAAAGCATAGGACTGGTCGTCAATGACGACGGCCTGCAAATCACGGCGCCCGGCTGGGTAACCCTGTCGCAAATCGATGCCACCATCGTGGAAAAATCGCGCTGGATACTCAAGAAGCTGCAGGTCCGGCAAGCGCGCCAGGAGCAGCTGGCCATGGCCGACACCCATTGGCAGGACGGGGGCACCATCCCCTACCTGGGCAAGAACATTGTCCTGCGCCTGGGCGAGGCTCCGCATGGACATCGCTTCGAAGGCCGGGCCTTCGCGCCCGAACAGGGCGACGCCCTGCTCCTGCCCCTGCCGCGCCAGGCCGACCACCACCGGGTGCGCGACAGCGCTCATGCCTGGCTGCAACTGCAGGCCAAGGACTGGTTCGGCCAGCGCCTGGAGCATTTCCAGCAAACCAGCCAGTTGCGGGCCAGGCGCTGGCGCCTGTCGTCGGCGGCCACGCGCTGGGGCTCGTGCAACAGCGACGGCAACATCATGCTGAACTGGCGCCTGATTCATTTCGACCACGCCATCATCGACTACGTCATTGTGCACGAGATCGCCCACCTGAAAGAGCTGAACCACAGCAAGGACTTCTGGCGCGAAGTCGAGCGGATCCTGCCAGGCTTCGAGCAGGCCCGCAATGCCCTGCGCCAGCACGACCCGGCCACCCTGCCCCTCATCTAGTAGCACAAGCAACACAATCCCGCCCACCGGCACATGGCGTATCATGGGGCCGTCCACGCCATGCGGCCGATCTTGCCGTAGGCATTACCAAGGAGGATTCAATGCGGCTTTTACACACCATGCTGCGCGTCGGCGACCTGGACCGCTCGCTCGCTTTCTACACCGATGTCCTGGGCATGCGGCAATTGCGCCGCAAGGATTTTCCCGAGGGCAGGTTTACGCTGGCCTTCGTCGGCTACCAGGAAGAAAGCGAAGGCGCCGTGCTCGAGCTGACCCACAATTGGGACACCTCGGAATACACGCTGGGCAATGCCTACGGCCATATCGCCCTGGAGGTCGATGACGCCTACGCCGCCTGTGAAAAGATCAAGCAAAAAGGCGGCAAGGTAACCCGCGAGGCGGGCCCCATGAAGCACGGCACCACCGTCATCGCCTTTGTGGCCGATCCCGACGGCTACCAGATCGAGCTGATACAGCGCGGCTCGCGCGCCGACTAGTACAAGCACAGCGCCGGCCGCCGCGGTTCAGGCCGCGATGGCTGCACTCAGTGCTATTGCAGCGGCGCCTCGGGTTTTTGCCTGGGCTGCCGCGCAAAGGCATCCGGCGCGAAGTCGTCGACATTGATGACGGCGCGCACGGCGGTTTCGGCCTGCTCCAGCAATTGCGCCTGGTCGTCGGTAAGAACGCCCTTGGCGTGCGCCACCCGCCAATCCTTGACACCTCCGTGCCTGAGCCTGTCCTGCAATGGCTGCGCCTGCACAACCAGGTCGAAAGCCTGCTCAAGCTGGGCCACCGCCGCATGATTGCAGCTGCTCCAGACCGAACCCACCAGACGGTCACGCGAATCGGAGGGCTCCAGCAGGATGTCGGCGCATAGCGCTGTGAGCTTGTCGGACGGCGGCTTGGCCTTCATGCCGGGGGGCTTCAGCAAGAACCGCAGCGCCACGGCCAGCCCGCGCGCGGGAAAATTGAACAACACGTCGTCGATGCGCTTTTCGATGGTGAAGAACGACTGTTCGGCGCACCACCTCAGCAAAGGCAGGTCGGATTCGTGCCGCCCCTCGTCGTGCCAGCGCTTGAGCACCGCCGAAAGCAGGAAGAGCTCGGCGAGAATGTCGCCCAGCCTGGCCGACAGCATTTCCTTGCGCTTTAGCGAACCACCCAAGGTAAGCAGGGTAAGTTCCGAGATCAGCGAAAACGCCGCGGCATACCGGCCCAGCCGCCGGTAGTAAGGCGCCGCGAGCCCCGCCTCGGCGGGCGCGGCCGCGAACCTGGCGCCCGTCCAGGCCTGGCCCACGGCGCGCAAGGCGTTTTTTGCGCTATGCCCCAGATGCTTCCAGATGACGGCGTCGAAGGCGTCCTCGCCCGCCTGCTGGTCGCTGTCGCCCAGCGCCGTGACCTCTTGCATGAGGTAGGGGTGGGCGCGTATGGCGCCCTGTCCGAACACGATGAGATTGCGGGTGAGGATATTGGCGCCTTCCACGGTAATACCCACCGGCAGCGCGCGATACAAGCCGCCCAGGTAATTGCTGGGGCCGTCGATGACGGCCTTGCCCGCATGCACGTCCATGGCGTCGTTGATGGACTGGCGCATGCGCTCGGTGGCATGCAGCTTCATGATGGCCGATACCACCGAGGGCTTGTGGCCTTGATCCAGGCCGGCGCAGGTAAAGCGCCGGGCGGCTTCTACCAGGTAGGCGTTGGCGGCCATGCGTCCCAATTTTTCCTGGATGCCTTCGAACTTGCCGATGGGAATGCCGAACTGGGTGCGGACGCGCGCATAGGCGCCTGCCGTATGCGCGGCGAAAATGCAGGCCGCGGCGGAAAGGGATGGCAGGGAAATGCCCCGTCCCGCAGCCAGCGCGCTCATGAGCATGGGCCAGCCCTGGCCGGCTTTTTCCACGCCCCCGATCAGGGCGTCGAGCGGCACGAAGACATTCTCGCCCTGATTGGGCCCGTTCTGGAATGCCTGCATCGACGGCAGATGCCGACGCCCGATGGTAATGCCCGGCAGATTGGTGGGCACCAGCGCCACCGAAATGCCCAGCTCGTCGGTATCGCCGATGAGATGGTCGGGGTCGGACAACTTGAAAGCCAGACCCAGCACCGTGGCCACAGGACTCAGGGTGATGTAGCGCTTGTGCCAGTTGAGCCGGATGCCCAGCTGTTCGACGCCGTCGACCATTTGCCTGCACACGACGCCGGTATCGGTCATGGAGGCGGCGTCGGAGCCCGCCTCGGGGCTGGTCAGGCCGAAGCTGGGAATCTCCTGGCCGCGGGCCAGGCGCGGCAGCCAATAGTCGCGCTGCGCCTGGGTGCCGAACTGCAGCAGCAACTCGCCGGGCCCCAGCGAATTGGGCACCATGACGGTTACCGCCGCGGTAACCGAGCGCACCGAAATACGGCTTACCACCTCGGAATGCGCATAGGCGGAAAAGCCCAGCCCGCCGTATTCGGGCGGGATGATCATGCCGAAAAAACCGTTGTCTTTCAGGAAGGCCCAGACTTCGGGAGGAAGATCGAAGCGGTTCCAGGAAATATCCCAGTCGTCGAGCATGGCGCACAATCGCGCAACCGGACCTTCGATAAAAGCCTGTTCCGTCTCCGACAGCCGCGCCGGCCGTATCTGCGCAAAAGCCTGCCAATCGGGCTGCCCCGAGAACAGCTGGGCATCCCACCAGACGTCGCCCGCATCGATGGCTTCTTTTTCCGTGGAGGACAAACGAGGCATGGCGACACGAGCCTTGCGGTACAAGGGTTCGGTCAGCCAGCTACGGCGCCAGGATCTCCAGTTCATGACTTTCCTTTCTGATACACGCGGCGATGCACGCTGCGTTTTCCCACAATGCCTTCCTGCAAAGCTTACCTCATTATCCGCCAGTTGACGGGCGCTTGAACAGCCTGGATGACGGCCCCGCCCGCGGCGACGCCACATTTAATGCGTGCCAGCGGCGGCAGACTCTGCGACAATTCCACAGCGTTCTCAATCACGGCATCCCAAGCCCAACCTTTCTTCATGCTCAATACGCTCTGGCTGGCTTTCTTTATTATCGCGGCGCTGTGCGGCCTGCACCAATGGCTGTTCCTGCACGATGCCGAGGTCTTCGCCCGCATCGTGCACAGCCTGTTCGACATGGCCGAGCTCTCGGTCAAGCTCATGGTGCTGCTCTTCGGCCTGCTGACGCTGTGGCTGGGTTTCCTGCGCATCGCCGAAGCGGCTGGCCTGATCAACGTTCTTGCCAGGCTGCTGAGCCCCGTGTTCCGCCGCCTCATGCCCGAAGTCCCAGCAGGCCATCCGGCGCTCGGGCTCATCACCCTGAACTTCGCCGCCAATGCGCTGGGCCTGGACAATGCGGCGACCCCCATCGGCCTGCGCGCCATGCATGCGCTGCAAAGCCTGAATCCCGACCCCAAGACAGCCACCAACGCGCAAATCCTTTTCCTGGTGCTGAACTCGTCGTCGCTGACTCTGCTGCCCGTCACCATCTTCATGTATCGGGCCCAGCAAGGCGCGGCGGATCCGGCCATGGTCTTCCTGCCAATTCTGCTGGCCACCACGGCGTCCTCGCTGGTCGGCCTGCTGGCCGTGGCTTTCGCCCAGCGCCTGAAGCTGCACGACCCGGTCGTGCTCGCGTGGGTGGGCGGCTTCATCCTCGCCATGGGCGCATTCATGGCGTTTCTCGCCACACTGACATCCAGCGCGATCAGCTCGCTGTCCTCGCTATTGGGCAACCTTACCTTGTTCGGCATCATCATCGCCTTTCTCGCCGTCGGCGCCTGGAAGAAAATCCCGGTCTACGACTCCTTCATCGAAGGCGCCAAGGAAGGCTTCGACATCGCCAAGAACCTGTTGCCATACCTCGTGGCCATGCTGTGCGCCATCGGCGCCCTGCGCGCCTCGGGCGCCCTGGATCTGCTGCTGGACGCCATCCGCTGGGTCGTGCAGCTGGCGCATCTGGACACCCGCTTCATCGACGCCCTGCCAACGGCCCTGGTCAAGCCGTTCTCGGGCAGCGCCGCGCGCGCCCTCATGATAGAAACCATGCAGCATTACGGTGTGGACAGCTTTCCCGCCCTGCTCGCGGCCACCGTGCAAGGCAGCACGGAAACCACATTCTATGTGTTGGCGGTGTATTTCGGCGCGGTGGGAATACAGCGCACCCGCCACGCGGTAAGCTGCGCCCTGACCGCCGACATTGCTGGCGTACTGGCCTCGATTGCCGTGTGCTACTGGTTCTTCGGCTAGGAGCGTGGGCGGTAGAAACGTTCGAGGCGAAAAGCCGGCTGCGACAGGGCAGATTTTTGACGATTCGCCGGCCCATAGTGGTTCTATGGGCCAAGAAGCGGCGGAAATATGAACGGAGCAGACGGCTTTACAGCCCGGACTGTTTCTGCCGCCCACGCTCCTAGTACCCGTTCAGCCTTTGACCACGCCTGCGGCGTACAGGCTGTCGGCCAGGTTCATGAATTGCGCCACCGACAGCTCTTCCGCGCGCGCTGTTTCCGGAATGCCCAGGCCCGCCCAATCGATGGCGCCGGCCCAGTCTGCCAACCCGCGGCGCAGCATCTTGCGGCGCTGGGCGAACGATTTCGCCACCACCTGCTCGAATGCCAGGAAGCTGGCGGGCTTTTGCCGGTCTTCGGGCAAGGGCGTCATGCGCACCACCGCCGACACAACGCGCGGCGGCGGATCGAAGGCCTCGGGCGGCACATCGAACAGCTTGACCATGCGATAGCGGGATTGAAGCATGACGGACAGGCGGCTGTAGTCGGAGGACGAGGGCTTGGCCACCATGCGGTCGATCACTTCACGCTGCAGCATGAAGTGCTGGTCGATCACCCGGTCGGCGAACTGCACCAGATGGAACAGCAAGGGGCTGGATATGTTGTAGGGCAGATTTCCGACCACGCGCAGCCCTTCGCCCAGTTTGGAAAAATCCACTTTCAGGACGTCGCCCTCCACGACGGCCAGGCGCTCGGGCGGATACTGGCGCCGCAGCCGTTCGGCCAGGTCCCGGTCGATTTCAATGACGGTAAGACGGTCCAGCGCCTGCAGCAGGGGCTGCGTAAGCGCCGACAGCCCCGGGCCGATCTCGACCATGTTCTGCGAAGCCGCCGGATTGATGGCCCGCACGATCGATTCCACCACACCTTCATCGACCAGGAAGTTCTGGCCGAAGCGCTTGCGGGCCTGATGCTGCGCCATGATGGCTTAACGCGGCTTGCGGTTGGCTTGCGGGTCGAGCCTGTTGTCGATGTAGGCCTGGCCGCGCAACTGGCTGATCCAATCCTCGAACGCCGGCTCCGCGCGGCGCTGGAACAGTATCTGGCGCGCCTGCATGCGCTTGTACTCGTCGGCCATGTCCTTGGTGCGGCGGTCTTCGACCTGTATCAAATGCCAGCCGTACTGGGTCTTTACCGGCTCGCTGATCTGGCCAGGCTGCAGCGCGTTCATGGCCTGCTCGAACGGCGGGACGGTCTGGCCCGGGTTCACCCAGCCCAGGTCGCCGCCCTGGGGCGCCGAGGCGTCCTCGGAATAGCGCTTGGCCAGGTCCTCGAATTTTTCGCCCATTTCCAGGCGCTGGCGCAGCCTTTCGAGTATGGCTTTCGCCTTGTCGTCGGACATGGCCTTGTTGACCTTGATCAGGATGTGGCGCACGTGCGTCTGCGTGACCATCATGGGGCCCTGGGTTTGCTGAGCGCCCTGCGGCTGCTGGGCGACCGGAGCGGCCTCGCCCTGTTCGGGGCCGCGCGCCAGCACCTTGAGGATGTGGAAACCGTTGCCGCTTTGAATGATGCCGCTGAGCTCCCCAACCTGAAGATTTTGCGTGGCCTGGATGAACAGATCGGGCCAGCCCTGCAACGGCCGCACGCCCAGGTCGCCGCCCTTCAGGGCCTGCGGGCCATCGGAGGACGCGGCCGCCGTGCTGGCGAAATCAGCGCCATGGCGCAGCTTGGCGAGAATCGCCTCGGCCTTTTGCCGTAGCTCTTGCACCTTGGCCGCGGATGCGCCCTCGGGCACGGCCACCAGAATCTGCCCCAGGCCCAGCGTCTGGCTTGCCACCTGCTGCGCCTGAAGGCCCGGCTGAGGCTGGCCACCTTGATGCTCCTCGTTCTTCAGGAACGCATCGACGTCGCTGTCCGAAATCGTGATGGTGTTGTCGACGGCTTTCTGTCGCAATTGATCGACCATCACTTCGTGGTGCAGGTTCTTGAGGTAGTCGTTCCAGGTGGCGCCCGATTTTTCGATTTCCTGGCGCAGGCGTTCGACCGAAATCTTGTTGCGCTGGGCGATGCTTTCGGCCGCGCGCTGAACCTGGGCCGCATCGACCTTGATGCCGCGCCGCTCCGCCTCCTGGCGCAGGAGCTCGTCGGTGATCATGCGCTGCAAGACCTGCTTGCGCAGCGTCTCGGGGTCGGGAGGCTCGATTTTCTGCAGCCGCAGCTGCGACTGCACGATGCCCACCTCGGCCTGCAACTGCCCCAATGTAATCACGTGCTTGTTGACGATTGCCGCAATCCCGTCGACGAACTGCTCCTTGGCCGGGGCCGTTTGCTGCTGCGCCGGCTGCGGCGCCTTCTTGGCCGCCCAGGCCGGCATCACCGCGCCCAAAGCCGGAACCATGGCCAATGCAAGCCATCGTTTCATATGCAGACTGCGCATTATTCATACCTCTCGAAGGTGGTTTTATTGGGTATTGGCGACGTAACGTTTTGATAGCCGGTAATCGACCGGCTCAGCAGGCCAAGCGGATCCGTGCCCAGCGACCCCAGACCGCCCAGTTGAAGCTGAAAGAATACCGCGGTATTGGTGTCCTGGAGCGAAACGGCATAGCGCTGGTACACGACCCGCGCCGTCCAGCAGCAATCGCCCCTGTACTCGAAGCCCAGGATCGATTGCGTCGAGCGCCTTTCCTGCAAAGAGTAATCGTAGCGTCCCAGGGCGAAAAGCTTGCGGGTCAGCGGCCATTGCGCGGTCAAGGAAACCTGTTCCGTGCTGTTGTCCACGTAATTCGCGTTGTTGACGATGGACGGATCGGTGATTTGGGCCGGGTCACGCTCGTAGCGGTACGTGGCCGCCAGGGTTGCCAGGCGCTTGGGCTGCCAGCGCAGCCCCGCCGTCATGCGGTTGCGGTTGTTGTTGTCGGGGTTGAACTGCGCATCGAACCGGGTGGTCAGCGTATCGGTCAGGGCGGCATTGACCCCTACGAGGTAATCCGATTTTTTATCCAGCCGCGGCGTCCCGTAGGGCAAGGTGACGTATTGATTCGCGAAATAGATGCGTTGGGCGGCCGAAAGCGAAAGCCGCTCGAAGCCGGTCGCCTCGTCCAGCCAGCGCGTGGTCAGGCCCAGCGTAACCTGATTGGCGTCGGCAATGCGGTCCCAGCCTCCGCTGAACAGGTTTTCGTCGAAAGCCTGCGAAAAATTGAAGTTGGAGACGGCCGTATCGTAGACGGGGATCTGCGACTGATCGCGATAGGGCACCCTCAGGTAATACACCCTGGGCTCCAGTGTCTGGATGGCGTCTTTGCCGAAGAACGACGTCTTGCGCTCGAACGTCATGCCCGAATCGACCGACATGATGGGTACGACGCGCGACTCCGACGTGCCGGGCTGGACGCCGGAGGGAAGCCCCAGCACGCTCTGGCCCCGGCCGAACCAGTCGGTGTTGTATTGGCTAAGATGAAGGCCCACCTTGGGGGTGAGATACCAGCCGGCCCGCACGATGGGATAGGAAATGGTGTTGTAGGAACTGAACCGCTCGCCGTTGGGCAGAATATGCACGCCGTTGTAGGCCTGGAACTGGCTTAAATTGCCGGTATACACGGGCGAAACGAAATGGGTGGCGTAATTGGTGGACGCCACGTCGAATCCGCCCCAGTCGTAGCGCGCGCCGCGCACGTACAGCTCGGGCAGCTTGTCGTAGGGAGGCGCCAGGTAGGCCGCGCCGCTGCTGGTGTCCTGCAAGGTCTGGTAGGTATAGGCCTGCACCGAAGCGTTCCAGTACTGTGAGCCGTTCCAGCCCAGGGTGGCCACGCGCGGCAGGTAATTGGTGGTGGCCTGGTTAAGCCCTATGACCGAGAAATCCCGGAAGTAGTCATCGTCCGAAACGGCGCTGACATCCACGTTGGCGTAAAAGCCGTTGCCGAAGGTTTGCTGGTGCTGCCACCAGTACATCCAGCGCTTTTCGTTGCTGAGCTTGTCGTTGTCGAGATAGGTGCCCGAAACCTGCCCGTTGTAGGTGCGGCCCAGATAACGGAATTCGGCGCCCAGTTGCGTGCCGCGCTTGGACATGTAGCGGGGCGTCAGCGTCAGGTCGTAGTTGGGCGCCAGGTTGAAGTAATACGGCAGGCTGACTTCGTAGCCGGCGTTGCTCGACCCGCCGTAGGTCGGCAGCAGAAAGCCCGACTTGCGTTCCTGGCGCAGCGGAAACGACAAATAAGGAGACGCCAGCAGCGGCACATGCTTGAAGTACAGCACCCCGTTGTGCGCCACGCCTTCGTTTTCGTCGATATGGAAGTCTACCCGTGGCGCCTTGATATACCAGGCTGGTTCCGGGCATGGGCAGCCCGAATACGTGACGTCGTTCAGCCGCATCTCGCTGCGGCTGAATATTTCGCCCTCGGAGGCCTTGCCCGTGCCGCCGCTGCCGCCCAGCCAGAAATCGGGGAACTTGACCGTGCCGGTTTCATGATCGATGTTGTAATCCATGGACGGCCCGCGCACGATGCTGCCCTCGCGCATGATCAGGCCGTTGCCGCGCACGCGCACCTGGCCGGTATCGCGCTGGTAGTCGATGTAGTCGCCCTTGACCACCGAATCGATGCGCCGGACCTGGGCCGAGCCCTTCAGCACGACCAGGCCGTCTTTTTCGGTTTCTATTTTCTCGGCCGACAGAAACGACGCGATATCGTTGTCGTCGATTCTGGAATGCAGGGTAAGGCTGGGCGAGGATTGCAATTGCGCAACCAAGGGGCTGGCGTCGGACGAGCCGGCGGCGGGCTCCTGGGCCCAGGCCGTCGCCATACCGCTTACCGCTAATAAAGTTGCCAGCCAGACCAGACGCACGAGTATTTTGTCCCCCAAAAACAGCCTATATTTTGGCACAGTTGCCGCAACAGACTTCATGGCAACCCGGTATTATAGAGAAGCTGGGCATTCTGCGGTTAACATTGCAATCTTTGCCACGACCTTCCTTCAACCCGCACGCATTTTCCAGCCACCATGGAATCCACCTCAAACCCTGGCGCCGATCCTCGGCTGACAACGCTGACACACTGGCTGACCGGCCTGGCCTCAAGGCACGGCCTGGATCTCGGCACGCTGCAGCCCGCTTCCAGCGACGCGAGCTTTCGCCGCTACTTCCGCCTGCAAGGCGCCCGCGGCACGGTCATCGTCATGGATGCCCCCCCCGAGCACGAAGATTGCCGGCCCTTTCTGCACGTTACCGGCCTGTTGAAGGACGTCGGCCTCAACGTGCCCGGCATACTGGAACAAGACGTCGAGCAAGGGCTGCTGCTGCTTACCGACCTGGGGCCGTCCACCTATTACCAAGCCATTCAAAAGGGGTTGGACGACACGGCGCTGCAAACGCTTTATCGCGACGCCATCCGCGCCCTGGTCGCCATGCAGCAGGCTCCGGCCGCGACACTGCCCGCCTACGATGCGAAGCGGCTCAAGCAGGAGCTGTCCTTGTTCCCCGAGTGGTACGCGCTGCGCCACTGCCAGGCGCAGCTCGACGGCCGCGAAACCGCCATGCTGGAAAAAACGTTCGAGACCCTGGTGCAGGACAACGCCAGGCAGCCCGTCGTGCTGGTGCACCGGGACTTCCACTCGCCCAACCTCATGGTGTGCGATCGCCCCGAATACGGCCCCAACCCCGGCGTCATCGACTACCAGGACGCCCTGGCCGGGCCGCTGACCTACGACATCGCCTCGCTGGTCATGGACGCCCGCACAACCTGGGAAGAGCCCCAGCAGCTGGATTGGGCCATTCGCTACTGGGAGGCGGCGCGCAGCGCCGGCCTGCCCATCGCGCCCGACTTTGCCGACTTCCATCGGGCTTACGAATGGATGAGCCTGCAGCGCAATCTGCGCATACTGGGCGTATTCGCCCGCCTGTCGCACCGCGATCACAAGCACCATTACCTGGATCACATGCCGCGCGTCAACGCCTACGTGCGCCAGGTCGCCTCCCGCTACGGCGTATTCACGCCCCTGCTGCGCCTGCTGGACAAGCTCGACAACCGCCAGGTGTCGGTGGGGTACACGTTCTGATGAAGGCCATGATACTGGCGGCGGGACGCGGCGAACGCATGCGCCCGCTTACCGACACAACGCCCAAACCCCTGTTGCAGGTTGGCGGCAAGCCCCTGATCGTCTGGCACATCGAACGCCTGGTCGCGGCGGGCATTACCGACATCGTCATCAACCATGCGTGGCTGGGGCAGCAAATCGAGCAGCGCCTGCAGGACGGCGCCCGCTTCGGAGCCCGCCTGGCCTATTCCCCCGAGACCCAGGCCCTGGAAACAGCCGGCGGCATCGCCCATGCCCTGCCGCTGCTCGGAGGCTCCCCCTTCCTGGTCATCAACGGCGACACCTGGTGCGACTGGAATCCCGCCAACGCCCGAGCCGCCGCCCGGCAATTGGCCGAACAAGGCAGGTCCGCCTGGCTGCTGCTGGCCGATAATCCGCCGCATAACCCAGCTGGCGACTTCCTTCTGCGCGATGCCACCGTCGCCGACGGCGCGGGCGCGCCGCCGCAGGAAACCCTTACCTTCACCGGCACGGCAGTTTATTCACCGCGGCTATTCCAGGGCGTGGATCCCGGCCGTCCCGCCCCGCTCGCGCCGCTGCTGCGCCAGGCCATGGCCGAACGCCAGGTCGTCGGCCAGCATTACAATGGCTGCTGGATCGACGTCGGCACGCCTCAGCGGCTGGCCGAACTGGACAAGCGCCTGCTAGAAAGCTGAACACCGGCAGGCGCCGCCGGCTCGGGAGCGCCAACCCTTTTCCGCGCCGCGCCGCTGCCGGCCCTCGGCGGGAAATGTATCAAAACCCGCCAGTCCGCAACGAAAGCCGTCCCCGGACGCCACGAACGCCGATTCCACGTTATGCTTTATAGTTTTTCGGATGCCGACGGGTGTCAGAGGGCAGCGCAGCGTGGGGGCTTTTTCCCGGCCGGCACAGTGTCCGCACTACAGGATTTGCACAATGGCTTTATTCGGATCGTCCAAACACAATGTCTTTCAACCTACGCCGTATGGGTCGTCGCGCCGTCGCGGGCGCGTCCCGCGCTGGCTGGTTCTGATACTCACCGGCATCGTGCTGGGGGCAGGCGGCCTGCTGTTTCTGCAAAAAAGCTATGGGCCCGTGCGCCTGACGGCGGAACAATCCCTGCAACTGCAAAACGACCTGAACAGCGCAAACCTGGACAAGCAGCGCTTGCAGGCTCAGGTCGACTCGCAGTCCAGCGCGATTACCGAAGGCAAGAGCGCGCGCGACAGCCTGGCCGACCAGTTGAAACAGGCCCAGGAACAGATCGTCAAGCTCAAGAACAACATCGAACCGCTGGTGCAGGCCATCCCGCCGGATCCGCGCGGCACCAACCCCGGCATTCGCGCCGCGGACTTCATCAATAGCGACGGCCAGTTGAACTACAAGATCCTGGTCATGCAGGACAAGGAAGGCAATCCGCCCTTCCAGGGCAGCATGGAACTACGCATCGCCGGGTACTACCCCAACGGCAATGGCGCCACCATCAACACCGATCCCGTCAATGTTTCGGTGGACTATTACAGCCAGCTCACTGGCAGCGCCCCGCTGCCCAAGGCGTTTACGCCTCGGCAAGCCACCATCATCATCACTCAAGGCGACTCCAAGAAACCGGTGGCCACGCGCACCATACGGGTTCCGCGCTAGGCAAGCGCGCCGGGCGGGACACGCAGCGCGGCTCGTCTCCGGAACACGCCGCAAAACGCAATGTGAATCAGGTGCTGCGCGCGGGCGGGGCCATCAACCCCGCCGTGACGAAAGCGGTGATTTGTTCGAAGACTTCTTCCGCATTGTTGGGGTCGCACACATCGGGCGCCAGTTGCTCGAGGCGATGCGTATCCGAGAACGCATACATATAGGCGCCCACCATCAAGGCCACGCGCCAGTTCACGTCCTTGGCGGGCAATTGCGGACAGATCTCCTTCAGATATTCCACGTACTCCCGCGTGGAGGCGTCGTAGGCTTCGTTTCGCAGCTTATACGAAATCTCTGCGGGCTCGGTATGCAACCGGGCCTGCAATCTCAGGAACACCCTGCCCCCCGGGGTTTCTCGCAAGGCAATGGTGGGCGCCAGGAAGGCCCGCACGACCTCGTCCACGGTCGCCGTCGATCCGCGCTGCCTGAGCTCGTCGAGACGCTTCATGCGGTCGTCGGAAATAGACCGGCCGCGCCGGATGAACACCGCTTCGTACAGGCCGTACTTGGAACCGAAGTAATAATTGATCAAGGCCTGGGTGACCGCCGCCTTGTGGGCGACTACCCGCAATGACGCGCCCGCGTAGCCCGTCTCGGAAAACACGGACTCCGCCGCATCGAGTATGCGCTCGGAGGTGTTGTCGCCCACGCCTTCCGGCCGCCCCGGACGATCGCGCTTGACCCATGCCTTGCGGGCGGGAGAGGTTTGCGTGCTGCCCATAAAAATCTCGATCCAATATTAAGAGCCGCAAGGAAGCGACTTCCTTGCGATCCAACTGCCGACCGCCCAAATAGTAACAAATCCTTCGGACCAGCTATTGATCGAGATGAAGGCTTAAACCGCCGCGCTGAAGTCAGTGGCGTTGTACGCATAGACCCAGTTAGCCTTGATGCCGCCGGCATGAGGATCTTTTTTTTGCTGCTCTCGGTATTCGGCG
>Ga0180219_1000389_pt1 | contig 37917 bp, 37 predicted proteins | sample eDN3rd30CBELigMG_FD_151338 | JGI IMG/M metagenome (GOLD analysis project Ga0180219, IMG submission 151338) | Enriched Miracle-Growth compost microbial communities from Emeryville, California, USA - eDNA 3rd pass 30_C BE-Lig MG (version 2)... ... | reverse complement strand
GGCCCGCGCGACGTTCACGCCTTTCCCTGCGGCATCCTCGCGCCCGCTGCGCGCGCTCTGCACTTCGCCCACCTGCAACGGGGCGTCGAGTCGGACAGTGCGGTCGAGTGCCGGGTGCGCGGTCAGTGTGACGATCATGCGACCTGCACCGCCACTCCGGCTTCGGTGAGCGCGCCGGCCAGCTCTCCGGTGGGTTTCCTGTCGGTGAGGAGATCGTCGACGTCCTCGAGTCGCGCGAAGGACACGAGAAGCTCCGCATCGAACTTCTCCGCATCGCAGACGACGACGACGCGCTGCGCGCTGCGGACGATCGCGGCCTTGACGGCCGCTTCGTCGGGATCGGGAGTGCTCAGCCCGAAGCCGGCCGAGATGCCGTTGGTGCCCACGAACGCGATGTCGGGGCGCAGCCGGGTGATGGACTCGACCGTGTGCGGCCCGACGGCGGCGGCGGTCAGTCCGCGGACGCGCCCGCCGACGGCGGTGAGCCCGAGCCCCGGAGCCCCGGCCAGCAGATGCGCGATCGTCATGGAGTGAGTGACGACCTCGAGCGCCGGTCCCGTCCGATCCGACAGCAACTGTTGCGCGACGGCCGCGGTCGTCGTGCCGGCATCCAGATACACCGAGCCGGTGAACCGTTCGTCGATGAGGGCGGCGGCGGCGCGGGCGATGGCCTGCTTCGCGTCACTGCGGCGCGCTGCACGTTCGGGAAGCGACGTTTCGACAGTGCTCGCGCGGCCGCGCCCGACGGCGCCGCCATGCACGCGCCGGACCAAGCCGGACCGCTCGAGTTGGCCGAGGTCACGTCGGATGGTCTCCGTTGTGACCCCGAAGCGATGGGCCAGGTCGACGACGGCGACGCGCCCGTCGGCGGAGATCAGCTGCTCGATGAGCTGGTGTCGCTCCGTCGCGTACATGTGGCCTCCTGTGGTTAGCCACAGAATACAACGCATTCCCACATTCGCGCAAGAGTGCGTCCGGGAGGCGAGTGTGGCGGGTCGGCATGCGTGGTTCCGGACTCTGTTGTGGACTTCCTCCAAGACACTGCGGCTCGCGTTGCCTGAGACTTGGTGTCACCCCCAGAAGGGATCCCTGTCTCTCCCTTCGCGCGCAGACCCACTGCTAGCTTCATCAGGCCCGGACGTGAGCGACTCCCGACCACGCTCCCCTCCGGACACCACCGACCGCGCCCGCAACGCTGCAGGCGCATGACAACGGAGACCTCAATGACGAGATCTGGCACACACGTCCATGGCGCGGGGATGCGCATCACGGTCATCGCACTGGCGGTACTGCTCGCCGCGATGACCACCCTGTACATCGTGACCGTCGCGAAGATCGCGGACGGCGCCACCCTGCTCAACGCGGGCGCGTCGCAGGCCGATGACGGTTCGCAGCAGCTTGCCGACGGCGCGGTGGCGCTGTCCGGCGGCGCGGGTGACCTGGCCGACGGCGCCGGAGAAGTGGATGCCGGGGCGGCCAGAGCCGCCGAGGGTGCCGCCAAGGTCGCCGCCGGCGCGGCATCGGCCGCCACCGGCGCGCAGACGCTCGCCGACGGTGCTGCGTCACTGGCGGATGGTGCAGCGTCGGCTGCCGCCGGCGCGGGTCGGCTCTCCACCGGCGCGAACTCCGCGGCAACCGGCGCCGCGAAGCTGTCCGGCGGCGTCCAGACCGCAGCCTCGGGCGCGGAGCGGCTGAGCGGCGGTGCGGGCGACGTCGCCGAGGGTGCAGCGAAGCTGGCCGCGGGCGCGACCACCGTCAACGACGGTGCGGGCCAGATCTCGGCGGGCGCGACGTCACTGGCCGCCGGCGCAGGCACGGTGCACGCCGGTGCACTGCAGGTGGATGCCGGTGCGCAGAAGCTCGCAGCCGGCGCGGCCGACGCAGCGACGGGTGCGGCCAGCCTGGCCGCGGGCACCGAGGCACTGTCGGCCGGCGTCGCCGGTGCACACGCCTACGCATCCGGGGTCCAGGAGGGCGCCGCGTCGCTGTCCGCGTCACTGTCGGACGCGGCCGCCGATGCGCAGCCGCTGGCCGCCGCGCAGAGCACGCTGGTGCAGACCGCCGACGGCGCGGTCGCGAACGCCCAGGCGCTCGCGCAGCTCGTCGCTGCGGCCGCCGCCGACCCGGCGACGGCGGACTGGAAGGCGATGAGCGCGCTCTCGCAGGGTGTCAGTCAGCAGGTGGCGGGCATCGCGCCGGCAGCGAAGGCCGCCCCCAGCCTCGCCTCCGGTCTCGCGACGGCCGCCGCCGGCGCCGCGCAGGTCGCCGCGGGTGCGAACGGACTCGTGAACGGGGATGCCAGCAATGGCTGGCCCGGCACCGTCGCCCTCGCCGATGCGAAGAAGGGCGCACCCGCCGTCGCGGCCGGTGCTGCCGCGCTGTCCACCGGCATCGCCACGCTGAACGAGGGCGCGGGCGCACTCGCATCCGGGACGCAGACGCTCGCTGCCGGCACCGGCGCGCTGTCGACGGGCGCGAGCGGTCTGGCCTCCGGTGCGGGATCGCTGGCCGCGGGCACGCAGGCGCTGTCCACCGGGGCGGGCACGCTCGCCGGCGGCACCGAGACGCTCGCGAAGGGCGCGCAGTCGCTGGCCATCGGGACCGGGGCTCTCGCCGAGGGAGCCGGCTCGCTCGCGGGCGGCACGCAGTCGCTGGCGGAGGGTGCCGGCTCTCTCACGATCGGCGCGCAGTCGCTGAGTGCCGGCGCATCGTCGCTGAGCGCAGGCGCCGCCAGCCTCGCCGAGGGCACCACGACGCTGTCCACGGGCGCGACCGACCTGTCCACCGGCGTCGGCACGCTGGCTGACGGCACCGCGCGCCTCACCGAGGGTTCGACGCGGCTCGCCGACGGATCCACGGAGCTGGCCGCAGGCGCGGCGAGCCTCGCCGACGGCAACGGCCAGATCGCCGCGGGCACCGGGGAGCTCGCGGGCGCCGCCTCCGGCGCAACCCCGTCGCTCGTTCCGTGGATGCTGGGTGCGCTGCTGGCCGGACTCATCGCGATCGGCTTCTGGGTCGGGCACCGCGTCACGTACCGGTCCCGAGGGCTCGCGGCCGCGTAGCGATCACGAGAATGGCCCCTGCTCCGCGGCAGGGGCCATTCGAGGTCGGCTGCGCTGTCGTCGAGAATCCCGAACTCTTCAGGGGCGAACATCGCGTATCCGACGACGAAGGCGAAAACAGAAAACCCCCGCCTGAGCGGGGGTTCTTCACTGCTGGGGTACCTGGACTCGAACCAAGAACAACTGAAGGTCGTCGGGGCCTCGACTCCCCCACACTGTAGGAGCAGGAAACCGCGTGTTTTCGCGGTTCTCATGAGCTCAGTCTACCGGCCGACACGGACGCGCGCGGGCCCAATCTGGGACTCTCAGGGGGGTTTCCTGTCCCAATCTGGTCCCGTCATGGCGAGGTGATGTGACGCGCTCGACCATCCTCGCAGCGCACAACGACGGATAGGACGCCGGCCGGATCAACGGTGACCTAGTCCGAGGCGGAGAGTGTCGCCGGGTGTGGGTGGCGCGGAGATGATTCGCCTCCGAATACCCAGGGGCGTATAGTTAGGATACCCCCCGGGGTACCGACGAATCGATGTGGAGTGAACGTGTGCAGCAGAGTGACGTGCGCCGAGTGCGGCAAGGCGACGTGGGCCGGATGTGGCCAGCATGTCGAGGATGCGCTGTGGGGCGTGCCGGCAGAGGAACGCTGCCCCGGCCACGACCACACCGTGGTCGCGTGAGCCGGATGCGTCGCCTTCGGCTGCTGGCGCTGCCGACACTTGCGATCATGCTCGTCGCCGCAACGGCGTGCGCTCCGGCAGCCGCCTCCATCGAGGTGACTGAAGAGACCACTGTGGTCGACGTTCGCACCCCCGCGGAGTACGCCGGTGGGCACCTCGACGGCGCGGTCAACCTCGACGTCAGCGCTGCTGACTTCGCGACCGAGCTCGCCGAGCTCGATCCGTCGGCCGAGTACGTCGTCTACTGCCAGTCCGGCAATCGCTCGTCTCGCGCCGTCGCGCAGATGGAGCAGGCGGGCTTCACGTCCGTCGAGGACGCGGGCGGCATCTCCAGCGCCGCCGCAGCGACAGGACTCGCCGTCGTCGACTGACGAGCGACGACCAAGAAGGGAAGGGTCTGACATGGCCACCAGAGAGATCACCATCGAAGGGTTCGCCGAGGTCGTCGAGCAGAACGATATCGTGTTCCTCGACTTCTGGGCCGCGTGGTGCGGTCCGTGCCGCATGTTCGCGCCGGTCTTCGAGAAGGCGTCGGAGCAGCATGCCGACATCGTCTTCGGCAAGATCGACACCGAGAACCAACGCGAGCTCGCCGCCGCGTTCCACATCTCATCCATCCCGACGCTCATGGTGTTCCGAGAGGGTGTGCTCGTCTTCTCTCAGTCCGGCGCGCTCGGCGCGCCGCAGCTCGATCAGCTGATCGCCGGCGTGCGGGGACTGGACATGGACGCGGTGCGCACCGAGGTCGCAGCGCAGCAGGCGCAGAGCTCGGAGCAGACGCAGAAGGAGGTCGTGCGATGAAGATCGTTGTGGTCGGCGGTGTCGCCGGAGGGATGAGCAGCGCAGCGCGAGCCCGCAGGCTCGACGAGAACGCCGAGATCGTCGTGCTCGAGCGTGGCGCACACGTGTCGTTCGCCAACTGCGGTCTGCCGTACTTCGTCGGCGGTGAGATCACCGAGGAGAGCAAGCTTCTCGTACAGACCCCGCAGTCGCTGCGAGCCGCGCTCGACCTCGACGTGCGCACCGGAAGCGACGTCATCGCGGTCGACACCGCGGCGAAGAACGTCACGGTCCGCACCGAGGACGACGTGTACGAGCTCTCGTACGACGCTCTCGTGCTCTCGCCCGGTGCGTCGGCCCTGCGCCCACCGCTGCCCGGGCTCGACTCGCCGCGCGTGCGCACGCTGCGCACGGTCGAAGACGCCATCGCGCTTCGCGACCAGGTGCTCGGCGGCGCCCGCCGCGCCGTAGTGCTCGGCGCCGGGTTCATCGGCATCGAGGCCGCCGAGGCGCTCGCCCAGCAGGGCCTCGACGTCTCGATCGTCGAACTCGCCCCGCATCCGCTGCCGCCGCTCGAGACCGAGCTCGCCTGGCTCGTCACCGAGCAGCTCGTCGCGCTGGGCATCACGGTGCGCACCGGCATCGCCGCAGCAAGGGTGGAACGCGGAGAGGATGCCGATACCGTCGTGCTCGCCGACGGCACCCAGCTCGAGGCCGACATCGTCGTGCTGTCGGTCGGCGTGCGCCCCGACACGGCGCCCTTCGAGGCCGCCGGCATCGTGTGCGAGCGCGGTGCCATCGTGGTCGACGCCCACGGCCGCACGTCGGCGCCGGGTGTCTGGGCCGCCGGAGACGCCACCGTCTCGGTCGACGCCGTCACTGGCATCCGTCGCCCTGTCGCCCTCGCCGGTCCCGCCAACCGCGCGGGTCGCCTGATCGCCGACGACATCCTGCGACCCGACGAAGCACGCGCGGTGCCGCAACCCGTCGGCACCGCGATCGTGCGCGTCGGCGAGTTGACCGCCGCCCTCACTGGGGCGAACCGCGCGTCGCTGGATACCGCGAGGATCGGCTACCGCACGCTCCACCTGCACCCGAACCAGCATGCTGGCTACTTCCCGGGTGCCTCGCAGGTGCACCTGGTCGTGCAGATCCGCGCGTCGGACGGCCTGCTGCTGGGCGCGCAGGCGGTCGGCACCGAGGGTGTCGACAAGCGCATCGACGTCCTGGCCACCGCGATCCGCGCCGGCATGCGCGTCGACGACCTGATCGATCTCGACCTCGCATACTCGCCGCCCTACGGGCAGGCGAAGGACGCCGTCAACCTCACCGGCATGGTGGGCGAGAACGTCGTGACCGGCACGCTGACACTCTGGTACCCCGAGCAGCTCGACGAAATGCGCAACAGCGCGCTGATCCTCGACGTGCGCACCCGGGCCGAGTACGCGACCGGGTTCGTCCCCGGGTCGCTGAACATCCCGCACACCGAGCTGCGCGAGCGTCTCGACGAGGTGCGCGCCGCTGCCGCGGATCGCCCCGTGCGGGTCATGTGCCAGTCAGGCGTGCGGTCAGCCATCGCCCACCGCATCGTCGCGCAGTCGGGCTTCGACTCCGCGTCACTGTCGGGCGGCATGCTGACGCTCCGGGCCTGGCTCGGTGAACGTCAGTCCGACGTGCTCGAGCGGCCCGAGGTGCTCGAACGTGCGTAGGCTCACTGGGGCAGCATGCTCGCGTAGCCGGTCGGAGCGCACGCTCATGGCGGTCGCTTCGGTGTTCCTGACGGCGATTTCGTTGAGTTCGCTCGATCAGCTCTGGTGCGCAATCCCTGCTGCCGTGTGCGCGACGTTCCTCGCGATCGGTGCGCTCACGGGTTGGTGCCCGACGCAGCTGCTCCGCTCCCGTGAAGAGCCCGCTCCCGTCAATACCCTCGGCTACGACGAAGCCCGACAGCCCATCGACATCCACTCCCGACCTTGAAGGGACCTCCCATGCCCACGACCGACCCCGAGGCGCAGAAGCGCATCGTCAACCGCCTGCGCCGCGCCCGCGGACAGCTCGACGCGGTCATCGCGGCTGTCGAAGCCGAGAGCCCCTGCCGCGATGTCGTCACCCAGCTCTCGGCCGTCTCGAGCGCGCTCGACCGTGCCGGCTTCGCGATCGTGTCGACCGCGATGAAGGACTGCATCGCCGACCCCGATGCCGCCCGCGACCAGCAAGGTCTCACCACCGAAGAGCTCGAGAAACTCTTCCTCATGCTCGCCTGAGCGCTGAACCAAGAAGGACGGAAGAACTCATGTGTTATGCAGTCACCTGCCGCAAGTGCAGCAAGACGACCTGGTCCGGATGCGGCCAGCATGTCGACCAGGTCATGCGCGGCGTCCCCGCCGCGCAGCGCTGCCAGGGGCACCAGAACGAGCCGGGCAACGGCTTCTTCGCCAAGCTCTTCGGTCGCTGAGCCCAGCGGAGCGCCTGCCCCGTTGAACCCCGCCAGGGTCGTCGCCGTGACGCCCCCGGGCGGGGTTTTCATCGTCGGCGCGGCGGGTGCTGCGTACCGTCTGCCGCACGGTCGCCGCTTACCCCTCCGGTGGGTCAATCGTGTACTGCGCGTGGATGTCATCGTCGGCGAGCCGCACAGGCTGTGATTTGGTGGTTCACCTCCCGGCATAGCACTCGCCAGTCGTTTCTCACTTCCGTTTGGATACGGCTAGGGGTATATTGGTATGGTCAGACCACACCGGGAGGAAGTCATGAAGCTCGTCGTCGTCGGCGGAGTCGCCGGGGGAGCATCTGTCGCTGCGCGGGCGCGGCGTCTGAACGAATCTGCGGAGATCGTCGTGCTGGAGCGGGGCGACTACGTGTCGTTCGCGAACTGCGGCCTCCCGTACCACATCGGCGGCGTCATCGCCGATCGCAGTCGTCTGCTGCTGCAGACACCGGAGAGCCTGCGCGAGGCGCTCGATCTCGACGTGCGGATCGACAGCGAAGTTGTCGCGCTCGATCCCGTCGCGCGGACCGTGACGGTGCGCGACGTGAAGACCGGCCGCGAGTACACCGAGGCCTACGACTCCCTCGCCCTGTGCGCCGGGGCCGATCCGGTGCAGCTCTCGCTGCCGGGGGCCGACCTGCCCGGCATCCATGTCCTGCGCAACGTGGAGGACATGGACCGCATCAAGGCGCACCTGGATGCCGCGATCGTGCAGGCGAAGGTCGCCGGCCGCACCGTCCGCACCGTCGTCATCGGCGCGGGCTACATCGGGGTCGAGATGGCGGAGAACTTCCGGCACCGCGGCGCCGAGGTCGCGATCGTCGAGATCGCCAATCAGATCCTCCCGCCGCTGGACAAGGAGGTGTCGATCCCCGTCGAGCAGCACGTGCGCGGCCGCGGGGTCGAGCTGCACCTCGGCACCGCCGCGGCGGCGTTCACGGCTCGCACCGACGGGGGCGTCCGGGTTGAGCTCAACAGCGGGACGACCCTCGAGGCCGACCTCGTCGTGCTGTCGGCGGGCGTCCGGCCCAACGTCTCGCTCGCCCGCGACGCGGGACTGGCCATGGGGTCGCGCGGTGGCATCGTGGTCGACACCCACATGCGCACCTCCGACCCGCACATCTGGGCGGCGGGAGACGCCGTCGAGACGCCGCACACGGTGCTGCCCGGCACGTGGATCACGCCGCTCGCCGGCCCCGCGAACCGCCAGGCGCGCGTCGCGGCCGAGAGCATCTGCGGACGCGACACCGAGTACCTCTCGACACAGGGCACATCGGTCGTCAAGGTCTTCGAGATGACCGCGGGTGCGACCGGCGCCACCGAGCGCCAGCTGGTGCAGGCCGGGATGGCGTACCTCACCGTCCACCTGCACCCGTCGGGTCACGCCGGCTACTACCCGGGCACGGCGATGATGCACATCAAGGTGCTCTTCGCGCCCGAGACGGGCCTGCTGCTGGGGGCGCAGATCGCGGGCTTCGACGGCGTCGACAAGCGCCTCGACGTGTTCGCCACCGCGATCCGGATGGGCGCCACCGTCCACGACCTCGAGGGCTTCGAACTCGCCTACGCGCCGCCGTTCGGCTCGGCGAAGGACCCGGTCAACATGGCCGGCTTCCTCGCGACGAACGTCCTCAAGGGCGACCTGAAGCTCTGGTACGCGCAGGATTTCCCCGCCGCCGTCGACGGTGCCCGCATCATCGACGTGCGCACCCGCGAGGAGTACGACATCTGGCACATCCCGGGCGCCGAGAACGTGCCGCTGCCGACGCTGCGCGAGGCGAGCGTGAGTTGGGACCCCTCCGTGCCCGTGCGCCTGTACTGCGCCGTCGGCTTCCGCAGCTACCTCGCCTACCGCAGCCTCGTGCAGCGGGGCTTCGCCGACGTCAAGACGCTGTCGGGCGGATCGCACACGTTCCGCTTCTGGCACGACCTCGAACAGTCGCGCATCGAGCCGCACGCCGCCGAGATCCCCTACGCCGAGGGCGTGGAGCTCGCGGCGGTCGCGCAGGGCACCGGCGAGGTCGTCGACCTCGACTGCACGGGCCTGGCGTGCCCCGGTCCGATCATGAAGCTGTCGCAGACGATCGACACGCTGGATGCCGGCGACGACGTCGTCGTGCACGTCTCCGACCCCGGATTCGCCCACGACGGTCCGGCCTGGGCGTCGACGAAGGGGCACGAGCTGCTCTCGCTCGACCCCGAGGGCCCGGGCTACGTCGCCCGGTTCCGCAAGGGCGGGGCAGTGGCATCCGCCCCGGCGCTCCAGACGAAGGACCAGGTCTCGTTCGTCGTCTTCTCGGGCGACCTCGACAAGGTCCTCGCGTCGTTCATCATCGCCAACGGGGCGATCGCGATGGGACAGAAGGTGTCGATGTTCTTCACCTTCTGGGGCCTGAACGCCCTTCGTCGTGAGAACCCGCCGGTGCGCGACAAGTCGGCGCTCGACCGCATGTTCGGCATGATGATGCCGTCCGGCCCTGAGAAGCTCCCGCTGTCGCAGATGAACATGGCGGGAATGGGTCCGGCCATGATCAAGCACGTCATGAAGGAGCATTCGGTCCAGACGCTGCCCGAGCTCATGACCGCCGCCCGTGACGGCGGAGCGCGCCTTATTGGCTGCACCATGACGATGGACCTGCTCGGCATCGCCGAGTCGGACCTTCTCGACGGCGTCGAACTGGGCGGCGTGGCGACCTTCCTCACCGAGGCTCAGAAGTCCGGAACGACGCTCTTCATCTGACCGCAGTCCACGCCTTAGCGCCGGTTCAAACCGGCTGCGGGTCGAGATCCGCTGACCCTGCCGAGTGGCGTCCGCGGCGGGCGCTCACTCAGCGACTCGAACCCCTGACCCCCTGCATGCAGTCCGCGTGCGGGCCGGCATCGCGACGCGCGTCACGTCAGCTTCCGCGATCATCCCGTCAGGCGACCTGAACTCGCTCATCTCCGACGACATACTCAATGGCGAGGCCGCCGCCGACGGCTTCAAGGTAGCTGCGAATGGTCCCGATCTTCGCGCTTTCGAGGTCGCCGTGTTCGATCTTGGACACCTGGCGCTGTCCGACGCCGATCCGCTCCGCAAGTTGGGCCTGCGTCAGGCCTGCCTGCTCGCGCAGTTCACGCAGACGATAGGCGCGAACCTCGGCGAGCATCCGCTCCTTGTGTGCGTCGACGCGCTCCCGATCCACGGGATGGTCGGCGACGAACTCCTTCAAAGACATTGCCATCACGGTCACTCCTCTCTCAATCTGCGGATGTGCTGGTCGAAAAGGTCGTCGGCCAACGGAATGTTCTTCTTGTACCAGCGGGTCCAGTTCCCAGCTTTGTCGCCCGCGATGAGCATGATCGCCGATCGCTTCGAGTCGAAGGCGAAGAGCACACGCAGTTCTGAACGACCCGTAGAGCCCGGACGAAGCTCTTTCATATTCTTGTGACGGGATCCCACGACCGTGTCAACGATCGGTCGCCCCAGTTGAGGACCACGTTCCTCCAGGAGTTCGATCGCCGCGACGACTTGCTCTCGAGAGCCCTGATCCAGTGATGCGAGCCAGCCAGCGATCAGCTCGATGTCAACGCTCCACACGCCCAAAGTCTAGACCATGCAGGGTCTAGATGCACGAGCGCGAACTCATCAGTGACGGACTGGTCGAGCCGGGCTTCCGCGCCTGCCAGGGCTTGGTCAGGCAGTCAAGTCAATTCGGTGAGTTCTCGATGACGGGTTCAGATCGGCGTGGCTGCGCCACCCCCGGCGTCGGTTGACTTTCCGCAGCTTGCGCACCACGCGCCGAGAATTTGAACCTGCGACCCCTTGCCGCCGGTTCGAAACCTGCGCGCGGGTCTGCCGTGGTGCGGCGCACCGCCTCGTAACGTAGCCGCCTCAGTCGTCGGCACCGCGCATTTCGCGTCGCTGATCTCCACGGAGGAGTTCGATCCGTCCACGAACGATCTCCCGGTGCGTGTCGAGATCGCCAAGATGCGACAGCGCCGCGTCGTCTTCCGAGACCACCATCGGGTTCGATCTGATGACGCCCTCGCCGACCGCGAAGTCCAGGAGCAACTCGATCACCCCGCGCGAGGAGGCGACGACCTTCTCCGACTGAACTCTCCGACTGGCAAGGCGCTGTTCAATCCGCTCCGCGGTGAGCTCGCGGATCTTGAACTTTCCGAAGGCCGGCTGGAGCTGCGTTCGAACGACGCGCTCACATCGGGCATGCGTGGACCCGCTCACATCCGAGTCCCACTGCAGGTCGCCGAGCCACATGTACGCGAGTTCGTCGAAGGGGTCGTCCGGCGTGAGATATCGCCACGCGTCGAGCTCCGAGAACCGAAGTCGCTCGGCGATTCGGTGTTGCAGGGATGCGCGCGCGTCTGACGCTGTGCTTGCGGTGGCGGTCATCCGTTGGAGTTCTCCATCCCACAGCCGCACCCGTGCACTGGCACGGACGTAACCGCTGGCGACGGTGCGGGTGGTGATCTCGCCGTGCGTGCCCCATTCGAGGGGCGGTCGTCCTGTGCGCATGATGCACCTTCCTTGTCTGTCAGGATCCGAGGACTTCGTCGAGGATGTCGATCGTGATGGGGTCGACTTCGACGGCGGAGACGACGTAGCTCGCACGTGTGATCTGCTCGTTCGCGTGCCCGAGCAGACGCGAGGCGAGCGTGATACCCGCGGCGCGTTCGACGAGAGTCGCCGTCGTCCGTCGATAGAGATGCGTCGTGAACTCGTCGACGTCGACGCCCAACTCCGTGAGCTCCGCCGTGTGGTCTTCTACGAAGGTGCGCAGCAGTCGCTCGTAGTTGCTCACGCTCATCGGCCGGCCCGTTCTCGTCGGGAAGAGGAACGCGTCCTCCCCCGGCCCCGCGAGCACGAGCCGACTGCGGACGGCGGCGGCAGCCAGAGCCGGCAGCGCGATACGTCGACGCTGCCGCGCACGCTTGGGCGCATTCTTGCGGTGCAGCCCTTGCTTCTTGGTGCTCACGATCGTTCCGTCGACGAGGACGGTGGGCGGCGAGGTGGTCATATCGACGTCCTTGCGGCGCAGGCCGATGCACTCCCCCACGCGTGCCGAGGTGCCGAGCATGATGTCCATGCCGTCGATCAGCGCCCGGTAGTTCGGTCTGGGTCCTGGCCCACCGGTCGCCCGCCACCTGTGCATGAGGTCCCGAATCGCGGCGACCTGCTCGGGCGTGAGTACCGAGGTCTTCTTCTCCGGCATCGGTAGCCGCTGCACATCGCGGACGGGATTGCGCGGGATCGCGTCATCCCGAACGGCGTAGCCGCAGATCAGTCCGAGCACGGCGCGGGCCTTGCGGGCCTTCGAGAGCGAACCCTCGCGCATGATGCTCTGGATGATCCGGTCGCACCGTCCGACCGTGAGCTGGTCGAGCGTGACGGCACCGCACACCGGCTTCAGCACCAGTCGCACCGCGGACTCGTAGGACTCGAGCGTCGAGTGCGCGAGGCTCCCGGCATCCGCGCGCGCGTTCGCCTGCACGAGCCACGCATCGGCCGCCTCCGCGATCGTACTCAACCCCGTCAGCGCTCCTGCACCGCCCGATGTCAGCGAACCCGCCAGACGCCGCAGCTCGGCCCGCGCATCCTCTTCGGTGTCACCCGTGGCCTTGAGCTGCCGGAGTTCGCCGGCGTCGTCGCGCATGCGGGCGCGAGCGCGGACGCGGCCTCCGGCGAGCTTCGTGATCTGCACGGCGCCGATCTCGCCGGCCCGGATCCTCGGCCTAGGCATGACGCTGCTCCCGCGCCCACGCGAAGACCTCCGAGAGGTCGTAGCGGACGTGTCGGCCGAGCTTCATGTACGGCGGGCCGACATGGTTGAGGCGCCAGTCCTCGAGCGTGCGCTCCGGCACCTTGATGATGTCGGCGATCTCCGCCTGCGTCTTGAAGTCCGGCGGTGCGATGCCGGAAGCGCCGATGTCCATGCACATCAGGTGCGTCGGCATCCTCCGTGGACACCCGTATGGGACGCCATGAAAGCGTGGAGATCGGGACACCAACCCGGTGCATGGACGTGCCGAAGGGTATTTGGTCCCGTTTCTGGTCCCGGACCCGATCAGACGGGTGGAGGGGCCTCTGAACGAGGGTGGATTCTGATGCGGAATCCTGCGAAAAACAGTGCTGGGGTACCTGGACTCGAACCAAGAACAACTGAACCAGAATCAGCCGTGTTGCCAATTACACCATACCCCAAGGGGTTCCGGCCGAAGCCGCTACCGAGGGTCAAGCTTATCCCACTCGGGCGACCCGGCCAAACCGGCCCGGCCCGGGCGTGTCAGCCCAGGTGCTGCACGAGCGCGGCGAGCCGACGCAGCGACTCGACCTTGCCGAGCAGCTCCATCGACTCGAACAACGGCGGAGAGACGCGGCGTCCGCTGACGGCGACACGCAGCGGACCGTAGGCGACCCGCGGCTTGAGCTCGAGACCCTCGATGAGCGCCGCAGACAGCGCGTCCTGCACGGCTGCTGCGGTGAAGCCCTGCTCGGGAACCTCCTCGAGCGCACCGACCGAGGCCACGAGAACCTCGCCGGCGTTCTGCGGCAGGCCCTTCAGGGCATCCTCGTCGTACGTGACGTCATCGCGGAACAGGAAGCCGAGCAGGCCGGGCGCGTCGCCCAGAAGCTGCATCCGCTCCTGAACCAGCGGCGCGGCGGCATCCAGGATCGCCTGCTGCTGCGCCGTCGGCGGCTCGGAAACCAGCCCTGCCGTAGCCAGGTAGGGCACCAGCCGGGCCGCGAAGTCCGCGGCATCCAGCATGCGAATGTGGTCGCCGTTGATCGACTCGGCCTTCTTCTGGTCGAACCGAGCCGGGTTGGGGTTCACATCGGCGATATCGAATGCCGCGACGAGCTCGTCGCGGGAGAACACGTCACGGTCAGCGGCGATCGACCAGCCGAGCAGCGAGAGGTAGTTGAGCAATCCCTCGTGGATGAAGCCCTTCTCGCGCAGCAGGAACAGATCGGCCTGCGGGTCGCGCTTGGAGAGCTTCTTGTTGCCGGTCTCGCCGAGGACGAGCGGCATGTGCCCGAACCGCGGGACGAAGTCGGTCACGCCCGCGTCATTCAGTGCGGCGTACAGCGCGAGCTGACGGGCGGTGGACGGCATGAGGTCCTCACCGCGGATGACGTGGGTGATCCCCATCAGCGCATCATCGACGGGGTTCGTGAACGTGTACAGCGCCTGGCCGCCCGCTCGGACGACCACGAAGTCAGGGAACGATCCGGCCGGGAAGGTCACCTCGCCGCGGATGAGGTCGACGTACGTGAGGTCGTGGTCGGGAACGCGCACACGGTAAGCGGGCTCGCGACCCTCCGCACGGAACGCTGCCTTCTGCTCGTCGGTGAGGTCGCGGTCGAAGTTGTCGTAGCCGAGCTGCTTGGCCCGGCCCGCGGCCTCGTTGCGCGCGTCGATCTCTTCGGTCGTCGAGTACGACTCGTACACGGCGCCGGAGGCGATGAGCTTCTGAAGGACCTCGGCGTAGATGTCCTTGCGCTGCGACTGACGGTACGGCGCGTGCGGCCCGCCCTTCTCGACGCCCTCGTCCCAGTCGATCTCGAGCCACGTGAGCGCGTCGACGAGCTGCTGATAGCTCTCCTCGCTGTCGCGCGCGGCGTCGGTGTCTTCGACGCGGAACACGAGCTTGCCGCCCGTGTGGCGTGCGTAGGCCCAGTTGTACAGCGCCGTGCGGATCATGCCGACGTGCGGCAGACCCGTCGGCGACGGGCAGAACCGGACGCGGACGTCGGTTCCAGAGGCGGTCGTGGTGCGGGGATCGATGAATGCAGACATCGGGCCCAGTCTAGTTGCGTGCCGTGACCGCCCCGGTGGCCTCGGCCGTCGCCTCCCGCAGCGCGGCGATCACGCCGGCGACCGCCGGCACCCGCTCAGCACCATGCGCGGTGACGACGTGCAGCGTGCGCACGTGACCGTCATCGATGGCGCGGACCGCGATTCCCGGCACGGGCGGGAAGGATGCCAGTGCCAGCCGCGGCAGCGTGGCGACGCCGATCCCCTGGGCGACGAGCCGCTCGACGGCGGCGATGTTGTCGGTCTCGAACCCGATCAGCGGCGTGAATCCCGCGCGGCCACACACCTCGAGGAGGTGGCCGCGACAGCGCGGGCAGCCGGCGATCCAGTTCTGGTCGGCGAGGTCAGCGAGGCGAACCCGTGACGCGTGCGCAGCCGGGTGCGCGTGCGGCACGACCAGCAGCAGCTCGTCGACCCCGACGTCGGTCACCTGCAGGCCGCGCGCGCTGGCGCCGTGCGGGTCATCGCGGTCGCCCGGGTAGCTGAAGGTGAGCGCGATGTCGGCGCGATCTTCGCGGACGGCGTCGACGGCCTCCGGCGGCTCGGCTTCGACGTAGGTGAGGGTGACGCCGGCCATGCGCGCGGTCAGCCGGTCGATGAGCGACGGGATGATGGTGGGCGACGCGGACGGGAATCCGACGAGGCGTACCGTCGCCGCGCTGAGTCCACGCAGCGCCGCCAGCTCCCCCGCTGCCGCGTCGAGGGCCGTGGTCACCGCGGGCGCGTGCCGGGCGAGCACTCGGCCCGCCTCGGTCAGGCGCAGGCGGCGGCCGACACGCTCGACGACAGGCACGCCGAGACGCTGCTCGAGGCGACGCATGAGCTGGCTCAGCGCGGGCTGACTGTAGCCGAGCTCAGCCGCCGCTGCGGTGAGGGATCCAGCGTCGGCGATGGCGCGCACGACGCGCAGCTCGTGCACGTCGAAGTCGGGAAGGTGATCCGGCATCCCATCACATAAGCAGATCGTATGTTTCGCATGCAACACCTGCCGTAGACGAATGGAATCGCAGAGGTGAGGCTGGACGACATGATCACGCTCGCGCCCGAGACCCTTCACGCGCTGCGCGACGAGTTCGTCGACGGCGCGGGGTACCTCGCCGCGTGCACGGCGGGCCTGACCACTCGGGCAACGCGCGCGGCGATGACCGCGGAACTGGCGCGCCGTCCGGACATGGCGGAGTACGGCCGCGCAGTCGAGGCGAGTCGGGCGCACTTCGCACGGCTGATGGACGTCGCGGCGGACCGGGTCGCAATCGGCTCGCAGACATCGGCCCAGGTGAGTGTGCTGGCCGCGAGCCTCCCGGACGGCGCTGAAGTGCTCGTGCCGGAGGGCGAGTTCTCGTCACTGGTCCTCCCCTTCGTCCACGCGGGGCGTGGGATCACTGTGCGTGCCGCTCCCCTGCTCTCGCTCGCCGATGCCATCGCGCCGCAGACCGCCCTCGTCGCGTTCTCGCTCGTGCAGTCGGCCACGGGCGAGGTCGCCGATGCCGACGCCATCGTCGCTGCCGCCTCCGTCGTCGACGCGCGCGTCGTCTGCGATGCGACGCAGGCTGCGGGATGGATGCCGGTCGACGCCGGTCGCTTCGACGCCGTCGTGTGCCACGCGTACAAGTGGCTGTGTGCACCGCGGGGCGTGTCATTCCTGGTGGTGCGTGAGTCCTACGCGCGTCAGTTGCGACCGGTGCAGGCCGGCTGGTACGCCGGCGAGGACCCGTGGGTGTCCTGCTACGGGGGTGACGCGACGCTCGCGGCATGCGCCCGGCGGTTCGACGTGTCGCCGGCATGGCAGGCGTTCGTAGGTGCGGAGCCCGCGTTGCGCGCGTTCGCCGATGCGGATGCCGGTGCCCTCTCCGCGTGGACGACACATCTTGCCGGCGCCTTTCGCGCACGGCTGGGACTCGAAGCGCCTGCGCGGCCGAGTGCCATCGTCACGTGGGCGGATCCGTCGGGAGCCGACCTCGCGCGACTGACGGACGCCGGGGTCGTCGCGTCGGGCCGCAATGGCCGGGCGCGTGTCGCATTCCACGTGTTCAACGGTCTGGACGATGTGGCTCGGGCGGCGGAGGCGTTGGGGATCTGACGCGGGCAGCCCGCCTCGGGTTCCGTCTGGAGTGTCGGAGGCCCCTCGTAACGTGGCGGGTATGGACGAGGACGACCTGAACGGCAAGCCGGGCCAAGAGGCCGCCGACGCGGTGCGCCCGGTCTCGTCGTCGGGTGGGGCCGGAATGTCGGAGGCCCATCGTAACGTGACGGGTATGGACGAGGACGTGCACGGCGACGGCGACCAGGTCGACACTGATGCGATCGTCGGGGAATCGAATGCGCTGCGGGCGCTCCGGTCGGTGTTGGACACGGTGATGTGTGACCAGCTCGAGGCGAACAAGTACCACGCACATCGTGCGGCAGGGGTCGCGGAGGCGATCGATCACGCCCGCGCCCACACGTTCCTCTACACCGACATCCCCGGCACCGAGGGGGTACGCGTCGCGGAAGCCGCGGTGCTGATCGAACTCGGCTCACGCCTGCAGCTGTCGGAGAACCAGCTTCGCAACCTCGCACACACCGCCCGCACCGCCACCCAGCGGCTGCCGTGGTTGTGGCAGGCCGCCCGCGACGGGTTTGCCCCGCTCCCCCTCGTGGACGCGACGGTGTCCGCGATCCTGCCGCTGCTCGCCCCGGCCGATGCGACCGAGGAGGAGCAGCGGGAAGCGGCGGAACGGCTGGCTCTGGTCGACGAACTGACCTCGGAATGGGTGCTCACGTTGACCGCGGCCACGTTCCGATCCCGGTTGCGCACCCTGATCGGCCGCCTCGACCCTCGCCCCGCCGACCGGCGGCACGCGGACGCGCTGGCGGACCGGCGGGTGCTGGTCCAGGACGCCGAGGACGGGATGGCATGGCTGACCATCCTGATGCCCCGCATCGACGCGATCGGCGCGCACCGCCACCTCACCTCCCAAGCCAAACACCTGCAGAAAGACCCCACCGAGACCCGCTCCCGCGACCAGATCCGCGCCGACCTCGCCGCCGACCTCCTCCACTCCCGCACCGACGAACACGGGCGTGTCGGGGCGGTCGGGGTGAAGACCGGACCGGTGAAGACGAAGGTGTTCGTCACGATTCCGATCGGTGTCCTCACCGGTGAGTCCGCCGGCCCGGATGGAAAGTGCGCCCTGTGCGGCGGGTCCGGCTTCCCCGAACGGGCGCGGATCGTCGGTGACGAGCCCCTCGACCCGCTCACCGCGAAGCAGCTGTTCCTCGACGCGCAGGCGTTCCACCGGGTGATCTACGACCCCATCCACAGCGTCGTCCTCGATCTGGAACGCAACTCCCGCCGTGCGAGCCGCGCGCAACGAGACTGGCTCACCCTGCAGCACGGCACCTGTGCTCGCGACGGCTGTACGCGCCTCGCCATCGATGCCGACATCGACCACATCATCCCCTGGGCCAAAGGCGGGCGCACGAACCTCGCCGACCTCCGGCCCCTCTGCGGCCTCGACCACGACGTCGGCCGCCACAAAACCCTCATCCGCTACCGATCCCGCGCCGACGGCACCGTCCAGATCACCACGCCCACCGGCCATCGAAGCGACCCACCACCACCCTTCTGAGACGGAGGGTGTGGAGTTCCGGTCAGTTCAGCGCCGCGCGTACGGCGCCAACACCGTGACGGCAACGACGATCACCAGCGCAACCAGCGCCAGCCCGCCGTAGCCGATCCAGCTGAGCACGACACCGGCGAGCACCGCGCCGACCGCTGCGCTCAGCGTCATGATCGTGTCGCTGATCCCCTGACGCCGCGGACGCTGCGATGACATCGTGCTCTCGGTCAGCAGTGCCGCGCCGGCAACCGTAGCCGCACTCCATCCCAGGCCGAGCAGGAACAGCGCCGCAAGGACGGCCCACTGGTCCTTCGGAGCGATCGCCGCCGTCAGCAGCGAAGCGACGAGGATCGCCTGGCCCAGCAGCACGGTGCGGATCCTGCCCCAGCGGTCGGCGAGCACACCGAACACCGGTGACAGGCCGTACATGCCGAACACGTGCAGCGCGATCGTGACGCCGACGATCATCGTGACGTGCTCCGGAGCCAGATGTGCGAGGTGAACGGGCGTCATCGCCATCACTGACGCCATCACGACGTGCGAGCCCGCCACGGCGAAGATCGCATACCGAGCGGCGAATGGCCGGTCACCCTCTACGATGTGCTCCCGCGCCGCCTCGCCCGACCGCGCCAAGCTTTGCGCCGTCAACAGCGGATCCGGGCGCAGCGCAACCAGATACAGCACGAACGCCAGCGCCTGCGCGACGATCGAGAACGCGTACGCTCCGGTCAGCGGCGGCATGCCGATGGCCTGACCGACCGCCTCGCCCGGTGTCAGCATCAGCGGCCCGAGAACGCCGCCGATCGTCGTCGCCCAGACGACCAGACCGAGATCACGTCCACGCCGATCCGAGCTCGCGAGATCAGTGGCGGCGAACCGCGACTGCAGGTTGCCCGCGTTTCCCGCGCCGATCAGCACGACGCCGAGCAGCAGCAGCGGGAAGACGCGCAGTGACGCGGCCACCAGCACTACCGCGATCCCGACCAGCGCGAACAGGTTGCCGAGCGTCAGCGCGAATCGCCGCCCGCGCCGCGCCGCCAGCCGTGCCAGCGGAATCGCGCACAGCGACGCCCCCAGCGTCACCGACGCCGTCGCCAGTCCCGACAACGCGTCTTGACCCGAGATGTCAGCGGCCAGCAGGGCGCCGAGCGACACCGTCGCGCCGAAGGCGATGCCGCCGAGCACCTGGCCGGCGGCGAGGACGCCGACCGTCCGCCGTTGCACGGCGGCGACGGCACCGGACGTGAGAGCAGCGGGTGCGTCAGCCATTGCGGACGGTGTTGCGCAGGATGCCGAGTCCGGTGATCTCGACCTCCAGCACATCGCCCGCCTCAAACGGCCCGACACCGGCGGGAGTGCCGGTCAGGATCACATCACCCGGCAGCAGCGTGAACGCCGCCGACGCGTACGCGATGATGTCGGCGACCGAGTGCACCATGTCACTGATCGGCGCACGCTGCTGCTCCTCGCCGTTACGTCGCGACACCAGCTCGGCACCGGCATCCAGATCGAACTCGGTCTCGATCGCCGGGCCCAGGGGGCAGAACGTGTCGAACCCCTTGGCGCGCGACCACTGCCCATCGGAGCGCTGCAGATCCCGCGCCGTCACGTCGTTGGCGATCGTGTAGCCGAAGACATAGTCGAGAGCATCGGATGCCGATACATTCTTCGCGACCCGACCGATCACGGCGGCGAGTTCACCCTCGAAGTCGGTGCGCTGAGACTGCGGCGGACGCACGATGGCATCACCGGGTCCGATCACCGATGTGTTCGGCTTGAGGAACAGGAGGGGTTCCGCGGGCGCGTCGTTGCCGAACTCTGCGGCGTGCTCACGGTAGTTGCGACCGACCGCGACGATCTTCGAACGCGGGATGACGGGAGCCAGCAGCGCGATGTCCGCGAGCGGCACCCGCTCCCCCGTCGTGTCGAACCCGGCGAACAGCGGGTCGCCGGCAAGCACGACGATCTCCGTGCCGTCGACGATCCCGAACCGGATGGTCTCGTCGTGACTGAAGCGGACGACCCTCACGAACCGGTCCCCGCGCCCGCACCGGTCGCCGCGTCCGCACCGGTCCCCGAGCCTGTCGAGGGGTCGTCCAGCCGCAGCAGCCAGCCATGCCGATCCTCGCGGCGACCGTACTGGATGTCTGTCAGCTCCTCGCGCAGCGACAGGGCGAGCGGCCCGGTCGGCTGAGCATCCTCGAAGTCCCTGCCCTTGAGCGTGCCGATCGGAGCAACGACGGCAGCGGTGCCACAGGCGAACACCTCGACGATGTCGCCCGAGGCGACTCCCTCGCGCCACTCCTGCAGCGAGACGTGGCGTCCCTCCACCCGGTGGCCGCGGTCGCGCGCCAGCTGCAGCAGCGACTCCCGGGTGATGCCCTCGAGGATCGAATCCGACTGCGGCGTGACGATCGTGCCGTCCTTGTAGACGAAGACGATATTCATGCCACCGAGCTCTTCGACATTGCCGTCCTGGTCCAGGAAGACGACCTGGTCACAGCCCTGCTCGTACGCCTCGGCCTGCGGCAGAAGGCTCGCCGCGTAGTTGCCGCCGGTCTTCGCCGCACCGGTGCCGCCCTTTCCGGCGCGCGCGTAGTCCTCGCTGAGCCAGATCGACACCGGCTTCGCGCCGCCCTTGAAGTACGCAGCCACGGGCGACGCGATGAGGTAGTACGCCACCTTGTTGGCCGGGCGCACACCGAGGAAGGCCTCTTTGGCGAACATGAACGGCCGCAGGTACAGGCTCTGGTCGTCGCCGCCCGGCACCCATTCACCGTCCACAGCGATGAGCTCGCGCAGCGACTGGAGGAAGTACTCGACCGGCAGCTCCGGCAGCGCCAGCCGGCGCGCACTGCGCTGCATGCGGAGCGCGTTCTGGTCCGGGCGGAAGGTGTGGATCGAGCCGTCGGCGTGCCGGTACGCCTTGATTCCCTCGAAGATCTCCTGCCCGTAGTGCAGCACGGCCGCCGCCGGGTCGAGCGAGATCGGGCCATAGGGCTGCACGCGCGGGCGGTGCCAGCCCCCGCGGACCGACCAGCAGATGTCGACCATGTGATCGGTGAACGCCGTGCCGAACACCGGGTCGCGCAGCAGCTCTTCGCGCTGGGCGGGCGTCTTCGCGGCCAGGTTGCGGGTGACGGCGAACTCGAGCGGAGCGGTCGCGGTCTCAGGTGCGGTGAGGGTCATGTCAAGTCCTGTTCCATGCGCGCCGTCGACGACATCGGCGGGCGTCTCCAGATTACGCCTGGACGAGTGCCGCGATGGCGTCGCCGACCTGCGCGGTCGTGCGGGCGGTGCCGCCCCGGGTCGCGATGTCCTGCTCGATCGCGCGGGTGACGCGCGCTGCCTCGCCGGTGAGCCCGAGGTGGTCGAGCAAGAGGGCGATGGAGCCGATCGCGGCCGTAGGGTCGGCCTTCTGCTGGCCCGCGATGTCCGGCGCCGAGCCGTGCACGGGCTCGAACATCGAGGGGAACGCGCCGTCCGGGTTGATGTTCCCAGAAGCGGCGAGGCCGATGCCACCGGTGACGGCGCCTGCCAGATCCGTGAGGATGTCGCCGAAGAGGTTGTCGGTGACGATCACATCGAAGCGGCTCGGGTTCGTGACCAGGAAGATGGTTGCCGCGTCGACGTGCAGATAGTCTACGGCCACGTCCGGGTGCTCAGCCGCCACGGCATCCACGATCCGCTTCCAGATCGATCCGGCGTGCACGAGCACGTTCGTCTTGTGCACGAGCGTGAGCTTCTTGCGGCGCCGTTCGGCCTGCGCGAACGCGAACCGGACGACACGCTCCACGCCGAATGCCGTGTTCACGCTCGTCTCGTTGGCCACCTCGTGCGGCGTGCCGACGCGGATCGCACCGCCATTGCCGACATACGGACCCTCGGTGCCCTCGCGCACCACCACGAAGTCGATCTCACCGGGCGCGGCGAGCGGCCCGGGGGCGCCGTCGTACAGCTTCGACGGGCGCAGGTTCACATAGTGGTCCAGCTCGAACCGCAGCCTCAGCAGCAGACCGCGCTCGATGTTCGCATCCTTCAGACGCGGATCGCCGGGCACTCCGCCGACAGCCCCCAGCAGGATCGCGCCGTGCGCCTTGATGGCCGACAGGTCGTCGTCGCTGAGCGTGTCCCCTGTCTCGAGGTAACGCGCGGCACCGAGTGAGAACCGCGTCTTCTCGAACGTCACATCCGTGCCGGCGGTTACGGCGTCGAGCACCTTCTCCGCCTCGGCGATGACTTCGGGGCCGATGCCGTCACCCGGGATGACGGCCAGTCTGACGACGCGCGACATTGCTCTCCTTGCTGGATGTGTGGATGCCTCCCAGCGTAGCGGCCGCGATCACGGCGGCGACGCCGACGAGGATCGCTCCGATCACCGCGGTCACCGCCACACCGGCGTCGAACGCGTGCGCCGCCGCGGCGAGAAGCGCCTCCCCCGCGGCCGGCTCCAGCGTTCCCGCGACGGCGACGGCCCCGGCGAGCGTCTCCCGTGCGGCATCCGCCGCCGCGACATCGACGCCGGGCGGGATCACGAGACCGCTCCGATATGCCGCGGTGAGGATGCCGCCGAGCACCGCCGTCCCCAGCACGGCGCCGAACTCGTACGCAGTCTCCGAAACCGCACTGGCAGCACCGGCCTTGGCGGGCGGAGCACTGGCCAGGATCAGCTCGTTCGAGACGGTCTCAGCGGCCCCGATGCCGATGCCCAGCAGGGTGAACGCACCGATCAGCAGCCATAGAGCGCCGCCGCCGACGGCCAGCGGCACCATCAGGTAGGCCACGACCGAGAATCCGAGCCCGACCGGCACCACGATCCGCGGCGCGACACGGCGGGAGATGGGGACCACGAGCAGCCCCGCGACGATCATCGCGACCATCCCCGGCACGAGCGCGAGCCCCGCCTGCACCGGCGGTAGCCCGACGATCAGCTGCAGGTGCTGCGCCACAAAGAAGAGGAACCCGACGAGCGACACCACGCTCAGCAGGTTCACCAGCAGCGCCCCGCTGAAGGTGCCGCGGCTGAACAACCGCATATCGAGCATGGGCGCGGGCGAGGCGAGCTGACGGCGGACGAACAGGATGCCGAATCCGATACCCGCCAGCGTCAGCACGAGCGGCATCCAACCCGGGCCGTGCACGGCAACCTCCTTGATCGCGTACACGACTGGCACCATCGTCAGCATGGACAGGACGATCCCGGTCGGATCGATCCGACCGGGTGCCGGGTCCTTGCTCTCCGGAACCAGGAGCGGCGCGAGCACCAGCAGCGGGATGAGCACGGGCACGGACAGCAGGAACACCGCGCCCCACGCGAAGTGTTCGAGCACCAGCCCACCGACGATCGGTCCGAGCGCCGCCCCCGCCGAGAACATCGAGGCCCAGACCGCGATCGCGAGCCGGCGCTGATCGCGATCGGTGAAGATGCTCCGCAGCAGCGACAGCGTCGATGGCATCAGCATCGCACCGAACACTCCCATGCCCGCGCGCGCGGCGATCAGCAGAGTGGCGCTCGGAGCGAACGCCGCGACGACGGAGAGCACTGCGAAGCCGACCGCGCCGATCAGCAGCATCCGCCGCCGCCCGAAGCGATCGCCCAGCGTGCCCATCGTCACCAGCAGACCGGCCAACACGAGCGGGTAGGCATCGATGATCCACAGCTGCTCGGCACTGGTCGGCGCGAGGTCGATCGCGATGTCGGGCAGCGCGAAGCTCAGCACCGTGTTGTCCACCGAGACCAGCAGCACGGGGAGCATCAGCACCACCAGTGCGGCCCAGCCCCGCCAGCCGACTCGCTTGCCCGCCGCCTCAGCCACGGTGATCTGTTCTGTCAACGTCATGATTCTGTACCGTCCAGCCGGTATAGTAACAGAGTCATCCCCTCCCCCGTCACTACGATCGAGGCCATGAGTCGACCGCCCCGTGCCCGTGAGAACGTCCTCGACGCGTACGAGTCGCTGCTCATCGCCGACGGCGAGCGGGGTGCGACGATGGATGCCACGGCCCGCGCCGCCGGCGTCTCCAAGGGCGGCCTGCTCTACCACTTCGCGACGAAGGAAGCGCTCGAAGCCGCCCTGGTGGAGCGGATGGAGAGTCTGGTCCGGGACGACGTCGCGCAGATGCGCGCGGATCCGACGGGCATGGTGGCCGCCTTCGTGCGCACCTCGGTGATGGAGAACACGCCCCTCGACCGGGCGCTTCTCGCCGCCGCGAAGCTCGCACAGGGCGGCAGCGCCGAGGCGTCACACGCACTGCGTCGCGTTCGGCAGGAATGGGAGGACGCGCTGCGCCCGCACACGCGCGACGAAACGGCCCTGCAGCTCGTACTGCTCGTCAGCGACGGTCTCTACTTCAACAACGCGCTCGACCAGGGCGGCGCATCCGGCCCGGTCCCCCGCGGGGGCGAGCTGGACGCGCTCATCGCCCTGGTCGAACGCGCGACGCGCGCGTAGCCGCTCAGACGCGCGGCGCGCGGAGTCGGTCAGGCCTCGGTGATCTCGATCTGCGTGAACAGATCGGCGTCGATCGCGGCGCGCACTTCGTCGAGCACCGCGTCCGGCACGGGCGAGTCGACGGTCAGCACCGACAGCGCCTGGCCACCGGCCTCGCTGCGTGCGATCTGCATGCCGGCGATGTTGATGCCCGCTTCGCCGAACTTCTGACCGTAGACCGCGACGATGCCGGGACGGTCGGTGTACTGCATGACGATGTGGTGCTGTTCGATCGGCAGTTCGACCGCGTGGTCGTTGATGCCCACGAGCTTCTCGATCTGCTTCGTTCCGGTCAGCGTGCCGGACACGGCCAGCTGCGACCCGTCGGACAGTGCACCACGCAGCGTGATGACGTTCCGGTACTCGTCGCTGACGTCATCCACGATCAGCCGGGACTCGACACCGCGCTGCTCGGCCAGCAGCGGTGCGTTCACATACGACACCGACTCGCTGACGATGTTGGTGAACACGCCCTTCAGCGCCGCGAGCTTGAACACGCTCACGTCGTACTGGTTGAGCTCGCCGTGCACTTCGACATCGAGACTCGTAAGCGGGCTCTGCGCGAGCGCGGAGAAGATCTGACCCAGCTTCTCGACGAGCGGGATGCCGGGACGCACGTACGGGTCGATGATGCCGCCTGCGACGTTGACGGCATCCGGCACCAGCTCGCCACCGAGCGCCAGTCGCACGGACTTGGCCACCGAGACGCCCGCCTTCTCCTGCGCCTCGTCGGTGGACGCGCCGAGGTGCGGCGTGACGACGACGTTGGGCAGGTCGAGCAGCAGTCGCGCCGAACTGTCCTGTGCGGGCGGCTCGGTCGTGAACACGTCGATGCCGGCGCCGGCGATCTCGCCGGTGGTCAGCGCCTTGAACAGCGCCTCCTCGTCGATGAGGCCACCGCGGGCCACGTTCACGACGTAGGCGCTGCGCTTCATGTGCCGGAACTGGTCGATGCCGATCATGCCCGTCGTCTCCGGCGTCTTCGGCATGTGGATCGTGATGAAGTCGCTCTGCTCGAACAGCTCGTCGAGGGTGACCAGCTGCACGCCGAGCTGCTGCGCACGCGCGCTCGTCACGTACGGGTCGTACGCGATCACGCGGGTGTCGAACGCCTGCACGCGAGCGGCAACGAGGGCACCGATGCGGCCGAGGCCGATGATGCCGATCGTCTTCTCGAACAGCTCGGTGCCGGTGAAGGAGCTGCGCTTCCACGCGCCGCCGGCCAGCGACGCGTGTGCGGCCGGGACGTGACGGGCGAGGCTCAGCATGTGGCCCACGGTCAGCTCTGCTGCGGAGATGATGTTCGACGTCGGCGCGTTGACGACCATGACGCCCGCCGTGGTCGCGGACTTGATGTCGACGTTGTCCAGGCCGACGCCGGCGCGCGCGATGACCTTCAGCGCGGGAGCGGCGGAGATCGCCTCGGCATCCATCTTCGTCGCCGAGCGGATGAGCACGGCGTGCACATCGGCCAGGGCCGGCAGCAGAGCGGTGCGGTCGGCGCCGTCGACGTGGCGGATCTCGAAATCCGGCCCGAGGGCATCGATCGTGGCGGGGGACAGTTCTTCGGCGATCAGGACGACAGGCTTAGACACAGCGGCAGACCTTCGGGGACTTCGCGACAGCGACGATGGGGTGGAATGCCACAACCGCACAGCGCCGGGGCGTGGCAGGACCAGCCTAGCGGTCGCGCCACCGCAGCCCTGACCGCGTGACACCGTGTGACCTCGATGGTTGCGTTCAGCTGAGTCTTCGCACTCGTGCGCCGGCGCGACTCGCGTTCGGGTCGGCGGCGCTCGGGTGCGCATCGGCGCCGCCTCCGGCGCGGGTCGGAGGCGCGTCAGTGGCGCGCGCGGCGCAGCGAGTTCTCGACGCCCGCGACGTGCGCGACCGCCAGCGCCGTCGCAAGTTCGACATCGTGCGCCGCGATCGCGTCGACGATCGCGCGGTGCTCGTGCAGCGTCCGCTCCACGGCGCCGTCCTCGGTCACCCCTCGCCACACCCGCGCCCGCACCGTCTGTGTCGTCAGGCTGTCGACGAGACTCGCCAGGTAACCGTTGCCGCCGAGGGCAACGATCGCGCCATGGAAGCGCACGTCGTGCTCGACCAGGGTCTCCACATCCGTCACCTCGGCGATCGTGGCGAGTTCGGCTTCCAGGGTCGTGATGTCCGCCGGCAGTGCGCGTTGTGCAGCCGTCCCTGTGGCGTGCCCCTCCAGGATGCGGCGGACCTGGAAGATCTCCAGCAGCGAGTCATCGTCGTGCATGTCCACGACGAACGAGATCGCCTCCAGCAGCAGCCGCGGCTCGAGGCTCGTCACATACGTGCCGTCGCCCCGGCGCACATCCAGCACCCGGATCACCTCGAGTGCCTTGACCGCCTCGCGCATCGAGTTGCGGGACAGGCCGAGGTACTCAGCCAGCTCCTTCTCCGGCGGCAGTCGATCGCCCGGGGCGAGCTCGCCGGACACGATCATCGCCTTGATCTTCTCGATCGCCTCGTCGGTCACGGCCATGTCGCCCATCGTAGGGGTGCGCGTCCGCCCGGCCCGGCCAGACCGACAGCGACCGTGTCGGACAGAATGGTCGGATGCGCGTCCTCGACAGTCACCTGCACCTGTGGGATCCCCGGGAGCTCGACTACACCTGGCTGTCCGGGCGGCTGGACCGCACGTTCGGCCCCGACGAGTATCGAGCCGCGGCGGACGACGCCGGTGCCGCCGAGCGGTCTGCGATCTTCGTGCAGGCGGAGTGCGTGCCCACACAGTCGGTCGCGGAGGTCGAGTGGGTCGCCCGCGTCGGCGTCGCTGCCGGGGTGTGCGGCATTGTCGCCCGCGTCGCGCTGGAGGAGACGGATGCCACTGCCCGCCTCGCCGCGGTGCGCGCACTGCCGCTCGTGGTCGGTGTGCGCCGGCTGATGCAGGACGATGCCGCCGCGCTCGTCGACTCCCCCGCGTTCCTGGCCGGGGCCCGTTCGGTCGCCGATGCCGGTCTCGCGTTCGACGCGTGCGTGCGCGCGCACGAGGTGCCGCAGGTCACGCGGCTCGCCGATGCCGTGCCGGGTCTGGCGATCGTGCTCGACCATCTCGGCAAACCGCGGGTATCCGGCGCGCCCGATCCGCAGTGGCGCGCGGACCTGCGGGCGCTCGCGGAGCGTCCGCAGGTCGTCTGCAAGCTGTCCGGGCTGCCCGCCGAGGCGACCACCGCCTCCGCGAGGGACCGCGCAGACGATGCCGAAGGCTGGACTCCGGCGATGCTCATGCCGTTCCTCGACGAGGCGCTGACGGCGTTCGGGCCGCAGCGGCTCCTGTTCGGCGGCGACTGGCCGGTGTCCTGGCCCTACGCCCGGTGGGAGGGCCTCGTGCGCGCGTGGGCCGACACGGCCGCCCCGAGCCACGTCGACGACATCATGTACGGCAACGCCGCCCGCGTGTACGGCCTCTGACCGCTGCGCACCGGCGGCGCGACCGCGCCCGTGGCCGATCAGGCCGGCCGCAGGCGCAGTCCGGACATCCCGCCGTCGACCTCGATGAAGGTGCCCGTGGTCGACCCGGACAGCGGGCTCACGAGGTAATGCACGGCACCGGCGACCTCGTCTGCGGACACGAGCCGGCCGTGCGGCTGTCGCGCCTCGAGCGCGGCACGTTCGGCGACGGGGTCGGGAGCCACCGACAGGAGCCGTGCCACCCACGGCGTGTCTGCGGTACCCGGGTTCACCGCGTTGACCCGGACGCCCTCGCGCAGGTGATCGGCGGCCATGGCGCGGGTGAGCGAGAGCACCGCACCCTTCGACGCCGAGTACAGCGCCCGCTGCGGCAGTCCGGCGGTCGCGGCGATCGACGACATGTTGACGACGGCCGCAGCCGGCGAGCGTCGCAGCCACGGCAGCGCAGCCGCGGTGACCCGCGCGATCCCGGTGACGTTGACGGAGAACACGCGCGCCCACTCCGCGTCGTCGTTGCCGGCGACGTCACCCTGCGCGCCGATGCCGGCGTTGTTGACCACGATGTCGATGCGACCGAACCGCTCAGCGGCAGCCGCGACGGCCGCGTCGACGCTGGCGCGGTCGCTCACGTCCGCGGCGAAGGCTGCGAAGCGCTCGTCCGCGCCGGCGGGGTCGAGGTCGAGGACGGCGACCTCGGCTCCGGCATCCGCCAGCCGGCGCGCGATCGCCGCGCCGATGCCCGAGGCGCCGCCGGTGACGACGGCGACCAGCCCGTCCAGGTCCGCCCTCATCGTGTCGCCTCCCACGCCGTGAATCGCTGCTTCTGGCGGCCCAGCCCGTCGATCTCGACCTCGACGACGTCGCCGGGGGCGAGGTACGGGAACCGGCCCGAGAGCGCGACGCCCTGCGGCGTGCCGGTGAGCACCAGATCACCGGGCTCGAGGGCGAGGTACTGCGACAGATGCCAGACGATGTGCTCGACGGAGAAGATCATGTCCGCGGTGGTGGAGTCCTGGCGCGGCTCGCCGTTGACGAAGCTGCGCAGGCGCGCGTCCGAGGGGTCGAACTCGTCCGGCGTCACGAGCCACGGGCCGGTCGGGTTGAATCCCGGTGCACACTTGCCCTTCGACCACTGTCCGCCCGAGACCGCCATCTGGAAGTCACGCTCGGACACATCGTTGGCGGCGACGTAGCCGGCGATGTGCGCGGCGGCATCCTCCGGCGAGTCCAGGTAGCTGGCACGGCGGCCGATCACGATGCCGAGCTCGACCTCCCAGTCGGTTTTGGTGGAGTCGCGCGGGATCTGCACGTCGTCGTCGGGTCCGACGACGGTGTTCGGGGTCTTCAGGAACATGATCGGGATCTCCGGCGGGGCAGAACCCGACTCGGCTGCGTGGGCGGCGTAGTTCATGCCGATGCACACGACCGCGCTGGGGCGCGCGATCGGCGCGCCGACACGCAGCGAGGCGGCGTCGGCCAGCTCCGAGAGCGTGCCGGCCGTGATGGCAGCCCGCGTGCGGGCGACCGGGTCGTCGGCGAGGAACTCGCCCGTGACGTCGGAGGTGAGCGGGCGCAGGTCGAGGAAGCGATTGCCGTCGACGACCACCGGAATCTCCTTCCCGGCGGGGCCGAGTCGCGCGAATTTCATGGTTCTCCTGTCCTGCCGGAGCGCCACGAGTACTCACCCGCAGCGAACGTCGGCGCAATTGACAGTATAAACATCGGATGTTTAATCTGGCACGGTGACCCGCATCCGCGCCCTCGAGACCGCCGACATCCGCTTCCCGACCTCGTTGAGCCTCGACGGGTCCGACGCGATGAACCCCGACCCGGACTACTCGGCGGCGTATCTGCGCATCCTCACCGATGCGGAGGACGAGATCGAGGGGCATGCGTTCGTCTTCACGATCGGTCGCGGCAACGATGTGCAGGTGGCCGCGATCGACACGCTCGCCGGGCATCTCGTCGGCCACGAGCTCGAGCCTCTGCTCAGCGACATGGGCGAGACCAATCGCGCGCTCATCTCCGACTCGCAGTTGCGGTGGCTCGGCCCGGAGAAGGGCGTCATGCACATGGCGATCGGAGCAGTCGTCAACGCGCTCTGGGACATCAAGGCCAAGCGCGCCGGACTCCCCCTCTGGCAGCTCCTGTCTCGGATGAGCCCCGCAGAACTGGTCGACCTGGTCGACTTCCGATACCTCGGCACCGCGCTGACCCGCGAGCGGGCGCTCGAGATCCTCACCGCCGCCGAACCCGGTCGCGCCGCACGGGAGCAGGAGCTGCTCGCCACCGGCTATCCGGCGTACACGACCTCCCCCGGCTGGCTCGGGTACTCGGACGAGAAGCTCGCGCGCCTGTGCCGCGAGGCGATCGCCGACGGGTTCGGCCAGATCAAACTCAAGGTCGGCGCCGACCTCGACGACGACATCCGTCGGCTGCGCGTCGCCCGCGAGGTCTGCGGGCCCGACTACCCGATCGCGATCGACGCGAACCAGCGCTGGGAGGTCGACGAGGCCATCGCCTGGGTGCGCGCCCTCGCGGAGTTCGATCCGGCCTGGATCGAGGAGCCCACCAGCCCCGACGATATCCTCGGCCACGCCGAGATCGCCCGGGGCGTCGCCCCCGTCCGAGTGGCCACCGGCGAGCACGCCCACAACCGCATCATGTTCAAGCAGCTGCTGCAGGCCGGCGCCGTCGACGTCATGCAGATCGACGCCGTCCGCGTCGCCGGCGTCAACGAGAACATCGCGAACCTGCTGCTGGCCGCCGCGTTCGAGGTGCCGGTGTGCCCGCACGCCGGCGGCGTCGGCCTGTGCGAGGCCGTACAGCACCTGTCGATGTTCGACTTCGTCGCCGTCAGCGGCAGCCGCGAGGGCCGCATGATCGAGTACGTGGACCATCTGCACGAGCACTTCGTGACACCGACCGATGTGCGCGTCGGCGCCTATCGCGCACCGCTCGCGCCCGGCAACGGCATGGAGATGCACGCGGCCAGCCGCGCCGAATTCGAGTGGCAGCCCGCACGTGCCTGAGACGCGTCCTGCGGCCACGCCCGTGCTCACCCGTCTCGGCTACGGGGCTGCGAACGTCGGCAATCTCTTCCGTGAGCTCACCGACGACGAGTCGTTCGACATCCTGGAGGCGGCGTGGGATGCCGGCATCCGCTACTTCGACACCGCACCGCACTACGGGCTCGGGCTGTCCGAACGACGCCTCGGCGCGTTCCTGTGCACGAAGCCGCGCGACGAGTTCGTGCTGTCCACGAAGGCGGGGCGCCTGCTGCGTCCGAACCCGGACGACGACGGCGAACTCGACCTGGACAACGACTTCCACGTGCGCACCGATCTGCGCCGCGAGTGGGATTTCTCCGCCGCCGGGATCCGTGCCAGCCTCGACGATTCGCTGGAGCGTATGGGTCTGGACCGCATCGATGTGCTGTACCTGCACGATCCCGAGCGGCACGACCTCGACCTCGCGCTCGACGAGGCGCTGCCGGCGCTCGTCGACCTGCGCGGGGCCGGCATCGTGGATGCCGTGGGTGTCGGCTCGATGGTCGGCCACGCGCTCGCCCGGTCGGTGCGGGCTGCGGACCTCGACGTCATCATGATCGCCGGGCGGTACACGCTGCTGGAGCAGTCCGCCGCCGCCGACGTGCTGCCCGCGTGCCACGAGACCGCCACCGATGTCGTCGCCGCCTCGGTATTCAATTCCGGGCTGCTCGCCAGTACCCGGCCGAGCCGGGAGGGGCGGTACGAGTACGGTCGCTTGCCGGATGAGCTGTGGACCCGGCTCACCCAGCTGGTCGAGGTCTGCGACGCGCACGACGTGCCGCTGCCCGCTGCCGCCGTGCAGTTCCCCCTGCGCGACCGCGCGGTGCGGTCGGTCGTCGTCGGGGGCAGCCGACCCACGCAGCTGCGGCAGAATGCCGAGTGGATGGCGCTGGAGATCCCGGAGGCGTTCTGGCGCGCGGTCGATGGCCTCGGTGACGCTCGAACGGACTGACCGGGCGCGTCAGCCGAGAAGCGCGTCGCCGGCGACGGCACTGTAGGCCAGGACGTTCAGCCAGAACACCGCCACCAGCCCGAGGCCCGCGAGCAGAACGAGGGCGAACTGCCACCACGTCCGCTTCCAGCCCACCGCGAACGCGACGCCGAAGACGATGATCGGGAACGCCACGGCGAGCAGCAGCACGAACCAGCCGTAACCGCTGAGGCCCAGCGTGCCGCTGGCCTGGGCGATGAGGAAGTCCAGTGCGTTCCAGACGGCATACGCGTAGAACAGGCCGAACGCACCCGCGATGACCACCTGCACCCACTCCGGTGCCGACCGTCTCTGCACAACCGACTCGCTCACTGTCCCACCGCCCCGACGAGGATGAACGGCCACGGGATCAGCAGCGCGAGACCCACGACGAGCCAGACGATCCGAATCCACACCTTCGAGGCGCGCGTGAGCAGCCACACCGTCGCGAACCAGATCGCGGGGGCCGCGATCGCCAGCCACAGCGAGACTTGGTAACCCACCGGCGCGACGAGGAACCGGGCGTAGCCCTGCAACCGCAGCCCGCCGATGATCCAGCCGATCGTGTAGAGCGCGTACGCACCGACGAAGACGCCGACCGCGATGAGCATGGCGTTGCCCAGCGCCGGAGCGGGAACGGGAGCAGCCATCTGCTGCGCCTCGGCCTCGACATCGGCCTCGACCCCGGCCGGAGCTTCCTCATCCGAAGGCAGCAGCGTGGCAGAGTTCGGCTGCAGACGGTCGCTGCCGCGCCCGACGGCCGTGAAGCCGTCCGGAAGGGAGACGGCCGCAGGATCGGCGCCTGCGGGACGCGAGGCGCTCGGGCCGACGTCGAGGGTCGGGTCGTCGTCACCGTCCCAGGACAGCGCGTCGTCATCGGTACCGGATGTCACGCGATCAGCGTATCCGAGCCGCGGCCACGGCCTGTGCGACAACCGCGGCATCAGTCACATCGTGTCCTCCCGCACCGCCGCCCGGCCCCGATGGGGTGTCCAGCCCTGCACGACTGCGCGCGGACAGATGCACCGCCGCGACGCCGACGGCCAGGATCGCCGGGATGTCGTCGGGCCGCACGCCGCCGCCTGCCATGACCTCCAGCCGACCCGCGCCCCGTGCCACGAATGCGCCCAGAAGCGCCAGCCCGTCGATCGAGCGCGCCGCGCCGCCCGACGTCAGTACGCGGTCCACGTCTTCCTCGAGCAGCGCGTCGAAGAGTGCTTCGGGCTCGCGCGCCGCGTCGATCGCGCGATGGAACACCACCGTCGCGTCGCCCGCGGCCTCCCGCCAGCGACGCAGCGCATCGCGGTCGAGCCGGCCGTCGACGTCGAGCGCGCCGACCACGACGCCGCCGACCCCGCGGGCGACGCATGTCCGGATGTCGGCTGCCGCCACCGCGATCTCGTCCTCGGTGTAGACGAAGCCGCCACCGCGCGGCCGCACCAGGACATTGACCGTCGCCGGGTCGACCGCGGTCAGCACCGCGTCGAGGAGACCGAGCGACGGGGTCATCCCTCCGGTCTCCAGCGCCTGGCAGAGCTCGAGGCGGGTCGCACCGGCATCGAGCGCGATGCGGGCGCCCGCGGCGTCCTGGACGGCGATTTCGACGGCTGCGCTGCTCACCTGTGACACGCTACCGGAGCCGCGGAATGCCGAAGGCCCGGCCCCCTCGTAAGGGACCGGGCCCGGTGTGGCTCATTGCAAGCCGTCTCGGCGGATGTGTACGCCGATGTCTGGTGCGACGTCGAGGTCAGCGCGCGGCGCTGCCCTCGTGTCTCGATACACCGCGCCTGCGACGCGGCACTCGACAACCGACGTCGAGGTCAGCGCGCGGCGCTGCCCTCGACGTAGTCCTCGTCCTGCTGCTTCCAGGCGAACAGGGCGCGCAGGTCCTTGCCGACCGCCTCGATCGGGTGCGCGGCGGCCTTCGCCCGCAGCTCCTGGAACTCGGGCGCACCGGCATCCTGGTCGCCGATGAAACGCTCCGCGAACGCGCCGGACTGGATGTCCGCGAGGACGCCCTGCATGTTCTCCTTGACGCGCGGGTCGATGACGCGCGGGCCCGAGACATAGTCGCCGTACTCGGCCGTGTCCGAGACCGACCAGCGCTGCTTGGCGATGCCGCCCTCCCACATCAGGTCGACGATGAGCTTGAGCTCGTGGAGCACCTCGAAGTATGCGATCTGCGGCTGGTAGCCCGCCTCGGTCAGCGTCTCGAAGCCGTACTGGATCAGCTGCGACACGCCACCGCACAGGACGGCCTGCTCACCGAACAGGTCGGTCTCGGTCTCCTCGGTGAACGTCGTCTTGATGACGCCGGCGCGGGTTCCGCCGATCGCCTTCGCGTACGACTTGGCGACGTCCCAGGCCTGGCCGGAGGCGTCCTTCTCGACGGCGATGATGTCCGGGATGCCGCGACCGGCGACGAACTCGCGACGCACCGTGTGGCCCGGGGCCTTCGGAGCGACGAGGATCACGTCGACGCCCTCGGGCGCCTCGATGTAGCCGAAGCGGATGTTGAAGCCGTGCGCGAAGGCGAGGGTCTTGCCCTCGGTCAGGTGCTGCTTGATCTCGTTGTTGTAGATCGCGCGCTGGTGCTGGTCGGGGGCGAGGATCATGATGAGGTCGGCCCACTCGGCCGCATCGGCGACCGACTTGACCTCGAAGCCCTCCTCCTGGGCCTTCGCGATGGACTTCGAGCCCTCCTTGAGGGCGATGACGACCTGGACGCCCGAGTCACGGAGGTTCTGCGCGTGCGCGTGCCCCTGCGAGCCGTAGCCCACGATCGCGACCTTCTTGCCCTGGATAAGCGAGAGGTCGGCGTCGTCGTCGTAGAAGATCTCAGCCATGTGTGTCTTTCTCCTTGATTGGGTATTGATCTCGATACGCCCGCTGCGCGGGCACTCGATCAGCGAACTAACCGCGCAGGACGCGTTCGGTGATGGACTTGCCACCGCGGCCGATCGCGAGCAGGCCGGACTGCGCCAGCTCCTTGATCCCGTACGGTTCGAGCGCGCGCAGGATCGCCTCGATCTTGCCGCGGTCGCCGGTCACCTCGACCACCAGCGCATCCGTCGCGTAGTCGACGACCGACGCGCGGAAGAGGTTGACGATCTCGATGACGTTCGAGCGGGTCTGGTTGTCGGCGCGCACCTTGATCAGCATGTGCTCACGCTGCACGGATGCCGACTGGTCGAGCTCGACGATCTTGATGACGTTGATCAGCTTGTTCAGCTGCTTGGTGACCTGCTCCAGCGGCAGCTCCTCGACGTCGACGGCGACCGTGATGCGGGACAGCCCTGGCACCTCGGTCACGCCCACCGCGAGGGACTCGATGTTGAAACCGCGGCGGGCGAACAGCCCCGCGACGCGGGTCAGCAGTCCCGGCTTGTCCTCCACGAGGAGGCTCAGTACGTGCTTGCTCATGCGCTCAGTCCTCCTGTCCGAATGCCGGTGCGTGGTCGCGCGCGTACTGGACATAGCTGTTGCTCACGCCCTGCGGCACCATCGGCCACACCATCGCGTCGGCCGACACCACGAAGTCGATCACGACCGGACGGTCGTTGGTCTCCAGTGCCGTGGTGATCGCGGCATCCACCTGATCCTCGGTCTCCACCCGCAGCGCGAGGCAGCCGTACGCCTCCGCGAGCTTGACGAAGTCGGGGACGCGGATCGTGTCGTGTCCGGTGTTGAGGTCGGTGTTCGAGTATCGGCCGTCGTAGAACAGCGTCTGCCACTGGCGCACCATGCCCAGGCTCGAGTTGTTGATGATCGCGACCTTGATCGGAATGTTGTTGATGACGCAGGTCGCGAGCTCCTGATTGGTCATCTGGAAGCAGCCGTCGCCGTCGATCGCCCACACCACGCGATCGGGCTCGGCCACCTTGGCCCCCATCGCGGCGGGCACCGAGTAGCCCATCGTGCCCGCGCCTCCGGAGTTCAGCCAGGCGTTCGGCCGCTCGTACTTGATGAACTGAGCTGCCCACATCTGATGCTGGCCGACACCCGCGGCGTACACGCCTTCCGGGCCGGTCAGCTCGCCGATGCGCTGGATGACATACTGCGGTGCGAGCAGACCGTCGCTCGTGGGCGCGTAGCCGAGCGGGAACTCGTCGCGCAGGCCGTCCAGGAACGACCACCACTCCTCCGTGTCCGGCTTGGTCCCCTCCGTGGCGCCGAGGAACGCGGCATCCAGATCGACGAGGACGTCGCGCAGGTCACCCACGATCGGCACGTCGGCGACGCGGATCTTGGAGATCTCCGCGGGGTCGATGTCGACATGCACCACCTGCGCGTTGGGGGCGAACAGCGCCGCCTTGCCGGTGACGCGGTCGTCGAAGCGGGCACCGAGGGCGACGAGCAGGTCAGCCTCCTGCAGCGCGAGCACGGCGGGAACGGTGCCGTGCATGCCCGGCATGCCCAGGTGCTGCGGGTGCGAGTCGGGGAAGGCGCCGCGCGCCATCAGCGTGGTCACGACCGGCGCACCGGTCGTCTCGGCCAGCCGCAGCAGCTCGGCAGACGCGTGCGAGCGGATGATGCCGCCGCCCACGTACAGAACCGGCTTGCGGGCCGTCGCCAGCAACTGCGCCGCGGCCTGGATCTGCTTGCCATGCGCCTTGGTCACCGGCCGGTAACCGGGGAGGTCGACCTTCGGCGGCCAGATGAACGGGACCTCGGCCTGCTGGGCGTCCTTCGTGATGTCGACGAGGACGGGCCCCGGGCGGCCGGTCGAGGCGATCTCGAAGGCCGCTGCGATCGCGCCCGGGATCTCGGAGGCATCCTTCACGAGGAACGAGTGCTTGGTCACCGGCATCGTGATGCCGACGATGTCGGCCTCCTGGAACGCGTCGGTGCCCATCAGCGTCGAGAAGACCTGGCCGGTGATGGCGACGATCGGCACGGAATCCATGTAGGCGTCGGCGATCGCGGTGACCAGGTTGGTCGCCCCCGGACCGCTCGTCGCGATGGCGACGCCGGTCTTGCCGGATGCCGAGGCGTAGCCCTCTGCGGCGTGACCGGCCCCCTGCTCGTGACGCACGAGGATGTGGCGCAGCTCGGTCGAGTCCATCAGCGGGTCGTAGACCGGCAGGATCGCTCCGCCGGGCAGGCCGAAGACGTCGGTGACACCGAGCAGCTCGAGTGAGCGGACGACCGCCTGGGCACCGGTCAGCACCGGGGCGGACGAGTTGCGTGCAGGTGGCCGTGGCACGGCCGTGGACGTGTCTGATGACATGAAGGGACCTCGCGGAGAGATGGTGAACGGAACGGAGTGTCGGAGGGGCCTAACCCGTCGTCGCGCCCTCCGCTGCGGAGCGCACGAGTTTCGAGTACTTGGCCAGGACGCCACGGGTATAGCGCGGAGGAAGGGGCTCCCAGCCCTCACGGCGGGAGCTCAGCTCTGCCTCGTCGACGAGTAGGTCGAGAGTGCGAGCCGCGATATCGACCCGTATCAGATCACCATCGCGCACGAAGGCGATGGGACCAGCGTCCACCGCTTCGGGTGCTATGTGGCCGATGCACAGGCCGGTTGTGCCGCCTGAGAATC